>ERZ1034946.94-NODE-94-length-79969-cov-24.997310_pt1 | contig 79969 bp, 77 predicted proteins | sample MGYA00520591_ERZ1034946 | MGnify/ENA primary metagenome ERZ1034946 (study PRJEB33766, sample SAMN09781753) | gut metagenome | biome: gut microbiome | host: Homo sapiens | place: Madagascar | study: EMG produced TPA metagenomics assembly of the PRJNA485056 data set...
CAGATATGGTTCATCGGTAGAACGCTAGCTTCCCAAGCTGGAAAGGCGGGTTCGATTCCCGTTATCTGCTTAAAAAGCCTGCAAAGTGTTGAAATATCGCACCTTGCAGGCTTTTCTGATACTGAAATGATACTATTATTCTAAAACGTATTACTCATCTAAACCTCATCGCTACACGCTCTGTAGCGCTGCTGCCACTGTTCCGGTAACTCTGCAGTCCTGTTCCCTTTAATGTTTGATTGCTGAATTTATGCATGAAATCAGCCGGATCTACAGTGGGTGTCTGACAGATCCGGCTGATTATGGGGTATCTTTCGGCGATCCCTTTTCTCCAAAATGGGTGGACAATTATATTATAACAATCTTCTTATTACATTTTGTACCAAATCGCAAAGAAGCTACCATCATATTACTATGAAAGCAGCTCTCTGTTGTTTACCAGCTAATGATAAACCCAATCGTTTACTTTTAAGAGAAACTAAAAACATAAAAAAGGATTTTATATATAAACCAGTGCGTGCCCCGGTCAATACCATTGTAAAATAAGACCCATTAAGTAGGAATCTCCTGATAATAAATGCCCTTTTTCTTATTCTCGAATACATAGGCATCGTATACAATACGCCCTTCTACTAAAGTACCGTTAATTCCGGGCGGGTTCTTATGCTCGTTATAGTCTTCAAGTTGTGTAGGTGCACAACATGCAGACTTATGGGAGAGCATAAATCCGAAGTTCTCCGGCAGCCTGGATGCTGCAACCTTAATAGTCATTGCTCCGTCAAGGTTGGCAATAACACCTCTGATCCGCATCTCTTCTCCGATCTCAGTCTCCATTACGATATCCTTGCACTTTTTCATAAGCAGATAGGTTGCAGGGGTTACCGTAAGTGCTCTGTCCGTCTCCGGTACTAGATCATCATCCAGTGCAGCAGATGCCTTAATGATCTCATCGTAGATGTTATCCTTGGTCAATGCTACCGCTGCAGGTTTATGCCCTGCCCCTGCTGCCATCACACCATAGACATAGCCGTCTACTTCCGGGATAACAACCTCTCTGACCTGTCTTGCCAGCGCTGTTGCACCATTCAGTGCACCGCCTGTCTGGTTCTCGTCCAGCGCATCAATCACGAATGTGAATGATCTGTCTTTTTTAAGGGTAGCCGTCTCGCAAGTTCCCTCCAAATTGGCAACGGCTCCATATCGGCTCCAGTTGGATCCTGTTGCACCAGTCCTGCCATAGTCATTCATTTCCGCTGTATTGACCTTATAGAGCTTTACTGTCTTTGCTCCATCAAAATCAAAATCCTCATTCGTTAAAATGCTTTTCTTACTTTCCTGAGAGAAAAGCTCATCCACATAGGGTAAATACTTTGTAGCTAATTCTGTAGACACGTTATTTTCCTCTTAACCCCATAGCCTTTCGGATACTGGAAGAATCATCATTTTCCTGCATATGAATGGATGTACCAATAATACGGGATCTCTTTGCATCCAGTTCTTTGCTCCAGCCTTCCGGGGTCCTTTCTTTGATAATACTGTCAATGATCTCCATTGACTTTTTCAGTTCTTCCGAATTACCGCATCTGATAACGTCCGCCAGTTCATCAGGATACCCCGCGCTTCGCAATACCTCCAATGTATTTAACCGGTTTTCTTTTGCTTCAAGACCTGCGGCTCGCTTGTCCAGCTCTGCGGTTCTCTGATCAAGTTCCTCGTTGCCAGATGCCTTATTCTTTTCCTTTGCCAGACGTTCCTGCACAATCCGGTTCACATCTTCCTGCGTAAATGTCTTTCCGCTCTTCTGTGTACCCTCTGTGCTTGTCTGTGTGCCCTCTGCCGAGGTGTTTTGTAAATTATCCATGAATTTACCATCCTTTCATTTTACGCCCGAAATAAGGCTATTTCCGCTTTTCCCTGCGTATGAGTCGGCATTATACACTTGCCGCAGTGGCAGCCAGGTGCTGCTCTATCGTCTTTATATACCGGCGCCGTTTCCTGTAAAAGGTATTCCGGCTTGTTGGTAATACATTTCCTTTTAAATTTTCTGTCATTTCAATCGCATCATAAGACTTATTTTCTCTAAAGGATTTATACAGTAATTCTGCTATATCACCATCAATAGTGCTCGCAATCTTTCGGAGTTCTATTTCCGGGATACGCTCACTCTTTTTTTGTAAGGATGCTACATACTGTTTGCATTGCTTCATACTGTCATCTCCTTCCCATATATTTATTGTAATACAATTTGTTGGAAAATTTGTACCATTGTACCGGGCATCTGTAACCTTCTAAAAATAGCAATGAGTGAAGGTTCTATATATGAAAAAATATCAGCAAAAGTCAACATTTTAATCTATACAGAAAAAGGCAGCCAGTACAGAATATGTACCGCTTACCTTTCCCTTTTCTATATTATATGAACATGGAGGTTTTTTGTGGTTTTAGTCTGCCACTGCCAGTCTGATCCGGTTATTCTGCCATGCTACTGCCTGCTCTACGCTCTCAGAATCCCGACCGTGCTCTTTCCGGTAGTTGCTCTCAGCATTCTCTCTGGCCAGCTCCTGCCACCTCTCATCCGTCATCTGGGGACTTCCAACACCGGAAGCACCCCCTTAACTGTTTTCACCTCTCCGATCTGTTTGTATCTCTCAAATACTGACATTCCTATTCCTCCGTATACATTTTCTCGATCTGCTTCAACAGTTCCCCCTGTCTGCAGTAGATATGCCACAAGGCTGCTGCCGCTTCCTGTTCATCCGTGGCGCTTGCTCCTTCTGCGAAAGCTGTCTGCATAAATCCCACAAGTGCATTAAGCTGTTGCAGCTCATAGATTATGCTTTCGAGTCTATTCAGTTCTTCACTTATCGGTCTCATTTGCCTTCCCTCTCCTTCTCACATCATCGATCACATACATGACTTTTTTCATAAAGTCCATTACCACGTCCGGAGTATTAGCAAGCGTTTCTTCCTTCCACTCCTTATACTGCGTATCGTCTTTATGCTGACATTTCACAGCAATTGCCGCTATTTCCGGGATCAGATATGTATATAATTCCTTCTGCGTCATGTATAACGTACACTCTGCTTTCTGTTTTTGCACCTTTTCATACCAGCGCATATGCGCTATGGGTACCTCTCCTGCCTTTGCCAATTCATTGGAAAACAAATACTCATAAGACACATTGAACAACTTCGTAAGTCCACGGCATTCCTGTAAGGTCAGTTCTTCCGGTCCCAGAAGTTTATTCCATGTGTAGGGATCATCTTCCGGAACGTGTGGATTATTCTCCATACTCTGCGATACTGTGCATATGCTGTATCCGCTCTCCTTTATCTCAGCAAGGAGATTCGGGTACTTGCTTCTTTCTATGTCCTCATACTTTAACCAATCGTAATTCATATCTTTCCTTCCTGCCGGTACTCTGCTATAATACAGAGGAATCTGGGCTTTATGCGTGTTGACGGGTTCCATTGCCCTGTGACGGTGTTGCCGCACTGTCCGGGGCGTTTTTCTTTTCTTCAAGCAACAGTTTCACAAACTCGCTGCGGTTCTGCTCTTCTTCCTTTTCTGCTATTGCAATGGTACACATAGTTAAAAAGTGCTTGTCCTCCGGGAACATTTTTCCATACTGTTTCTGAATGTTTCGGACCTGATCCGCGCTCATGCTACTCAGTTCTCTGGCAATCTCTTCATCGGTCATTTTTTCCATGCTTCTTTCCCTTCCTTTCAATCAAAATAATAGTTTCTAGTACCAGGCTGCGACTATCCGTCCCATACTGCTTTACGATTTCTTCCGCCCTGGCCTGCAGCTTCTCCCACTCTTCATCCGTCTGCGCCCCGTGGTACTCCCGGAATAGCTTCCAGAGATCGGTATAGAGGGCGTAAATCTGTCTTACGTCATCTGCTTCTATCATGTCTCGCCTTTCCCGTCTAAATATAGAAAATAATATTGAAAACATTGATATATATTGGTTAATCAATAGAAACCAATATTATCAATATTATTTTTGCCTTTAAACAGACACTTTTCTAAACCTATGAATTGCTGACGCATTACCATTACTTGGAGTCGTATGTTCTATTGCATCATATTGCATTAACTTATCGGTATATCTTTTCAATGTCCTTCCGCATTTCTGAGGACTCTGGTAAATCCTACACCCCTTCAGATACTCGCTTGCCTTTATGATCTGCGTAATCGTACCTGAATAAGATCCACCGTTCGTCTCTACCAGTTTCTTAATTGCCTTTATAATAGGGGTCTTATCATACTCCTCCTTGGCTCTTTTTTCGGCAATTTCCTGCGCATCTCCCAGCATTTCCCACTTACACAATGGCTCGTTAAATCTGATCGCATATTCTCCGCTTCGGACCGTTCTGCCGGTTACAGAAAGCGTTGCATCTACGTCCTTGCGTTCCTTCTTCTGAATTACAAGCATCTGATCACTCGCTCCCATGATTGCTGAACTTCCCAAAGCATTTGAGAACGGATCTGTCGGATCTTCATTTTTCCTATTGTGCATAACAAGCATAAGAGAAATATTGTACTTATCTGCCAGTTCCTTTAACGGTGTGAAATTCTCGTAAATGTCATCATAATCAGATTCGTTTACTCTCTTAGGCTTCTTGATCTTTTGGAACACATCTACTATGACAAGTGACACCTTCCTATGCATCTCCAAATATTCTGTAATATCTGCCAGAAAGCTGTCTCTCATTGTAGAATAATCGTTCACAATCACAAGGTTATCAGGAGGCTCCATGCCATTTAAAAGCGTAGTCAATCTGGATTGCGTAAGGGCTTCTGTATTCTCCAGATCTATGTATAACACATCTCCCTGCGTCGTGTTAAATCCTAAAAAATCACTACCATTTGCTACTGCTACCGCCAACTGCAATGCCAACCAGCTTTTTCCTATTTTAGATTTTGCTGTCAATACAACAAGACCTTTTGCAATAATGACATCCACAATATACTCCATCGGCGGAAGATCTGCGGTAACAAGCTCCCGCGCGGTTCTGTATACAAGATTCTTTCGCTTCTTCGATGGTCGTCTTACCTTTCCGCCATCTGGAACCGCTGCTCCATGAGCATCTGCTGCAACTCCTCTGTGCTCAAGCTCTGCAAGTATTTCCTTTTCATCCATTCGCAATTTTTCACCTTCCTTTGATAATTTGCATTGATCTGCCGTGACAGGTCCTGCGATATAGGCAGCAGGATCTCTTTTTCCCGTATCTCCTCCAGCGCAACAAATATTCTATAGACATATTGCACCTGATCTCTCCCGTGGCTCCGGAAGGCTCCCAGAACGTCCACAAGGAAGTCTTTGTTACATAGGCTATATCCATATAGCTTCATGAGGAAATCACGGCTTATAGGGGCGTTCCAGTCAATGCTGCTGTAAAACTCCTGCTTATTCATTCGGTGCACCCACGCCGAAAAATCTTTCATTTGCATAAGCTCTGGGAACCTTCCCCCGGACAGTCAGGAAGCCTTTGCTTTCCAACTCACTGTTCATGATCCGAATGTAAGAATAGGCTTTGCTCTCTGATACTCCCAGAACCTCGCCCAGCTCCTTTGCGCTGTATGTCTGTCTGCTCATTGCTTCTCTCCTTTCTCCCTTACCATACCGCCGGCCAGCGTTTAATCTTCCAAAATTTCGGTTACATCAACTCCCAGTGCTCTGGCAATCTTGCCAGCACTCGCCGGGGTTATACTCTTCTGATTCAGAAGAATATAGATTCTGTTCCGGCTCACTTTGCACGCTTCCGCAAGTTGTGTAACAGTCATTTCACGGCGTGCAAGTGCAATATTAATCTTTTCATTGCTGATCTGCATATTTCTCACCTCGCTTTCATTCAGACAAATATTTATCTGCCGAGATAACAATAACAGACATTTATTTATCTGTCAATATCAAAAAGATATTTTTTTATCTGTACAAGAAATAATTACTATGGTATCATTCAATAGAAAGTAGGTGACAAAATGCCAACCGGATCAAAAATCAAAGAAATTCGTATGCAAAGAGGCCTTACTCAGAAACAGTTAGGCGAGCGATGTGGTATGTATGAATCACAAATAAGAAAATATGAAAATGGCAATGCTAACCCTAAAATAGAAACGCTTCAGAAAATAGCTGATGTATTAGGATGTGCCACAACAGACCTGATGGAAATACCTTTTGGACCATTTACAAATTCTGAAAATTATACTCCTCATCCAAATGCAAATAATATACTAAGTGATATTTACACTGCTGATTTATTGGATGCATTTAATAGATTAAATTTATCTGGTAAAGAACGAGCTGTATCTCAAGTTCAGTTAGTTGCTTCAGTACCAGAATTTCAAAAGAAGAAAAAAAGAAAATCAGACCTATATGATAATTAATTTTATATTATTAAAGATTTCCTATGCCGTCCAGCGTCCCCATACAGCCGCATTTGCTGTTGCGCTGGTGCAATTTACCATTAAAGGTGCAAATGCTGTTAAAAGGCTTGCTACAGTGGAGCCGGACAAGCCAGTTTTGGACTGCGCAAGATTGCTCTATCGTCTGAAGTATTGCACCGGTGCAACCGTACAAGTTTTGTGTACGGTTCCCGGCTGATCTATGACAATATAATATACCCACCCAGGGAACCGAAGGGGCGATACACCAGCAGCCGGATACTACAGAAGGGAGCTGGTGCCAATGGTTACATATTCGGATCTGATCCAGTTTGTAATTATGCTATGCGCTGTTATAACTCTTGTTATCTACATACAACGTAAAAAGTAGCGCCCTCGTCCTGGTAAGATAAGGCGCTACTTTTTAGCAAATTAATTACCGGCGGCTAGGTGTACTCTAGCTTTCGGTTCTCTTGTTAGGTATATTATAACACATTACCCAGAAATAACAATAGGCATTTTCTCTCTTACCATACCGCCGGCCAGCAGATGGAAAGAGGAAAGACAATGCCCGTATATAAAGACGAGGAACGAAACACATTTTATGTAAAGACTTATTACACCGACTACACCGGGACCAAGCACCAGAAAATGAAACGTGGGTTCAAGCTCCAGCGTGAGGCCAAGGAGTGGGAGCGTGCTTTCCTGGAGAAGATGCAGGGCAGCCCCGGCATGACATTTCAGTCACTGACTGAGCTGTATCTGGAAGACAAGCAGGCGCACACCAAGAAGATCACATACGAGACCAAAAAGAACCGGATCAAGGTGTGGATCCTGCCATACTTCAACAAACAGAAAATAAATGAGATCTCTGCTGCCGATATCCGGAAGTGGCAAACCGACCTGAAGGAAGCAAAGAACGCCAACGGCAAGCCGCTCTCTCCCGGATATATGCAGAACCTTGTGACAGAGCTGTCCAGTATCTTCAATTTTGCAGTGCGGTTCTATAGTCTCTCCGTCAATCCCTGCCACGTGGCTGGGAACACGGTAGGTAAGAAAACCCGGAGCCTGAACTTCTGGACCAAGGAAGAGTTTGACCAGTTTATAGCTACCTTTGACAGGCACAGCCCATATTACACCGCTTTCCTGATGCTCTACTATTGCGGTATGCGTATTGGGGAACTGGAAGCCCTCACGGTGGATGATGTAGATCTGGAAAATAATGTTGTACATATCACCAAAACATACCACCTGATACACGGCCAGGGAGTTGTAACGACACCCAAGACCCAGAAGGCCATCAGAGATATCACAATACCGCCGTTCCTGTCTGCTACCATCCGGGAGTATGAGAAACACATCTACGGTATCACCGGTGATATGCAGCTCTTCACTCCTTCACACTCCACGTATGCCAGACAATTGGCAGAACACACCAAGGCAGCAGGCGTACACCGCATGCGGTTACATGATCTCAGACACAGCCACGCAAGCCTATTGATTGAACTGGGATTCTCTGCTCTGCTGGTCTCTGAACGTCTGGGACATGCGAATGTATCAACAACACTGAATATATATTCCCACCTTTTCCCCTCGAAACAGTCAGAGGTTGCGGACAAACTGGAGAAGCTTTGCAAGGATAATAATTACACCTAAGAAAATTATAGTATCATTCAAGTATCAGAAAAGGCTGTAAAGTGTGTAAAATCAACACTCTACAGCCTTTTTAAGCAGATAACGGGAGCTGTCACATTTAACTGCATTTGCCTGTTCCTTCCTGCCGATCCATGATACTAAAATGATACTAAAAATTGAAACAGACGATAGAAAACACCTAAAAATAGTCTGTTTTTGCAATAATATCAGCGGAAAACAGAGGAAAAACGATAGAAAAACGTGAAATGCGATTCCCGTTATCTGCTTATAAGCCCGGTTTTCACCGGGCTTTTATCATTTTTATCATTTTCTCCCCAACCTGATCACATTCCAGGACGCCTTCTTCAGCACAGTCTCGAGATGACCGCCTTCCACTTTGGCATCCTCTGCCTGTCTGGGACGAACCTTCTCTCCGTCCGCAGAGTTTACAGTCTGCAAGTCATCTGATATCAACTCAGTCTTGCCGGTCAGCTTATAGCCTTCGAAGCTGCGCAGATCCATAGTCAAAGCCAGGTCTTCTTCCAGATTACGGTTCACGGCGAATACCGTCACCTCTTCGTTCTCCTCGTTCCATACCGCTACCGCTTCCACATCTGTGATGCTACCGTGTCCGCTGGTCTCATGCTTCGGGCTGTCGATAGCCAGCTGCAATACGGTTCCCCTGCCATAGCAGGATGCATGATAGAACGGATAAAAAATGGTCTGTCTCCATGCAATGCCGTTTTCTTCGGTCATAATGGGGGCAATGACATTGACTAACTGAGCCAAGCAGGCAATCTTCACACGGTCTGCATGCTTTAACAGGGTAATCATCATCAGACCTACCATCAGGGCATCTTCAAAGGTATAATGATCCTCCAACAGATGCGGTGCTTTCTGCCATGGATGATTCTCTGTGGTATCAGCATCCTCCTTATTGGCATGGAACCATACATTCCACTCATCAAAGCTTAAGTTGATCTGCTTTCTGCTGCGTTTCTTGGCCTTCACATAATCACAGACAGATACCACCGTACGGATGAAATCATCCATATCGTCGGACTTAGCCAGATAATCGTTGCTATCCATTGCCGCATTACCATAATAAGTATGCAGGGACAGATAATCCACATAATCATAATTGTATTCCAGCGTGGTAGCTTCCCACTGCGGGAAAGTCGGCATCTCCCGATAAGAGCTTCCACAGGACACCAGTTCAATGGAAGGATCGATCAGCTTCATGGCCTTGCCCGTTTCCTGTGATATCCGTCCATATTCGTCCATGGTCTTGCTGCCAAGCTGCCAGGAACCGTCCATCTCATTGCCCATGCACCACAGCTTGATATTGTAAGGATCTTCCACTCCGTAGGATCTGCGAAGGTCGCTGTATTTGGATCCGCCGGGATGGTTGCAGTATTCCAGCAGATTGCAGGCATCCGCCACTCCTCTGGTACCCAGGTTCACTGCCATCATGATCTGCGCATTGACCTGCTTCGTCCAACGGTAAAATTCATCCAGTCCGAAAGTATTCGGCTCCAGAGATCTCCACGCCAGATCCAGCCGCGCCGGGCGCTTATCCACAGGGCCTACACTGTCTTCCCAGAAAAAATTAGAAACAAAGTTACCGCCGGGATACCGGATCAGCGGAACCTGTAATTCTCTGACCAGCTGCACGACATCCTGTCTGTAGCCGTTTTTGTCTGCTGAGGGATGTCCCGGCTGATAGATACCGCCGTATACCGCGCGTCCCAGATGTTCGATGAAGGAACCGAACAGACGGTCATCCACCTTTGCTACCTTATATGCCTTATCTAATGTGATCTTAACCTGTTTCATACCCCAATCTCTCCCATTTTGCCCATAAATTTATATCCTATACGATTTCTCCGGGACTTGCTTTCTCGAAATTACGTAAGCTTATTGACGGAATTTCTGATAAACGGCTTACACTCCACGGAATACACCCCGTTCTTCTCCGGCATTTCCTCGCCTCGCAGTAACTTCAGTATCAACTCACTGGCACAGTATCCTATGTCATGTAACGGCAGTCCCATGGTCGTCAGTTCCGGTTTCTCATAACTTGCCATTTCACGGTTATCAAAGCCTGCCACCGCAATATCCTTACCTACCGTATATCCCAGTTCATCCAGACGGTCATAAGCGCCGCCCGCCATAAAATCGTTCATACAGAAGATTGCCGTTGCACCCTTTTTCACCAGTTCTTCTGTATGCTCATAGCCACTTTCTCGGTCCCATTCCCCATAGACGATCATTCCCGGATCATACAGCAGATTCGCCTCAAACAGTGCGCTCTGGTATCCTTCCAGACGTGACTGGGTGTGGATACTTTCCTTTTTCCCTGCTATCACACCGATCCGCTTGTGTCCGCAGGAGATCAGATACCGCACCAGCTGCTCGGCACCGCCTTTATCCTTCACCACTACAGACGGTATCTCCGGCTTGTTGGTAAATCCGTATGCCACTACCGTAGGGATCGGTAGATCAGCCGGGATCACATTGATCAGTCTCTCATGGGATGCCACATAGATGATACCCTCCACCTGCTTTGACAGAAGCTTCTGAATCTCCTTCTGCACAATCTCACGATGAATATTATCCTGGTAATAGGCATCTCCGTATTTTTTATACAGACGTAAGTTTACCAGCAGAATCTGATAGTCTTCTTTCTCACAATATTCCGTAATGCCATCAATGATATCCGGTAGAGCAAATACCGTCATATCCTCTGCAATGACCCCAATACTCCGGGTATTCTTCGTCTTCAGATTCTGTGCCACGATGTTCGGCGTGTAATTCATCTCCTGAATCACCTGCAGCACTCTCTTTTTGGTCTCTTCGCCCACTTTTCCCTTATCGTTGATGATATTGGATACCGTTGCCACGGATACTCCGCACTCTCTGGCGATCTCTTTTATGGTAGGCATAGTGTCCCTCCCTTTTGTAAGCGACTTGTCTACCAACATTCTATCACAACTTTTCCCCATATCACAACAAACTTATTAATTCTTCATACCGGTCAGCACGATACCTTCTACGAAGCTCTTCTGTCCAAAAATATAGATCACGATACCGGGCAGGATTGTCATGAACGTCGCCGCCAGTGCCACCGGCCAATTAGTTCCGAAGGATCCGGTAAAGTTCGTCAGTGCCACGGCAAAAGTGAATTTCGACATACTGTTAATGTAGATCAGCTGCTGCAGCATATCGTTCCAGATCTGGATAAACAACATCATGGCCACTACCACGACCGCCGGTTTGATGGAAGGCACCAGGATTGTCCACAGGATACGCATTCTGCCTGCACCGTCAATGGATGCCGCCTCGTCCAGTTCCTTCGGGATCGTCATGAAGAACTGCCTGATCAGGAAGATATTGAAGAATCCACCGCCGGTCAAATACGGCAGGATCAAGGGCCAGTAAGTATCACCCAGTCCCAGTCCCTTCGTCCATACGACATACAAGGGAAGCAATGTCACCATGCCGGGCAGAAGGATCGTGCCGACACAGATGTTAAAGATCAGTTTCTTACCGCGGAAACGCAGTCTTGCGAACGCATAACCGCAGAAAATCGCAGTAACGGTACCAAAGGTAACCGCCGGAATGATAATGGAAAAAGTATTCCGGAAGTATCTCCAGTATTCAAAAGTCTCCAGTGCTTTGGAATAGTTCGCCCACAGCCACTCATGAGGAATAAAGGAAGGCGGATACTCGTTTAATTTTGCCGTACTCATCAAAGAGGAACGGAAGATCCACCAGATAGGTAATACGACCAGCAGTGCCAGCAAAAACACGATCAGGGTTGCTGCCAGATCCAGCACCAGTTGTTTCCGTTTTTTATTCGGTGATAACTTTGCTGCCATTTTTTATTCCTCCTCTCCGAATAATTGTTCTTTCTGTGTATTAAACAGGATCACTGTAAATATGCCCACCAGAATAAAGAAGATCACCGCATATGCTGCTGCATACCCCATCTTGTTTTTCTGGAAACCATACATATAGATTACATAGGACATGAACATGGATCTCTTGCCGGGTCCGCCGTTTGTCAATGCCAGTGCCGGGTTGATGACCTGTAAATGTGTAATCAGCGCTGTCAGTACGTTGTAGAAGATAATGGGAGAAATACTGGGTATTGTAATATTCCAGAATCTCTGCCATGCATTTGCTCCATCAATTTTCGCTGCTTCTATGTACACGCCGGGAACATTCTGCAGTCCCGCCAGGAAAATAACGATCAGATTGCCGCTGGTCCAGATAGCTATGAGTACCAGACAGGGAATCACCTGATTCGGGTCGTCTAAGAATCTTTGCTTCGGAAGTCCCATCATCCGGAGAACAAAATTGAACAGACCGAAGTTACCTTCATACAACCATTCCCATCCTTTAAATACGCCGATGGCCGGCAACAGATACGGGATGAAGAACAGGGAGCGGAACAATGTCCGGCCTTTTATATTCATGTTTAAAAGAATTGCTATGATCAGTGAATACAATACTGCACCGATCACCGCCAGAAAAGCGTACCATACGGTTGCCTTCACAGAATCCCAAAAATAAATATCTTTCGTGAAAATCCGCTGGAAATTGGCAAATCCCACGAATTCCGGCTTCGTAATGCCGTTCCAGTCAAACAGACTTAATACAAATACTGCAAGTGTGGGAAGATAGCTGATCAAGGTCACTCCCAGGAATGCCGGTATCAGACAGAGATATGCGGTCAGTTCTTCCTTTCTTCCTGCTCTTGTTGTAGCGTTATTTTTCTGTTTCCCTTTTTTCATTGTAACCCTCATTTCTTCACACATTTTTGCAAAGAGTAAACTATTTTTCTGATAGCAACAGGTGGCCACATTGCTGTAAGCCACCTGTTATGTTGTCCCAATACATCTTTACCGGTAAGTGATCTTACTGGTTATTTGCATCGAAGATGCCCTGTAATTCTTCCAGATTCTCGTCAATTGCTTCCTGCATGGTCTGCTGTCCAGCCCATACATTGGAAAATACGGTGTCCAGAGTAGAATTGAATTCATCGGTGCCGTTTACATAGTACCAGGAGGTAGATACCATGTTGTCCTTCGCATAGTCAACTACTGCGCTCTTGTACATATCCTTGTCGGGATAATTGGGATTGTTGATCCACTTGTCGGTCTTCTCAGCATCGGTATACCAGGAATCCAGAATCGGCATCCAGGTACCGGCTTCGATCAGAGACCAGGAATTTTCTTCCTGATAGTACCATTTTAACCACTCCATTGCTTCCTCAGGATGCTTTGTGGTAGCAAATACTACGTTAGGTCCACCGGTACAGATAGTAACCTTTTCCTTCATATAAGGAAGTACACCGACACCATATTCAAAATCAGCGCTCGGCCCAAGGAAGGTTCCTACGTTCCATGCACCATCGGTTGCCATAACGACTTTCTTGCTTCCCAGAGAGGACTCCAGAGCGTTGGCTGCGCTGGTTACGGGAGGTGCGCAATGATATACCTCGGACAGGTCTGCGATCTTCTGTAATGCGTCTACAGTTGCGGGATCATCGATGGTACACTGGGAACCGTCCTTGCTGTAATAACCGCCGCCGTTGGACAGCGCCCATACTTCCAGCTGCCAGGGCAGTGTATTTACAGTGCATCCGTAGATGTCAATATTGTTGGGATCAAAGTCGGGATCCAGCGCATTCTTACCGTTGATATCAATGGTAAGCTTCTGTGCCGTCTCTACGAAGGTATCCCAGTCCCAGGCATCTGCTGCGGATGCGGGAGGAGTCATTTTCTTTACATCCAGACCCTGCTTGTCGCATACTTCGTTTAACAGGTCAATATTGTACCACAGATTCAGGATCTCATTCGCTGCGGAATACGCAACGGGTGTTCCCTGATATTTGAAAGTCAGTGCATCCAGAGGCTTTGCATCACCCTCGCCGTACATGGAGCTGATATCTGCCAGCAGTCCGTTTTCTGCGAACTTCAGCACACCGGCTTCACTCATGATGCCGGTATCGGGAAGTTCTCCCGCGGTAGCCATGGCATTCAATTTGGTTACATAAGTATCATGATCGATCTTGACTACTTCCACCTCAATACGATCCTGCTCGCTGTTGAACTTGTCGGCCACTTTCTGGGTTGCTGCAGTCTCGGTCTCGTTACCCCACTGTGCATAGGTGATATGCACTTTCTCTCCGCTGCCACTGCTCGTCTGTGTCTGTGCCTGTTCTGTTCCGGCGTCCGTCCCCACTGCCGGTGTCTCATTGCTGTTGCCACACCCTGTAAGTACCATTGCTGTTGCCATTGCGGTTGCAAGGACTGTACTTACGATTTTCTTGTTTTTCATACCTTTCTCTCCTTTACCTTTCTTTATTATAACGACAATAGACTGCCGTTGTAAACACTTGATTGTAAACGCTTACACATTTACGATTCTACACTTTTACCTTTACCCACACCAGCATTTCACCCGGTGTACGGTTGCACCAGAGACCGTAAGGAACCGCCTTAAGCTTTGCCTTTTCTTTCTCCAGTTTCAGTTCTCCATACAGTGCTCCCTGTTCCGTGGAGCGGTTATGGATTCTTGTAGCTTCATACTGCAGGGTAGGAATCTCTCCCGGGAGATCCGCCTGCGGAGAACCCTGTGTAACCTCCGTGTTCTCCTCTACGTACAGATCTGCCAGATATTTTCCGTTGTCTGTCTCCTCCAGACAATAGACGACGGGACCATTCATCAGTGCACATCTGCCGGCATCCGCCCTTACTTCATCATTTGCTGCGATCCATTTCGACCGTACACCGAAATCTATGCGAATTTCATGTTCGCCCGCCGGGATGTCCAGCACCAGATATCCTTTATGCACCGCTGTATCAGCTGTATGTCCATCTACTGTGATATCGTGGCTGCCCGCATATCCGGGGCACCTGATCTTAAATGTCACTTCACTGTCCTGTTTTACCCCCAGCTTCACCTTACCGTCCTGCAGCAGTGTGGATTCCATGTTGACTTCCACGCTTCCCTTTTCCAGTACCGCTTTCGCTGTGGAAGAGATGAACTGATGAATACACAATGCATTCTCTTCCTGTGCGTATATGTACTGCCCCAGGGAAGCCAGCGTCCTTGCCACATTCGGCGGACAACAGGCAACGGAGAACCATTTCTGTCTGACTGCCTTTACATGATCCATGTAAGTATGCTCCGTACAAAATTCCGGTACGACCTCCAACGGATTCACATAAAAGTATCTGTCTCCCGCTCTGTTGATCCCTGCCAGCACCGTATTGTACAGTGCCAGTTCCACAGTATCGTAGTAGCCTGCCTCCCCGGTGGCTGCGCTCATCCGCTGTCCGAACATCATCAGTCCGATGGAAGCGCAGGTCTCCGAATAGTTGGTCGTATTCGGCAGATCGTAATCCGTGGTAAACCTCTCCCGAAAACCACTGGATCCGATACCGCCGGTCAGATACATTCTGTGATTCACCGTACTGTCCCACAATCTCCTGCAGGCTTCCAGCATCTCGTCATCCTCACACTCCACAGCCAAATCAGCCATGGCTGAGCACATATACATGGCTCTTACCGCATGCCCTTCTGTCGTCTTCTGCTTTACCGGTTCGATATGGGATTGCGAATATTCCAGATCGTAATTTTTAAACTCCGGGAAAAATTCCCATCCGCCTCTTCTTTCCATCTCCTGCAAAAAGTAGTTTGGCTTCTTTCCTCTCTCGTGCAGAAAATAGGACGCGGTATCCAGATATCTTTTTTCTCCGGTCACACGGTAAAGCTTTATCAATGCAAGTTCAATCTCCTGATGTCCGGGATAACCCTTTTTCTGGCCTTCACCCGTACCGAAGACTTTGCAGATCAGATCTGCATTTTTGCAGGCGATATCGAGGATCTTCGTCTTTCCGGTGGCCTGATAATAAGCAACCGCCGCCTCCATCATATGCCCGGCGGTGTAAAGCTCATGTCCTTCCACCAGGTTCGACCACTTTTTCCCCGGCTCGTTGACTGTGTAGTAAGTGTTCAGATATCCATCCGGCTCCTGTGCCTTTCCTACCAGTTCGATGACTTCATCTGCCAGTGCTTCGTATTCACTGCCTTGCCCCCCGGCAATACAGAACGCTACGGATTCCAGCCATTTGTACAAATCCGTATCCTGGAAAACTACCCCCTTTCTCTCTCCCGGCAGTTCTCCTGCCGCCACACGGAAATTCTGAATACAGTAGGTAGGTTCGGAATCCTCCAGCTGATCGTTCAAGATCTTCCATTGATGCGGGATGATCTTCTCGCTGACCCTTTGCACATATTCACCGAACAGCTTGTCTGTGATCCTGATATTTCCGTATTCCAGCTGCTTCCTGTGATGTCCCATACCTTTCTCCTATCCTTGTTCGTTCCAAAAGGTTAATCGTTTAATCTTTTGAGAGAAAAGAAACAGCCTGTTGGCTGCTATACTACTGTATTTTCTTTTCTGTAAGTTAATCGTTTTACCTCTTGATGAACTTATCATAGCACCGGAAAGGTTTTTTGTAAATAGTTTTTATTCAAATCGTCATAATCTATAAGTTTCGCTTCCGCTTTTTGTATATTTTACACATTTTTCGGGAAGTTGTCAGTCTTTTAAACGTTTTACCTGTCCAGTACTCCCAGCCACTTCAATGCGTTCCAGATGCCGTCTTTATCCACGTCCGTGGTGATATAATCTGCCGCTTCCAGCACCTGTTTACTGGAATTACCCATAGCAATGCTGGTGTGGGCACACTGTAACATCGGCAGATCGTTATTGCTATCCCCGATAGCTGCTGTATCTTCCATCGGAATGTTCAGATATTCTGTAATATAATGGATTGCCGTTGCCTTGGAATATCCTTTTGGGACAATCTCGTAAAATCCTTGTTCTCTGTCAATAAAATCCAGTATTTCCGACAGGTCTTGCTTCATTCCGTCCATTCCCGCCGGTGTCTCTGCATAGGCGTATAATTTATCGTAATTACCCGGTGCATTGGCATAGCGATCGTATTTTCTGTTTTCAATCTCACGTGCCATATGACGGAAAGTCTCGGTAAATACTTCTTCTCCTCTGGGCGCATAGTCTTCCCTGCTGCCTTCCAGGACGGCATCCACATGATATTTTTTCATAGCAGCCAGAATCGCCTTAGACTCCTCCATGGAAAATGTCTTGTGCATCAGCTGTTTTCCATGATATTCGATCTCCGTTCCGCATCCCAATAACAATCCGTCGAATTCCACCTGCCCGGTGAGATTTTCTCCTACCAGTCGTTTCGTACGCCCGGTGTTGATTATGCAGATATGACCATTGGCTCTGGCGATGCGGATAGCTTCCTTCGTGCTCTCCGACATCAATTCACTTCCTCCGCATATTAAGGTTCCGTCAATGTCAAAAAATATTATCTTCATCTCAGATTCTTAAGCTCCTCTACCAGATCCAGATCGGATTTCTGTACCTTCAGATTCGTGGACACAGACTCTTCTCCGGGTCTTGTGATCGTGATCTCTATGATCGTTCCTTCCGTGATCGCTCCACCCATAAAAAATCTGCTTACGAAAGCGGCAAATTTCGGATGATTGCTCTCGAAGGTATTCTTCGCATTCATCAGTTTCATCATCATTCCGGGATTTATCATTCTTCTCCTCCTGTTACAAAAAGAAAGGCTGTCCGCACTATCCGAAAACAGTGTGTCCAGCCTTAACAGTTGCTTTTATTTACGCGATCTTGGACTTAGCCAGCTCTGCAAGGGTCTTGAAACCTTCTGCATCGTTAACTGCCAGGTCTGCCAGCATCTTTCTGTTCATATCAACGCCTGCAAGCTTCAGACCGTACATGAACTTGCTGTAAGATAAACCGTTCATTCTGGCTGCTGCATTGATACGAGCGATCCACAGCTGTCTGAACTGACGCTTTCTCTCTTTTCTACCTGCATAAGAGCTGGTCAGAGCTCTCATAACAGACTGCTTAGCTACTCTGTACTGCTTGCTTCTTGCGCCTCTGTAGCCCTTTGCAAGCTTTAATACTCTATTGTGTTTCTTCTTGGCATTTAAGCCACCTTTAATTCTTGCCATGTCTTATTTCCTCCTCGCCTGAATTATAAATAAGGTAAAATCTTCTTCATATTCTTAACATTAGTTGCATCCGTAATTGCAGGCTTTCTCAGATTACGTTTTCTCTTGGTAGACTTCTTGGTTAAGATATGGCTCTTGTAAGCTTTAGATCTCTTTAACTTACCGGTTCCTGTTGCTTTAAAGCGCTTAGCTGCTGCTCTGCTTGTCTTCATTTTGGGCATAACGAGTTCCTCCTAAACTTTACTTAATCTATCGTGCCGGAATCCGACACTTTTTAACTGTACGAATTAACGTTTCTCAGTTAAAAACATGGTCATGCTTCTGCCTTCTACCTTGGGAGCTTTTTCCACTACCGCAATATCGGACAGGCTCTGTGCGATATCATCTAAGATATGCTTGCTGTTGTTCATGTGCGCCATCTCTCTGCCGCGGAATCTCAGGGTGATCTTCACTCTGTCTCCCTTGGTCAGGAACTTTCTGGCTGCAGCGGTCTTAGTATTCAGATCGTTGGTATCGATATTGGGGGAAAGTCTGATTTCCTTGATATCGATCACTTTCTGCTTCTTCTTTGCTTCCTTCTCTTTTCTCACCTGCTCGTATTTGTACTTACCGTAATCCACGATCTTACAAACAGGAGGCTTTGCCGTAGGAGCAATCTTTACCAGGTCCAGTCCCGCTTCCTCTGCCATCTTCAGAGCATCTCTGGAAGAAACGATTCCAAGCTGTTCTCCGTCTTCTCCAATCAGTCGTACTTCTTTGTCTCTGATCTGTTCATTAATCATTAAATCGCTAATGGTTGTGTACCTCCATAAGAAAATGTGTTAAACAATAAAAAAAGCAGATAGCATAACTATCCACCTGTTCCCTTCACGGACTGCTCTCGTTCAAACGAGTTCTCTGTCTATGAAAATATCTGAACGCTTACCAGCCTGCGCCGTAAGGTGAGAGTGGATACTCTGCTTGTTGTGTCGTGTTCTTCACACGCTTAAATAGAATATCACGGAGTTTTCCGGATGTCAACCCCGTTTTTAATTATTTTGTAACTATTTATAGCTTTATTCCCGAAATCGCATCTTTCATACATTGTTTTTGCTCATGGATGCTATGTATCGGCGGTCTCCCGCCGACCTTTTCCATGCACTATTATCTGCATTTTCGTTGTTTTTGTCAAGTCGTAGCAGTTTGCATGTTTTCTGTATCTGTTTTCCATCCGTTATTTTTCAGAGAACGTAGCGCATGCCGTCTCCTTGCAGTCGCAGGCACCGCACCCCTTGATATCCACATGCTCCGCCACACACTTGTAATTGCTGTTATGAACGCATTTTACAGCCTCACAGTCGATGCTGATCGTCTTGCTGGGGTGTGCAATCGAACTGGTAAAAGAATCCGCTCCTTCTCTCTTGTGGTCAAAGCTTTCGCAGCAGGTGTCATCACAATTGCAGGCATGTTTTCCTGCCACCATGATATCTCCTTTACTGCACAGGCAATCCTTATTATAGGTACAACTTTCTACGACACATTTCAAATCTGCCATATTTCCCTCACCTTCTGCCGCAGCCGGCGGCCCTCATTCTTCGTCACAAATCAGTTTGTAACCGGACAAAAACTACATTTACAAAAAAAGACACGCGGCAAAAGAGCAGGCGCAGTCCCGCCACGCGTCATCCTTATTTTGTGCGGTGTGCGGAAAAAAATACATACTACTGGATTTTTATTTATGAATATGATATATTCTTATTGTTAGTTATGACTAACTATTTTATTCTTTATTTTTTTATTACACAAACATATCCAAATCTTTGTAACAGCTTATATTTTTTTCTGAAATCAATGGTTCCACTACAGTTCAACCTGATTTTGGAGAAAAATCAAGTGTTGCGATCCGGATTGTTATTCATTTTACTACTTCCAGGAGGAAAATTTACAATGACATCAGAAGAGTATAAAGCATTATCCGTAAAAGAGTTCACCGAGGCAGCCAAAATCTATGACAGCGGTCATTCCGGTGTCTATGAGATGTGTAAGGACGACTATCCGTTTTTATTGGAAGAATTAGAAAAAGAGTCCTTCGATTCCGTACTGGACTGCGGCTGCGGTACCGGTCCGGCGATCGAATTATTGCACGAAAAATATCCCGAAAAGCATTTCACCGGTCTGGATCTGACACCGGAGATGATCCATGTGGCACAGGAGAAAAATCTGTCTAATACCACATTCGTCGTCGGAGACTGCGAAAACATCCCTTTCCCGGAAAATTCTTTTGACGCGATCATCTCTTCCAACAGCTTCCACCATTATCCGAATCCACAGGACTTTTTCAACAGTGCATACCGGGTTCTGAAAAAGGGCGGACGTCTGATTCTGAGAGATTATACCTCCAAATCATCCCTGCTGTTGTGGCTGTGCAATCATATCGAAATGCCGCTCGCACACTTGTGCGGTCACGGTGATGTCCGCATGTATTCCGGTGCGGAATTCAGAAAATTTGCGGAAAACGCAGGTTTTGAGGTCGTTTCTTTTGAAGCACAGGCTAAAATGCGTGCCCATCTCGTGGCACGGAAATAACTTCAACTCGTCGTTCACTCCCTGCCATCTCCCCGGCAATCGTAATGGGATTCGTTCTCGCGAAATCATAGCGACATGCAAAAACACCACCCCACTGGGAAAACGCATTTTAATCAATGCCGTTTTCCTTGCAGGGTGGTGCTTTTTAATTACTTACCCAGCTTCTTGGTAGTGATCTCATCCTTTAACATAGCCAGGAATTCATCTCTGGATACGGAAGTGGTATTCTGCTGACCATGCAGTCTGTAGCTTACGGTACCGTCCTGTGCTTCCTGTTTTCCTAAGATGATCAGGTAAGGAATCTTCTTCACCTGTGCTTCTCTTACACGATAGCCAAGCTTCTCTGCTCTCTCATCGATATCGACTCTGATATCATTATCTAACAGATAACCGTACAAATCATGTGCATAAGCATTCAGTTCTTCGTCGTCATTCTTAACAGGCAGGATCATAGCCTGTACGGGAGCCAGCCACAGCGGCAGGTTGCCCTTGGTCTCCTCGAGGATATAAGCCATGAATCTGTCCAGAGATCCGAGGATTGCTCTGTGCAAAACCACAGGAGTCTTCTTCTGACCATACTTGTCTACATAGGTCAGGTTGAACTTCGCGGGCAGGCAGAAATCCAGCTGGCAGGTAGACAATGTATACTCATTACCTACCGCAGGCTTTACGTTTACATCCAGCTTCGGTCCGTAGAATGCAGCCTCACCGATCTCCTCGGTATAATCAATACCCAGATCATCCAGAACTTTTCTCAGAGCATTCTCCGCATTGTTCCACATTTCGTCGTCATCGTGATATTTTACCTTATCCGCAGGATCTCTCAGGGACAGGACACATCTGTAATCGGTGATACCGAAATCCTTGTAAGTATTGAAGATCAGATCTACAACATTGGAGAACTCAGACTCGATCTGCTCCGGAGTTACGAACAGATGCGCATCGTTCTGGCAGAAATGTCTGCCTCTCTCGATACCCTTCAAGGTTCCGCTGGCTTCAAAACGGAAGTCATGTGCGATCTCACCGATACGGATGGGCAGATCCTTGTAGGAATGCTGCTGGTTAGCGTAGATCATCATATGATGAGGGCAGTTCATGGGGCGCAGTACGAAGGACTCTCCTTCTACTTCCATCGGAGGGAACATGTTCTCCTTGTAATGATCCCAGTGACCGGAAGTCTTGTACAGGTTTACGGTACCTACGCAGGGAGTCATTACATGCAGATAACCCAGTCTTCTCTCTTTATCCTTAATATAATTCTCCAGCTGCTGCCATACGGTATAACCCTTGGGAAGGAACATCGGCAGTCCGCGGCCTACCAGATCATCGGTCATGAACAGTTCCATCTCTTTGCCGATCTTTCTGTGGTCACGCTCTTTTGCCTCTTCCAGCTCTTTCAGATGTGCTTCCAACTCTTCTGCGGTAGGGAAACATACACCGTAGATACGCTGCATCACGTGATTGCTTGCATCCCCCTTCCAGTATACGCCGGAATGTTTTACCAGCTTGAAGTTCTTGCACAGCTTGGTATTGTCCACGTGAGGTCCACGGCACAGATCAGTGAAATCACCCTGATCGTAAACAGTGATGTTGCCGTCTTCCAGACCACTGATCAGATCCAGCTTGTACATATCGTCTTTGAACATTTCCATGGCTTCTGCCTTGGAAACTTCTCTTCTGTAGATTTTCTTGCCTTCCTTACAGATCTTCTTCATCTCTTTTTCGATGGCAGCGATGACTTCGTCATTGACTACATCATTGCCCAGATCGATATCGTAATAGAATCCTTCCTTTACGACAGGTCCTACCCAGAATTTTGCATTCGGATAGAGATGCTTTACTGCCTGTGCCATAACATGGGCGCAGGAATGATTCAGTGTTGAAAGTCTTTCGTCTTCCTTAAAATTAACCATTTTCGTTCTCCTTTTTGTTTTACATTAAAAAAGTCCCTTGCAACGATCTGCAAGGGACGTATCACACGCGGTTCCACCCTGATTGCAATTATTTTAAAAATAACTGCCACTCATTTACTCGTAACGGGAGCTGCCGGGCTGTATTAAAGCCACTCGGAGATGGTCTTCGTCCGCATCCGGCAAAACCGCTCACACCACTTGCCGTTTTACCGGACAAGGCGGTTCTCTCTGGTACCATTACTGCTTCCTACTCTTCTCTTCAACGTTTTCATTGATTTCATCTGTTGCTTTAGGACTTATGTTGTTATCATAGACCTTTTTACTTCAAATGTAAAGGGGAAATTATGCCTCCATCGACTGTGTGATATAATTTTCCACATTTTCTCTTGGCATATTCAGAGATACTGCCAGTTCTCCGTATAAGTGATCCCCGGCGATCCGGAAGTACCTTGCATCAACGGCAGTCTCCTTACGGCCTGCTTCCTCACGCTTCTTTTTTCTCAAATATATCGTCTTGATAATCCGGACCAGATCTCCGCAGTCACTTGTTTTCAGGCAATTTTTATATTCCTGCTCCAGCAGTTTATCATTGGCAATCGTAATCAGCGGGATCTGGGGAATACTCCGGATCAGGTGTTCCGCCTCCTCATGCGCGAGTACCTTCCGCATAGAGCTTTCCGCCTTATCCACCGGGATATATACAGTGCCGGAAGAGCTGTACAACGGTTTTAAAATATAATACTCTCTTTCCTTATCAATTCCCGAAATATCCAGTGTCGTGATCTCTCCTACCTCACAGACTCCTTTACTGCCACATACTACACGTTCGCCCTTCTGAAACACCTTACCCTTCCTTTCCTCTGCCGGCCGCAGAAAACTGAAAAACACAATTTCCGTTTACTACCAATAGTATACCCATATTTTAACAGAAAAAACGCCGAAATGTCAGTCTCTTTCGGCGTTTCAATTCATTTTCGTGAATATTGCTCATAGGAATCCGGTAAGGTATTGTGCATTATTTCTGATAAGCGATGCGAGGATCTCCGTTTTCCAGGTAAATAATGCCTCTGCGTTCAAATCCGTTCTTCTCTAACAGGTGCTGCATGGTATGATTGTCAAAATGGGTATCTGCCCGCAGGTACTTCACTTTGTTCTGACAAAAGGCTACGCAGCGCGGAAACAACTCCTTCACTTCCCCATCTCCTGCCAGACGATGAATCGTTCCGTACGGGGTCTCTCCTTCTCTAAAGCTGCCGTCTTCAATATAACCATAGGTAGGCTCTTCCTCCAGCAACAACACAAATACACCGTGAATCCTGCCATCCTTTTTGAATACATAGAGTCGGTTCTTTTGAATATCTTCTTTCAAGGTCTCCGGATCCGGATAAGCACCGTTCCACTGGTTCGGATTGCCACTCGATCTCATGTAGGCTTTTGCAATGTCATAGATTTCCAGGATTCTGGGCAAATCCTCTTCCCCGGCAAGTAAAATATTCTCGGTTGCCGCCTCTAAATCGGCTTTCTCATTCTGTTCTGTCATCCGTTTTTCTTCGACGCATTGGCTTTGTTCCACATGCTCGTAGGAATCTGCCACCTTATTTATTTCCACATTCATGATTTCTCTCACTGCCGCTTCCATCCGCTCCGCAAGCTGTCTGTGTCCTTTTTTCGTCAAGTGTACATGATCCACACTTGTCAGTTCACAGCCTCCTGCATCCAGAAATCCCACGCCTTCCCGCACTGCCAGAAATGCATATTCTCTCGCCAGTCCCCTTGTTGCCTTCACGCTTTCCGCATTAAAATCCTCATACGTAACGCCCTCTTCGATCGGCACCGGTGCAACTACCAGAATCCTCGGTCCTGCTGCTCCCCAACAGGGAACCGTTTTGGCGTCCTCCACCAGGATCTGCATTCCCAGTGCGATCTTCTTCGCATCCGTACCGAATTTGCTCTTGGCATCATTCGTTCCCAACATCAGGATCAACAAATCCACCGGTTCATGGGTATTCAGAAGCGCATGAAATACCGGCAGTAAGTTCACCGAGTCCATCGCCGGATCATCATACACACAGGTTCTGCCGCTCAAGCCCTCCTCTATGACCAGATACTCGTCCCCCAGTGCCTTCTGCAGCAGGCATGTCCAACGCTCTTCTTCATTATATCTGCTGCCGTGATCTGCACTCTCTGAAGGATCCGTGCACAATCCATGCGTATTGGAATCTCCGATACAAAGAATATGTTTTTTCATGAATCTGTATCTCCCGTAATCTGTCTGTTTTCTTCACTTAACTTCAAAAGAACAGGCTGCAATCCGCGGTCTGTCCACAACTCAGATATTCAGGCACGGGAAAAATACAACGACATCGTCTCCCTGGCATTCCGCATACACACCTTCCAGTTCCATATTTACATCGTCGACACCGTTTGCCTCAAAATACTGCGTCAGGTTCATCAGCATTTCCATATAGGAGTTCTCTCCTTTTACGATAATGCCAAGTCCCTTGTCAGGCTCCTGCGTATAAAGTGTAAGATCTGCTGTTTCTGCTACATATTTTTGCACTGCTTCTAATACGGTCATGGTCTTTTCCTCGCCTTTTTTTGCAAAAGCGGCCCATTGACTATGTCAAAGACCGCTTTTCAAATCAGTCATTTAGTTCTCTTCATTCATCTTCGCCAGCTTCGCTGCCTGGTCGGCTGCGATACATGCGTCAATGATTTCTTCGATATCACCGTTCATGATCTTATCCAGTTTATACAGGGTCAGACCGATACGATGGTCAGTTACACGTCCCTGGGGGAAGTTGTAGGTACGGATCTTCTCGGAACGGTCTCCGGTACCGATCTGGCTGCGGCGCATCTCTGCTTCCGCATCATGTCTCTGCTGCTGCTCGATATCATACAGCTTAGATTTCAGCAGAGCGAATGCCTTCGCTTTGTTCTGGATCTGGGACTTCTCGGTCTGGCTGTATACCACGATTCCGGAAGGATAGTGGGTCAGACGTACCGCGGAGTCAGTGGTGTTGACACACTGACCGCCGTTACCGGATGCTCTCATAACGTCGATACGGATATCCTTATCCTCAATAACGATATCAATATCATCATCTACTTCCGGCATCACCGCCACACTGATGGTAGAAGTATGGATACGTCCGCCGCTCTCGGTCTCCGGCACACGCTGTACACGGTGTACACCGCTCTCATACTTCATCTTGGAGTATGCACCCTGTCCACTGATGGTGAACTGCACTTCCTTCATACCGCCGATACCGATCTCATCCACGTTGATCAGTTCTACCTTCCAACGCTGTTTCTCGGCATAATGTACATACATACGATAAATCTCTGCCGCAAACAATGCAGCCTCATCGCCGCCGGCACCTGCACGGATTTCCACGATTACGTTCTTGTCATCGTTAGGATCCTTGGGCAGTAACAGAATCTTCAGCTCCTGCTCCAGCTCTTCCACACGCTTCTTGCTGTCATTCAGAGTTTCCTTGATCATGTCACGCATTTCTTCGTCTTTTTCCTCTTCCAGCATGGAAAGAGAATCCTCGATGTCCTGCTTACACTTTTTGTACTCTGTATACGCATCCACGATAGGAGTCAGATCACTCTGTTCCTTCATCAGCTTGCGGAAACGCTCTTGATTATTGGTCACAGTGGGCTCATGCAATTCGCCCATGATTTCTTCAAATCGAATCAATAAATCTTCCAATTTGTCAAACATAGATTTTTCCTCTCAGATATAAGTTCGTAACAGCGCACTTCATAACTTCCTTGATTTCTTCTCAGACTGTTACATAAGTTCCATATACTACACGATCCAGACCGGCATAATCCTGTACCACCTGCACTTCACGGTATCCGTGCTGCCGCATCAGTTCTGACACTGCCTGTCCCTGATCATATCCTATTTCAAAAAATAACATGCCGCTGCTCACCAGATGTGATCCGGCATCTTCAATAATACGGCGGTAAAATTCCAATCCGTCCGCTGTTCCGTCCAAAGCCATACGTGGCTCATGATCACGTACCTCCGGCATCAGCCTGTCTACCTCTGCACTGGCAATGTACGGGGGATTCGATACAATGATCTCGAATTTTCCTTCTACGTTTTCAAACAGATCACTCTGTAGGAATCGCGCTCTGCCTGCTGTCTCATTTTCCGCAAAATCTAATGCCGCTTCTGCGTCACCCGATTCTGCTTCGAACGTTTTGTCTCCGTCGACTTTTGCTTCGGGCAATTTTATTTCCAAACTCACCGGCTTCGAAGGTTTTTCTCCCAGAATCCTCTGTGCATTCCGCTCTGCCACCTGCAACGCTTCCGCAGACAGATCCACGCCCAGCCCTTCACATCCGTTGCTGTAATGCAGCAGACTGATCAGAATGCAGCCTGATCCGGTACACATATCCAGCACACGCATACCGTCATGGAGTTCCTTCAGCGCTTCCTCCACCAGGATCTCGGTGTCCTGTCTGGGAATCAGCACATGCTCATTGACCGTAAATGTCAGTCCCATGAAATCCTGTTCGCCGGTCAGTTGCTGCAACGGAATATGCCCGGCACGCTTTTTGATCCAGTCCATGTATTTTTCTTCTGCTTCCACGGTTACCGGCTGCTCGCCGTGTACCAGCAGATCATTACGGTTCGTACCGCACACAGCTTCCAGCAAAAGTCTGGCATCCAATGCATCCTCTTCTATTCCTGCCTCATTAAGGATACGATAGCCTTTTTCATAGCATTCCCGATAAGTCATTGCTTCTAGTCCTCTGGTTCTGCCGGCTTATCGTCCTTCATCCAGCTCTCATCCACTTCATAGCCGAAGGTATCCTGCAGATATTTCTTCCAGTCAAATACAGCTTCCACGGAAGCGATGGCTACCTCTGCCATACTCTCATCCGGCTCCTTCGTGGTCATACGCTGGATCCACATACCGGGTGCGGACAGAATCTTAATGAAAATATTATCGGTGCGGCCTGCCAGACGGATGATCTCATAAGAGATTCCGGCTACCACCGGCATCAACAGGATACGTAAGATCACCTTTTCCGCCACATTGTCTACCTGAATAAAGAAGAACAATACGATACTTACCAGCATAACGAAGAAAATAAAGCTGGTACCGCAGCGCTTATGCAGTCTGGAACTGCGCATGACATTATGCACCGTAAGCGGCCTTCCTTTTTCAATACAGTTGATACATTTATGCTCCGCACCATGGTACTGATACAGGCGGCGAATATCCTTCATGGCACTGATGCCCCATACATACAGAAGGAACAATGCAATACGGATCACACCTTCAATGATCGCCATCAGGGACCGGTTGCGGATAAAGTTCTCAAACAATGACGAAATGAAATACGGTAAAACAATAAAAATACCGACAGCCAATACCACGGAGATCACAGTCACGATTCCTGACAACAGCTTCTCTCCGTTACCGCCGCTCATCTTGTCCATTGCCTCGTCGAACTTTGTCTCTTTTCCGTCCTCTTCTTCATAGAAGCTTGCCGAATAGTTCAGCGCCTTCGTTCCCAGAATCAGAGAATCCAGGAAATTAAAAATACCGCGGATAAAAGGGAGCTCCTTGATCCGGCTTCCATGTGCCAGCCCCTGATAGGTTTCCACTTCCACTTCAATCTCACCGTCCGGCTTACGGACAGCTACCGCATATTTTTCTTTATTTTTCATCATAACGCCTTCCAGCACAGCCTGTCCGCCGATACCAGAATAGCGAATCTTTCTTCTAGCCATAAATATTCATCCTTATAAATACAGATTGTATGTCGCCCAAAGTCCCCACCGGGCCGATTCCCGTTTTCAAGACTCTGTATAATGAGCAAAAACGGTTGAGATAAGAATACCTCAACCGTTCTCTTGCAATCTCAATCTTATTTAACACCGTATTTCTTATTGAACTTATCAATACGGCCATCGGTTCTTGCAGACTTCTGCTGGCCAGTGTAGAATGAATGACACTTGGAGCAAACTTCTACATGAAGCTCGGGCTTGGTGGAGCCGGTTACAAATGTGTTGCCACAGTTGCAGGTTACAGTTGCCTGATAGTAAGCGGGATGGATTCCTTCTTTCATTTCTTTCACCTCTCTATAAAAATGTCGTGTATAAGTTCTTGTTCTCATCCTCACTGCTTATGGAACCACAAACAGCGGTATTATTGTACCATAAGAGTCTACACGACGCAAGTATATTTTTAGATAAACTTATTTTTCTTCACCATGTTCACGAATTCTATGTTATTCCGTGTATGTGAGAACATATCGAGGATCCGGTCAGTTGCTTCATCCGGTTTTAATCCGTTCAAAGCCTTACGCATAACATTGATAGCTTCCAGTTCTTCCGGCGTCAACAACAGGTCTTCTCTTCTGGTACCGGACTTTGCCAGATCGATGGCAGGGAAGATGCGCTTCTCGGACAGTTTTCTGTCCAGAACCATTTCCATGTTACCGGTACCTTTGAATTCCTCGTATACGACATCGTCCATCTTGCTTCCGGTCTCTACCAGTGCGGTTGCCAGAATGGTCAGGCTGCCGCCCTCACGCATATTACGCGCTGCGCCGAAAAACCGCTTCGGCATATGCAGTGCTGCGGGATCCAGACCACCGGACAGAGTACGTCCACTGGGAGGAACCACCAGGTTATACGCACGGGTCAGACGGGTAATACTGTCAAGCAGGATCACTACATCCTTTTTATGCTCTACGAGACGTTTCGCACGCTCGATGACCATCTCGGATACTCTCTTATGATGTTCGGGCAATTCGTCGAAGGTAGAATAAATAACTTCTACATTGTCACCATGGATAGCTTCCTTAATATCAGTAACTTCCTCAGGGCGCTCATCGATCAGCAGGATCAGCATATGCATCTTCGGATTGCTGCTTAAAATGGACTTTGCCACTTCCTTCAGTAAAGTGGTCTTACCTGCCTTAGGCGGGGATACGATCATACCACGCTGCCCCTTACCGACAGGGCTGACCAGATCCATGACTCTCATTGCTACACTGCATCCGGGCGTCTCCATCTTGATACGCTCATCCGGGAAGATCGGTGTCATATCCTCAAATGCCATTCTCTTGGCAGACTCTTCCACGGTGTAGCCGTTGATGCTTTTGACAAACAGCAGCGCACTGAACTTCTCCTGCTGGGTCTTGATTCTCTTGTTTCCTTTTAAGATATCACCGGTCTTCAGTCCGAAACGACGGATCTGGCTGGGTGCCACATAGACATCATTCTCACCGGGCATGTAATTCTCACAGCGGATAAATCCGTAACCGTCCGGCATAACTTCCAGAATACCACTTGCTTCAATACCACTGTCAAGCTCCTTGGGATACTGGCTTTCATCGTATGCCACATTGTTCGGATTGAAGGTACGCTCCTTGGTATAAGCCTCACTTCTGGCTCCTACATTGTCGGTTCCGCCTTCCGGACGATTCTGTCTGTAATTTCCCTGTCTGACAGGACGATCCGTTCTCTCCTGCTTCTGTGCTTCTTCACTTTTGGCAGCTTCCGCTCTTGCCGCAGCTGCTTTGGCCTCTTCCTCTTTCTTCAGACGTTCGTCTTCTGCCAGCATGGCTTCTACGATCTCCGCCTTTTTCATCGTGGAAGTTCCCTTCAGGCCACGTACTTTTGCCAGTTCTTTCAGTTGAACTAATGCAAGCGATTCATATTTTTCTCTCATAAACTCCTCCTATGGAATAAAACTAAAGCATTTACCTATGTGTGTAAAGCCTGTAAACTGTTAACTAAGGGGGTTACATCCGATCTATCGTGACATGTCAGTTGATTTATAAAGATATTAAAACTGCATCTGGAAACATTATAATATATTTTTTTAAAAATAGGAAGTCCCAAAATTATTTTTTTATTTTCCGTAAATCCTTGCGAAGAACTCGTTTCTATTATATCATTACTATTAGTTGTGTTGTAAATGTTGTCACGATTGTAAACAGACAGATTTACGACAGATTTCCGGAAACAGCAAAATTATAGTTCATTACCATCGTATGAAAAGCGCCGGATATTATAATGATAAGAACATACTATAACAAATCAAGAGAGGTATTGTCATGACAACCAATGAAAAAGCGTTACTGATGCATGAAAAATGGAACGGCAAATTAGAGACCGTATCCAAGACTCCCGTGAAGACCCGTGAAGATCTGGCGACTGCCTATACTCCCGGTGTTGCGGAACCCTGCAAAGTAATCGCACAGGACAAAGAAGCTGCTTATAAATATACCATGAAAGCCAATACCGTCGCTGTCGTATCCGACGGAAGCGCAGTCCTGGGTCTCGGCAACATCGGCCCCTACGCAGCAATGCCCGTTATGGAAGGCAAGGCAGTCCTCTTTAAAGAATTCGGCAATGTCAACGCCGTTCCCATCTGTCTGGATACCCAGGATACCGAAGAGATCATCAAGGCTGTCACTTATCTGGCTCCCGGTTTCGGCGGCATCAACCTGGAGGACATCAGTGCTCCCCGTTGTTTTGAAATCGAGGAACGCCTGAAGCAGATTCTGGACATCCCCGTATTCCATGATGACCAGCACGGTACCGCCATCGTCGTTCTCGCCGGTGTCATCAATGCCCTGAAAGTAGTCGGCAAGAAAAAGGAAGACTGCCGCGTCGTGGTAAACGGTGCCGGAAGCGCAGGCGTAGCTATCACCAAGCTGTTACTGACCTACGGTTTCCCCAATATCATCATGTGTGATAAGGTAGGTATCGTCTCCAAAGATACCGAGGGCTTAAACTGGATGCAGAAAAAGATGACCGAAGTCACCAACTTAAACAATGAGACCGGAACTCTTGCGGATGCCCTGAAGGGTGCCGATATCTTCATCGGTGTATCCGCTCCTAACATTGTCACTCCCGAGATGGTGGCATCCATGAATCATGATTCCATTTTATTTGCCATGGCAAATCCCGTTCCCGAGATCATGCCGGATGTAGCCAAAGCTGCCGGTGCACGTGTGGTTGGAACCGGACGCAGCGATTTCCCGAACCAGGTGAACAACGTTGTGGCATTCCCCGGTATCTTCAAGGGTGCTCTGGAGGGTCGTGCTACCCAGATCACAGAAGAAATGAAGCTGGCTGCCGCAGAAGCTATCGCCGGTCTGGTACCTGCTGACAAGCTTTCCGATGACAACATCATGCCGGAAGCTTTTGATCCTCAGGTGGCTGAAGTTGTGGCAAATGCCGTTAAAAGCCATATCCGCCAATAGCGCCGATGAATCAGACGCATCTCTCCGGAGGCTGGCACGGTAAGCCCTACTACTCTCTGGATTCCTATTGTAAAAATACGTTTCACCATAAATGTTACAAAATAGCCCTGAATGCCCGGATGTCCTGTCCCAATCGGGACGGTACCCTGGGTACTCGGGGCTGTATCTTCTGTAGTCTCGGCGGCAGCGGAGATTTTGCCGTGGATATTGCCGGCAAGACCATGGAGGAACAAATCGAGGAAAGCATGACCAGGTTCGGCGATAAGGTGACCGGTCATAACCTGATTGCTTATTTTCAGGCCTATACCAATACCTATGCGCCTCTCCCCTATCTGGAAGAGGTGTATCGTTCTGCTCTGGATTATCCAAATATCTGTGGCATCTCCATCGCCACCAGACCGGACTGTCTGGGGTCTGACGTACTGACATTGCTCGCAAAGCTTAAGAACGAATATCCCGATAAATTCCTCTGGATTGAGTTGGGATTACAGACGATACATGAAGATACAGCATGCTATATCCGCAGAGGCTATCCCTTGTCCTGTTTTGAAAAAGCCTGCTCCGATCTGCGTGCTTCGCAGATTCCGTTTATTGTACATACAATTCTGGGGCTCCCCGGAGAGACTGATGCTCAGGTGCTTGAGACCATGGAGTATCTGAACCGTATTGCTCCATTCGGTATCAAATTGCAGTTATTGCATGTGTTAAAAGATACTGACCTGGCGAAGGACTATCTGGAAGGTAAATTCGAGACCCTGACCCTGGATCATTATCTGGATCTGGTCATCTCCTGTCTCGTGCACCTGTCGCCGGATATTGTGATCCACCGTGTCACCGGCGATGGTCCAAAAGATCTGCTGATTGCGCCGACCTGGAGTCTGGATAAGCGAAATGTCCTGAACTCACTGCATCGCCGCATGAAAGAGCAGGGCGTACGTCAGGGTGAACTGTACCGCCCCGGATGATACGTGAAAATATTTGAATCAAAATGGAAGCAGTCGTTTTCGACAAAAATGCTTGCATTTTCAAATATAATTATTATAAATTTATGTATTATGAATTCATCAGAAAGGTTACCACATCATGTTGCAAGATCCGCTTACTTTATATAAACTAATTGTTCTCTATATGCTGAACCGTGTCAGCTTTCCGCTTACCACAGCGCAGCTCAGTGATTTTATTCTGGGAAAAGAATATACAAATTTTCTGACCCTGCAGCAGGTCATCAATGAGCTGACAGATGCCGGAATGATTGCTGCACAGTCCATCCGCAACCGTACCCACCTGTCCATCACCCCGGAAGGAAAGGAAACTCTGAACTTTTTTGAAAACAGGATTGGAGATACGATCAAGGAAGAAATCGATAACTTTTTCCGGGAAAACGAATTCAAGCTGCGAAACGAAGTGTCCGTGCTGGGAGACTACTATAAATCCACTTCCGGAGAATTCGAAGCGCATCTGGTAGCCAAAGACCGGGGCATCAATCTGGTAGATATCACACTGTCTGTGCCCGTAGAAGAGACTGCCGCTGCCATCTGCGACAACTGGCAGAAGAAAAACCAGGAAATATACAAATACCTGATTACGGAGTTGTTCTGATTCCGCAATCAGGTATCTTACGATTCTATCATTCTTTGTTCTCAGAAGAAGCCTCCGCGGCTTCTTTTTTGATTCTCGCCATATGCTCTCTGATCTTAACTTCATAGCCGTTGCCGGAAGGCTGGTAGAATTCCCTGCCGCTCAATTCATAGGGCAGATACTGCTGTTCCACATAATCGTTCGGATAATCATGTGCGTATTTATATCCTGTTCCGTGTCCCAATTTTGCCGCTCCTTTGTAATGTGCATCCTGCAGATGTGTCGGGATCGGCAGGTCGCCGGTCTCCTGCACCTCCCGCAATGCCTGAAATACCGCTTCACAGCTGCGGTTGCTCTTCGGTGCCGTAGCGATGTAAGTGACTGCCTGTGCCAGGATAATCTGCGCTTCCGGCATACCTACCCGCTCTACCGCCAGAGAAGCATTCACCGCCACCACCAGTGCCTGTGGATCCGCATTGCCGACATCCTCCGACGCACAGATCATGATACGTCTTGCGATAAAAGTCACACTTTCACCCGCATTCAGCATTCTCGCCAGATAATACACTGCCGCATCCGGATCGGATCCACGCATACTTTTGATAAACGCTGAAATCGTATCGTAATGATTGTCTCCGTTCTTATCATATCTGGCTGCTCTCTTCTGGATACACTGCTGCGCCACATCCAGGGTAATGTGAATCTTACCGTCTACGTCCGGTTCTGTGGTCATAATCCCCAGTTCAATGGCATTCAGGGCATGTCTGGCATCTCCGCCGGAGATATCCGCAAGGAAATCCAGGGCATTCTCATCAATCGTACCATTGTAAGCTCCCATGCCGCGATCGGTGTCGTAGACTGCTTTCTTCAAAAGTTCCTTGATGGCTTCCTTCGGGATCGGCTTTAATTCGAAGATCACAGATCGGGAGATCAAAGCCCCGTTTACTTCAAAATAAGGATTTTCTGTCGTGGCACCGATGAGGATGATCGTCCCGTCCTCCACGTACGGAAGCAGATAATCCTGCTGCCCTTTATTAAAACGGTGGATCTCATCGATGAACAGAATCGTACGTTTCCCGTACATTCCCTGCAATTCCTTCGCCTTCGCCACCACTTCTTCCATATCCTTTTTTCCGGCCACCGTGGCGTTGATCTGCCGGAACTCGGCACTGGTCGTATTGGCGATCACCTTCGCCAGTGTCGTCTTGCCGGTTCCGGGCGGTCCGTAGAAAATAATGGAACTGATCTTGTCCGCTTTGATGGCACGGTACAACAGCTTATCCTTACCGATGATATGCTCCTGCCCCACCACCTCATCCAGAGTTCTGGGGCGCATTCTTGCCGCCAGGGGAGCCTCTTTTTCCATATTGGTACTTCGCATATATTCAAACAGATCCATAACTATCTCCATTTCATTCTGTCAAAATCTCTCCGCCTGTCACTATAATGCTTTCCTTTCAACCGACCCGGAGCATATCAGAACTCTTCGTCTGATGTCAAAAAAGCCGAAGCGCACCGTTTTGATACGCTCCGGCTAATTATAACAAATTCTATGCCAATATGCAATTTTACATCCAGGTCTTCACACGACGTTTCAAAACATTTGCCTCTAACGGTGCCAGCAACAGATCCTTTATTTTATCCGTCTCCACTGCACATTTTATCTGTGCCACATCTCCCTCCTTGCAAATCGCAATTATGGTAACATCCTGTTGCGCCGCAAGGCCGTCCAGTTGTTCCCAGATTGCTTTTCCGTGATCGGCTTCCTCGGAGACATCCACAAACAAGGGAAGAGACTTTTCTCCGCCCTCTTGCTGTAAATACCGGCTGACCTCATCCATTGCCGACGCAATATTCAGCTGTACGGAGTTCGGCAAAGCAAATTCCAGCATACTGGTAACATTCCGTGAGCCGGACCATACGACTGCCTGCAATTTCTGATCCGGCGCATGATTTTCTTCCCCAAATACGCTGTAGCGGTCCTTGCCGGATTTCTTGGAAACATAAAGTGCCTGATCTGCCTTTGCAGCCAGATCATCATAGCAATGATCCTCCGGTTCGGAAAATACCACTCCCACACTGATGGATATATTTTCCGGTATGGATAAGTTTTCTTTGTACTTTACAATATTTACCAGATTCTCTGCCTTGATCAGTGCGATCTCCTGCGAGGGAATATCCGACATCAATACCACGAATTCATCTCCACCGGTCCGCCCCACATAATCCGTGCTGCGGAACTGCGAAGAAATCACTCCCGCAATAACGCTGATGACATGGTCTCCCATCGTATGTCCGTAGACATCGTTTACAGACTTAAAATTATCAATATCTATTTCCATCATGGCATGGAGACCATCTTCGTGCTCTGTCAACGTCTTTGTGATCAAATTTTCAACAGTCACTTTGTTAAACAGGCTGGTCATCTCATCGATCTGTGACTTGGTCTTCCAGGCTTTCTGTTCATCAAGACTGAGCTGCAGTCTCCGCTTTACACCCAAAGTATTATTGATACGGGAAAGTGCCACACGGGCATCCACCGGTTTGATGATAAATTCATCCGCGCCCAGTGCAAAAGCCTCCGACTGGGAAGATACCGACTCCGTGTTGGTCAGAACGATGACCGGAGTGTCCTTGAAGCCTTCCATGTCCTGTCTGCGGCGCAATACTTCAAAGCCGTCGATCCCCGGCATAACCAGATCCAGCAGTACCAGATCAATGGCATCGCTTTCCTTCTCCATGATCTTCAGACATTCCTCACCGGAAACAGCCTCTGCGAAGTTAAAATGTTCTCCCAGAGACTGTCTGATCACTACTCTTTGAAATTTGGAATCATCAACGATTAATAACGTTTCTTTCTTCTGTAGATTCATGACTGGCGGATCCTGCTTTCCTTTATAATACTCTTTACAGTACTATACTCCCAGTATAGCCGACGGTGATGTACTCGTCAATTTAAAAATATAGCTATTTTTTACACCATCTTTACGCGATTCCCGCTGTTAACGGTTAATTTTACCATATTTCCGGCTGGCCGCACCTGCTGTCACCAGTCCTGCAGCTGCAAGCAGCAATACCTCGGGCATCCATCCCAGTATCCCTTCACCGGTCTTGGGAACGCTATCCAGTTCGGACTGGATGGCTGCGTTGTTTGCTGCCACATTAAAGGTGGTGCTGGCGGAATCATCGATCCACATGATGTCCACGGTATGCTCTCCTTCTGCCAGGGATGCCAGGTAGGAAGGCTTCAGGGTCACGATAGTGGAACCTGATTTTGCCTCATAGTGGGCACTGGGGATCCAGTTGCCGTCTACACGGACACCCGCGAATTTAGCAAAATCGCCGTCGCCACGGATGGTCAAGCCTTCCGTGGTACTGCCGTTCCAGGTACCTTTGGCTCCGTTGATGATCTTGTAAGGTTCCTCTGAGCTGTCATCGTTCGATGCCGGTGCGCTGGTTTCCGGCGCATTCGTCTCTTTCTTCACAGCTTTTGCCTCTACCACGATGATTCCGGATCCGTTATCATCTAACAGATAATTGTGCCACTCTGAATTGTATGCATGATCCGTCAATAGCTGTAAAGGATTGCCATTCCAAGTAACTTTCGGTTCCTCCACAAAAGTATATCCAACCTCAGGATATACACCAAGATAAAGATGAGTCTTCTTGTCATCCAGCTCGTCTGAATAGCCATAGTTACGAGCGATACCACAATGCTCCACCTTATCCGTATTGATTGTCCAATTTTTCCACGAATCGCTTGTTATTTCCGAATTGGTGTTGCCGGGATTCGTATTATCGGGATTGGATGTCTATGCGTCACGAGAAGAAAGACTATACGTTAAGTTTATGAGGGTACTATCACAACTTTTTATCTCATTATAATTATTCGGAAAAATCTGAATAGCATTCGTGTCAAACCTATAACCCCTTAATGGAAATAATTGCAATATTGCTTTATAATCCGTATCAGCATCAGCTTTCACATCCCCGTTTATCATTTTACCGTCTTTCGTCCAGCGCAAGTATAATCTTACTCCGTCTGTTGGACTAGTCCAGTTAGTAGGAAGCACTTCTCCTGCTACCGGTGATGTAATCTCTATATTAATTGATTTAATATATGTAATTTGCTGTGGGCTTCCACCTGATATCTTTACTTTATACATATTTTCTGTATATTCCGATGACTTGCCTATAAAATACCTATAATAAGTTCCATCCGTCAATTTATCATATACAGAAGGATGACTCATTGAGTCATTATTATTATGACAAACTTCCACCTCGGGTGCATCCACAAAATAATAGCCATCTTTTGAATATACATCAAGATAATATGCTTCTTCCCCAGACATCTCCTCTATAACTATCTTTGTCTTGCCTTTATCATAAGACCCTAAATCCATAACACTATCATCGATTGTAAACTTATTTCCGTCTGCCGCCTTCGCATTCATCCCCTGCCAGCCCCACAGCAGCATTCCTGCCATTGCTAACAGTCCGATTCTCTGTAATATCTTTTTCATTTATTATCTCCTAATCTGAATTCCTGTAAAATCAGGTTTACAGTCCCAACAGCTGTTTCTTCTTGGCTTCGAATTCCTCTGCCGTGATAACACCTGCATCCAGCAGCGCCTTATATTTAGGCAGTGCCACGGTGGGATCCTCTGTCTGTACGGGTGCGGCCTGCGGTGCACTCTGCGTACTCCGGGTTGCGGCGTGGGGATCTATTACCTGTTCCTGTACCTGGGGATCGATGATCTGCATCAGGTTCTGTGCCAGTGCATGCAGTCCTTCCGTCTTCTGGGTATAATCATCCAGATAATCGATGGTGCTGGGCTGATCGGAATTGAACTTCGGTGCTCCAGTCTCCTTATAGAAGCTCTTCCAGTAAGGGTGCTCCAGCGTGATCTCCACAGCGAATTTCTCTACCGGATTCGGAATATTGAAATCCGGCTCGGTCATACGGTCTCTGTAATCCGGATCGTCTCTTCTGAAGTTATCGTCTCTTCTGCTGTCCTCCATGTTACGACGCATTTCTTCCATCATCTCATACTGATGCCGTAGCATTCTGTATTCGTCGATCCTGGGCTTTAACTCATTTAAACGTTCCTTGATATCACTCTTGTAGCTCCGGAAGTTCCCCTTTTCTCCTTCGTACAATACCTCGCCGTCCTCCAGAATACGGAAGGACTTAATGTCGGAGGGTTCCAATGCAAATGCGGTGTCAACGACTCCCAGCCGCAGCAGCTGATGATCCATATCCAGCAGCAGACTGCCCTTGAAAAAGCCGAAGTCATAACGGTAAGTCTCCGTGAAGCTGTCACGCAGGGGCTTATTGGCATCATAACATTTGATATATTCCCGGAAATCATCCAGCGTCATCGAATTCAATACGCCGTCCGGCAGATCGATCTTGGCTGCACACTCCTTACAGAGATTCTGCCCCTCCACCGCTGAAGCCAGCAGTCTCGGTGTCGGACTTCCGCAGATCGGACATAACTTTTTGTTGTTTGTAAATAATCCCATCGTTTTACCCTCCTTAAGAATATATATGGATTACATGATCTCAATTAATTTTTTCCGGTGATATCCGCAGATTCCCGCTGCGATACGATCCGGTATTCTGTGAAGCATACAATTGTAGTTTTCCACGGAATCGTTATAGATCAGTTCACTGGTCTTCACCATATGTTCATAACTTTTTGCTGCCTTCCAGTATTTCTGATAAGTCTCCTGTGCCTGCAAAAGAGGCATGGTTTCCGAGATCTCTGCAATTTTTTTCTGTACTCTCAATAGTTCTCTCTGTTGCTCTGCCACCCACTCCGGCAGTCCGGCCTCTCCGGCAGTCTGTGCACTCTCCAGCGAATGTTTCATTCTCCGGAAAGTCTCCGCATCCATGGTCTGTCCGAGAAACTCCGCCAATCCTTCCAGTGCCTCCCACTCTGCGGAGAGCTGTACCAGAGTCTGGTGCATGGCATTCCGGATATTTTCTTCCTGTGTCTCCAGTTTACGCCGCACCGACAATAGCCAGACACCAAAAAGGGAGGCAAGCAGCAACACGATAATCACAATTTCCATCGTTAACTCTCCCTCCCCTTTTCGTCTTTTTAAGATCTTTTCAAACTATCTTACTGTACAAAATAAAGTCCGTCATAACCATTCATATCGGACATAGCGATCAGTGTTACAGTATCTCCCACCTCAGACAAAAATCCGGCATAGGTAACCTCTGTTCCACCAAAATCAAGTGTCATCTTGATAGCTGTGTTGTCATCGGAATACTCATAAGTACCTTCTGCATTTCCGCCGCCCTGTACCATGGTAACTGCACCGTCTTCACCAAATACAAGCTGTAAGGTACCGCCATAAGTCTCCAGTGTTGCGTTCAGATCCTCTTCTTCCATCTCAACACCATCGATCATACCGCCGGCAAAGTTCCATTCCGTACCACTCAGATCCGGGATTTCCATAACTGCCACCTGTAACAGGGGACCGCCCTCTGCTTCTGTACCTGTCTCTGCTACAGTCTCTGTGGGAGCTTCTGCCACTTCCTGGGTCTGTACTTCTACAGATACTTCTTCGTTGGTGTTCTCCACAATTACCTCTTCCTCACCGCAGGCTGTCAGAGACAATGCCAGTACCACTCCCATTGCGCATGCAAAATATTTTTTCTTCATAATAGTTTCCTCCTTCTTACAACAGTTCTCTGTTGTCTGAAGATAGTGTACCTTATTTTTTCCATTTATGACCGTTTTTGACACCAATCGACCCAAATATGACATAAAACGACCGGAGAATAAATTCTCCGGTCGTTTTATGCTAAAAATGTCTAGTTTATACGAAAGAAATATGTAAAAAACTTGTCTTTCAATTCGGAATATCTTCCGTGGGGAATCGGGATCTGGGTACCGTCCGTCATGATCACATATCTGTTGGATATACTCTGCACATAGTCCATATTGATCAGATACGACCTGTGGCAGCGGACAAAGCAGTCATACTCCTTCAGCTGCTCACACAGTTCGTCCAGTTTGCCGGCACTGTCCAGCACCTCTCCGTCCTCCCTGTGGAACAACAGGACACGCCCCGTCACCTCACAGTACTGCAGTCTGTCCAGTTCCAGTCTGGTGATTCCTTCCTTACAGCGCAGGATCAGGCTTTTTTTCTCATTCTTACGGCACTCCGAAAGTACCGAATCCATCAGGCGGTAGAAACACTCCTGCCAGATGGGTTTGAGCTGGTAAAAATAGGCACCCACCGCATAGGAATCCACGGCAAATTCCGAGGAGGATGTCAGATAAATGATCTTCACCGTAGTATCGTACTTCCGGATCTCCCTGGCAGCGCTGATCCCATCCTGTCCCGGCATCAGAACATCCAGAAATATAATATCCAGTCCGGTTCCGCGTTCCACCTCTCTCAATAGTTCCAGCGGGCTTTGAAATGCCGCATAGGTAATATCCTGATTTCGCTCTACCCGGTATTTGTCCATCAGAACGCTCAGTTCTTTAAGCACCGACAGATCATCATCGCAAAAAGCTACTTTTATCATGTTTCTTCCTTCATTGCATATATCGATGCAACTCATTCGTTTTATCGTACGTGTATTGACATGTTTTTCCACGCCTACTACAATAATTATATTCGCACATCGATGTACGATGCAAGGATAATTTTAAGAAAGGCATATTTTGATTCCAGCTCCAGGATCCGTTCCATCCGGGTGTTACAGAATTTAGTCCTGTCTCTGGACGAGATCTCTTCCTATTATAACGGAACGACGGATCTAGAATCGTTGATCGAGCGTCTGGAAGGTTTCTTACTCTCCCCGCCCAGACCGTGTATTGCCGCAAAGGATCTTTTGAGGGGATTGAAGACCGCAAAAATTTTCTTCGGGAAGTCTTTATGGAAGCCATTCACCTGCTGCATTTCCGTACCGCCTGCCAGCAAAGGAGAACATGTGATGCATCTGCCGAAGCAGAAGAGTTCAGTCAAACAGGATCTCTTCCACGGTCACGAAACGGAACCCTCTCTTTTGCAGGGCATCCACCACTTCCAATGCTGCAGTGACGGAGGTCTCATAGTAATCGTGCATCAGTATGATGTCTCCGTCCCCCGCTTTTTCCACTACTTTGGATGCGATACAGTCCGCGTTATGGGAGCACCAGTCCATCGGATCGATATTCCATAAGACCGGGAACATATTCAGTTCCTTCTCAAAGCTCTTGTCCCAGCTTCCGTAGGGCGGACGAACAAAGCTTACCTTCTCCCCGGTGATTTCCTCCAGAATTTCATTGGTCTGCACCAGTTCCTCCCGGAAGGTCTCCCGATTGTGGGAAGTGAGCTGTATATGGCTGTAGGTGTGGTTGCCGATCAGATGCCCTTCCTCCTGCTCTCTCCGGATAATGTCCGGGTAGTTTTCCGCATTTTCACCGGTCACGAAAAAAGTAGCCACCACTCCCCGCTCCTTCAATCCATCCAGGAGCAGTTCCGTATACTTGGGATGCGGCCCGTCATCAAAGGTCAGCGCGATCTTTTTCTCTGTCTCTTCTGACGTTTCCTGTACACCGATACTCGTTACTGTATAAGTTTCATAGGTCTTTTGCCTCGCGTATCGTTCCGTTACCACCACCAGACAGAGGATCCCCAGAAGCATATCAAAGATCAGAATTCCCGCCAGTACTTTTTTCATTCCAAGCCGTCCGTCTCATGCTTTCACAGAAAATATATGCATCCGGAAAGCCTTCAATTCCTGACAGCAAAAAGGAGAGCCGAAACTCTGTTGTTCCGGATCTCCTCTGCAGGTTGCTTTATTCTGTTTTTATCTATGCTCAGATCTTGAATACGGAAATCTCGTTCTTGAGTCCTTCCATATTTTCATCCAGCACACCGGCGGTACTGCTTAACTTCTCTACATGCTCCAAAAGCTTGTTGGCTACATCATTTACCGTCTCGGCGCTGCCTGCAGTCTCCTCAATGATGTCAGAGATATTCTTCACCGCTGCCACGGCTGCGCTGCGCTCTCCGTCAGCTTTTTCTGTGCTTACCACGATATCCTTCAGACCTTCGATCAGCTGACCCATACGTGTCTGCATCTCACGGAATACCGCAACCACTTCTTCCACAGCCTTGGTCTGAAGTTCTACCATTTCCTGTGCCTGACTTGCGCTGTCCACACTGTTCTGTGTCTGCGCCGTAATGTTTGCAACGTTGTTGCTGATCTCTCCGGCTGCCTTTGCAGAGTCATCGGCAAGCTTACGGATTTCCTCTGCAACTACGGCGAAGCCTCTTCCGGCTTCTCCGGCTCTGGCTGCCTCGATGGAAGCATTCAGAGACAGCAGATTGGTCTGCTCGGTAATCTCTGTGATTGTTTCGACGAAGCTGTTGATGATCTCGGATTCCTTGCGGAGAGATTCGATACTCTCACTTACCTTTGCAGTCATCTTGGTCGTCTCACCGGCTCTGTCACCCAGTACCTGTACGATCTCCATTCCCTTGTTGATCATGCCTTCGGTCTCATCCACCAGCTTTTCAACACGTTCTACCACATGGCTGACTTCCTGAATCTCATTGGACAGGATATCTGTCTTCTCCACACACTCCTGTGCATGTCTGGACTGTTCTTCCATACCTTCATTGATCTCACCGATCGCACGGGTGATATCCTGTGAATATTCGTGAATCACCTCAGAAGCCTGTCCCACATCCTGTGCAGACGCTTCCAATTGTCCGGTCGCATTGCTTACCTGATTTACCAGCTTCTTCGTATTCGTGATCATGTTGGTAGCGGATCCTGCCAGATCCCGGAACTCATCATGCCCCTTGACAGATACGGTAACGGTCAGATCACCCTTTGCCACCTCTCCGAATTTTTTGGAGATACGCTTCATATTATTCTCAATGCCGGCAGTAATGAAAATACCTACGATCACTACGATCACACATGCCAGAATGACTAATCCAATGGTCATGTTCCGAATCTCTGTTGCCTGACTGGTCACCACCCGCATGGGCACCAGTGCACAGGTGGTAAATCCGATATCTGTACTGCGGCTGTAGATAAAGAGATATTTTTCTCCCTGGAAAGTCACTTCTGCGGTACCGGATTCTTCTTCCGAAGCATTCACGATTTCTGTGTAATACTCCTCACCGGAAAATACATTGCCCTCTTCGGGAAGGACACTTTCCCTGCCCTCTTCTACGTTTTCAACCGCCAGTTCTCTTCCGCCGGGCGTAATAAATCCGACCAGGCTTCCCTCACCGATATCGATCTGCTCCAGGAAATCTGTAATAGCGGAAGGTTTGATATCAATAACTACTACGGCATTGTTGGACTGGCTCATCATTTCAAATGCCATAATATAGTCTTTTTCCGTCTCTGTTACCTTCTCATCCAACACAGCATGACGGTCGATCCACTGCGGAATACTTCTGCTGCCGGTATTGGAGGATACTTCTTCCTTATACTCATCCAGGAAGCCGTCTACGCCGGAAGAAAGCTTCGTGGAGAAAATGCCTACACCTTTTTTAGGTATGATATGCATATGACTGATAAACGGATTGGAAGTCTGTACCGACAGCAGGTTGGACTTTGTGGAAGTAAGGAAATTCAGCTTATCCACCGGACTGTCTTCATACATTCCCAGGAAATATTTTCTCATGTCATCATCATAAGCATATTTCAAGCCTTCGGTACGGATAAAGTCACAACTCATATCCAGATATTCCGTCGCCATACGCATGGTCTGCAAAGTAGAATCCGTGAACTTCTCGCTTAAGCCTTCCGCAGACTTCTGATATGCGGATACACCGATAATGATCATAAATACAATCGGAACCAGGAAACATACCACGATTTTATTACGGATGCTCAGCAGTTTGGAACTCTTCGCATTTTTTGCGCCTTTTTTCTTCTGTTTTGCTTCCTTTACCGGCTTTTTTGCCGGCTCTTTTTTCACCTTTTTCTCTGTTTTCAACTTCTCTGCAGTCTTCTCTTTTTTCCCCGTAAAAAGAGATTTCTTGGGTTTGTCAATATTCGTACTCATAAATATCCTCCGGTACTCGTTATAAATATTTCTTAGCAAAACAGCATGTGCGACATCTCTCCTGCCGGCTGCACCTCTGTTTTTATCATTTATAAAAAATTATAGCACAATATTTGATATAATAAAACAACATTTTCTGTTCTTTTCTATCTTTTTTTGCACATTTTTAACAAAAATCCATCTTCTTCAGATAGGTTTCCGCGAAATTCTGCTGTTTGGCAAGATTCAGAATTTGAATCTGCAAATTCTCCTTTTTCCGGATATCATCAGGCGCAGCTGTTTCGAAATTATCTGCCCCCCTATATGACGCAATCAGCCTGCTGCCCACAAGTGCCGCTCCGCCAAGTGCCGTATTGCCGCCGGTCACGGTACGATCCACGAGTTCTCCGGGAAACAGTCCGATTGCCGCCGCTGCCGCAGGATCCAGATAATAGCCGAATCCTCCGGCCAATATCACCCCGGAAATATCCTCTGTACGGATGCCGTATGCTGCCGTCAGGATCTCTATCCCGGCAGCGATTGCCGCCTTTGCCAGCTGCACTGCCCGGACAGCCTCCTGTGTCACGCAGACATCTCCGATTCGGACACCGTCTGTAAAATAAGGTTCTTGCAAAAGTCCCTGCCTGTCCATCAGCTTTTCTTCCAGCAGCTTTTGCAGCAGTCTGATCATATCGGCACCCCAGATACCGCGGTTTACGCCCCCTTCGAAAGCCGGTCCCGCCGCCGTTGCACAGGCATACAGTTTTCTACAATTGCCAAGCGCCATCTCACCGTTGGTTCCCAGGTCGATCAACAGCGTAATCTCTTCCCGTTCCAACATCCCACAGGACAAAATTCCCGCTGTGATGTCGCCGCCTACGAACGCAGACAGTCCCGGGATAATATGGCAGGGAACCCCTGCAATCTCCGTATCCACAGCACCGGTATGGCTTACGGTAAACGGTGCTCTTCCCAGTTCCGAAGGATCCCAGCCCATAAGGAGGTATACCATCGTCGTGTTTGCCGCTATGACCATCTGTAAGGTTTCCCCGGTCTCTATTTTTTTCTGAAACCGCTGCACCCCTTTTTCGATCAGGGTACGGACTTTCTGCTGCATATCCGCGGCTCTCCCGGGTTCTTCCGCCGCCTTGATCCTCGACAGTACATCTGCCCCGTAAACCGTCTGCGGATTCACGCCCGGAAAACTGTCCACTACTTTTCCGTCCGTATCATACAACTGCATGGCAATGGTCGTCGTACCGATATCCACTGTCATCAGACGGATTCCCTTTTCATTTTTCAGTTGCAGCTTTGGCAGTTCCAACCTCTGTGTCACGACCTGCATTCCACGGGTCACTCCCGGACATCTGCCACAGCCGGTACAGATCAGACATCGGGTTCCTTTTTTCTCTACGTTATACAAACTGATTTTTCTCCCTGTCATAATGATAATCAATGCCCGCCAGTTTCTCTGTGATCTCGTGTTCGCTGACATCCAGATCATCACACAATTGCTCCAGACTTCCGTAGAAATCACGTAATTTCAGATTTATAAAACTTAATAACATTACAGGATCCTGTGGTATCATATTTTTTCCTCTTTTCATTATACATCGTAAGCTCACGGATCGTGCTTGCGCACTCTGCATCCCGCTTCGCGGGATTATTCGCATAAACGATTCTGCGGACTCCCTCTCGAAATCATAACAAAAAAAAGCGAAAATGACAAGTCTGCCACTTTCGCTTTTCCCGTTTACTGTTTTGCTATTTCATTGTTACTTTACAATGCGTTTTATTGGTTTTTGGATCCTTTTTCGCATTGTGCGGAAAGTTTGTCTCCTTCCACGGTAATGACAATGGTATCGCCCTCTTCTACCTGATCTGCGAGGATCATCTTAGCTGCCAGTGTCTCCACATACTTCTGGATATACCGCTTCAGAGGACGTGCACCGTAGACCGGATCATACGCATTGTCCACGATATACTGCATGGCCTCGTCCGACAGACGAATGGTCAGCTGTTTATCCTCCAGACGCTTGTTCAGGTCGGCAATGATCAGATGAATAATGCCACCGATGTTGTCCTTGGTCAGAGGCTTGAAGAGGATCGTTTCGTCCAGTCGGTTCAGGAACTCCGGACGGAAATGAGCACGCAAGTCATTCATGACTGCCGCTTCTGCCTCCGGCTTGATCGTACCGTCCTCGTTGATGCCGTCCAACAGATAGCTTGCACCGATGTTGGAAGTCATGATCAGGATGGTATTCTTGAAGTCTACCGTACGTCCCTGGGAATCGGTGATACGACCGTCATCCAGCACCTGCAGCAATACGTTAAACACATCGGGATGTGCTTTTTCGATTTCATCGAACAGTACCACACTGTAAGGTTTTCTCCGCACGGCTTCGGTCAGCTGACCGCCCTCTTCGTATCCTACGTATCCGGGAGGCGCTCCGATCAGACGAGAGACAGAATACTTCTCCATGTACTCACTCATATCGATACGCACCATGTTGTTCTCATCGTCGAACAATGCTGCCGCCAGACTCTTCGCCAGCTCCGTCTTACCGACACCGGTAGGTCCTAAAAACAGGAACGAACCGATGGGCTTACTGGGATCCTTGATACCGGCCTTGGAACGAATGATAGCTTCGGTGACCTTGGTCACGCCTTCATCCTGTCCTACCACACGTTTGTGCAGTTCTTCATCCAGGTGAAGGGTCTTGTTACGCTCGCTCTCGGTTAGTTTGGCTACGGGAATACCGGTCCAGCGGGAGATAATCCGGGCAATTTCTTCTTCCGATACTTTTTCGTGTACCAGTGACAGATCGGATTCGCCGACCTTGTCCTCTTCCTGTGCCAGCTGTTTCTCCAAAGCAGGTAATTCACTGTATTTCAGACGACCGGCTTTTTCATAATCTCCTTCTCTCTCTGCGATCTGGATCTCATTGTTCATGCGGTCTTTCTCTTCACGCAGTTTGGAAAGCTTATCCACGGATGCTTTTTCATTATCCCACTGTGCTTTTTTCGTATTGAACTGATCCTTCAGATCTGCCAATTCTTTCTGTAAATCTGCCAGACGTTCTTTACTGATCCGGTCATCCTCTTTTTTCAAAGCGGCTTCCTCGATCTCCAGCTGTGTTACCTTACGGCGCAGTTCATCCAGTTCCGTAGGCATACTGTCCATCTCTGTCTTGATCAGGGCGCAGGCTTCATCTACCAGATCGATTGCCTTATCCGGCAGGAATCTGTCTGTAATATAACGGTTGGAAAGTACTGCCGCGCTTACCAACGCATTATCCATGATTTTCACACCATGGTACACTTCGTAACGATCCTTCAGACCACGTAAGATAGAAATCGTATCTTCCACGGTAGGTTCCTCTACCATAACCGGCTGGAAACGACGTTCCAGAGCGGCATCTTTTTCAATGTACTGTCTGTACTCATCCAAAGTAGTGGCACCGATACAATGCAGTTCGCCACGCGCCAGCATAGGTTTTAACATATTGCCGGCATCCAGTGCGCCATCCGTCTTACCGGCACCGACAATGGTATGCAATTCATCAATGAACAGAATAATCTGTCCATCACTGTTTTTCACATCGTCCAGTACGGCTTTCAGACGTTCCTCAAATTCACCTCTGTATTTTGCACCTGCTACCAGCGCACCCATATCCAGTGCAAAAATCTTCTTGTCTTTCAGTCCCTGAGGGACATCACCTTTGACAATACGCTGTGCCAGACCTTCTACCACGGCTGTTTTACCGACACCGGGTTCACCGATCAGCACCGGGTTATTCTTCGTCTTACGGGACAGGATACGCACAACATTTCTAATCTCGTTATCACGTCCGATCACGGGATCCAGTTTCTGGTTTCTCGCTTTCTCCACCAGATCCTGTCCGTATTTTTCCAAAGTATCATAAGTTGCTTCCGGATTATCACTGGTTACTCTCTGATTACCTCTCACCGTAGACAGTGCCTGCAAAAAACGCTCTCTGGTGATACCGTATTCTTTCCAGATCTCAGCAATCTCTTTGTTAGGATACTTGATCATAGAAAGGAACAGATGCTCTACGGAGACATATTCATCTCCCATCTGTTTTGCTTCATCGGATGCACTGACCAGCACTTTGTTCAGATACTGACCAATGTAAGGCTGACCGCCCTGCACCTTCACTCTCTTCTCCAAAGCCTGTTTCGCACGGTTGACAAAATGTTCCTTCTGGATTTCCATTTTCTCCACAAGTTTCAAAATCAGGCTGTCATCCAGCGTCAGCAGACTATACAGCAGATGCTCCTGCTCAATCTCCTGATTACCATACTCCATGGCGAGCTTTTCACAGCCATTGACTGCTTCTATGGATTTCTGTGTAAATTTATCAATATTCATAATCGTTCGCCTCCTCACTAAGGTGATGCAATTTTGTTTTTCTTGTTAATTTCTTAGACGATGAGCTGCTTTCGTTTGAATCCTTTTCTTCAAATTTCTTTGTCCGTTCCTTCGTCAGACAGATGCTACAATCTCAAAATCTCTCTTGTTTCATCTGTTCTATAGTCAATATAACACATAGTGTAAGAAAATCAATTAAGAAAGTATAAACTTTATATAGAATCTTTCGAAAATGCATAATTTCCCCTTTGCATTTTCCATGATGCAATTGATCGATACACTTTCACAACAGGTGTGCATGATTATAAAGAGAGATCAGTCATGGGTCTATACAGAAAAATCTTGTTTTCTGATCCCCTTTTCCGCCATAATATCACTCCGGAAGATCCACTTTGGGTCTATAGAAAAAAAATTTGCTCTCCGGATACTCATTTTTCGTGATTTGAGTATCTAAAATGATATTTTTTTCTGTATAGACCCACAGCGCACAAAAATCTATGATATCTACATAAAAAAAGTATCTGAAAAGCACTTTTTTCGCTATAGACCCAAATGGCGCTGCCACCGCATTCCGTCTGCTCATAAAGCAGACCGCAACACGGTGGCGGCGCCATTTTTTCATCATTTGCTATTCCTATCCGGCAACAAAGGTCAGACTTATTTTGCTGTAACGCCCTTTACTTCATAGCCGGCATCCGTCACAGCCCTGGTCAGCACCTCATCTGCCACATCGCCAGCCATATCCACGGTAGCATTCTTCTGCTCCAGGCTCATGGTTACTGCGGTTACACCTTCTACCGCCTCCAGTGCCTTCTGTACGGTTCCGGTGCAGTGGTTGCACATCATTCCTTCGATACTGATTACTTTTGTCATTGTGTTTGTCCTCTCTTTCTCTTCTCTGTTATTTTGATCCACAGGTGCTTCCTGTATACCTGTTTTTATATCTGTGGTTTCACGCATTATTTTTGTTGTCTTTTCATTACCGGAAATCTTCAATGTGGCAAATCCGCTCTGAAACCCTTTCAACCGCAATGCATTCGTCACGACGAAGATACTGCTCAAACTCATGGCTGCCGCACCGAACATGGGATTTAAGCGGATTCCGTATGCCGGATACAACACGCCTGCAGCCAGAGGGATACCGATGCAGTTGTAGAAAAATGCCCAGAACAGGTTCTCTTTGATATTCCGGATCACGGAACGGCTTAACTTCATAGCAGTCACCGCATCCCGGAGATCATTTTTCATCAGGATGATATCTGCGCTCTCCATCGCTACATCCGTTCCGGCACCGATGGCCATTCCGACGTCTGCCGCTGCCAGTGCGGGTGCGTCATTGATACCGTCACCGATCATTACCACCTTGTGTCCCTGACGCTTTAACTCACTGACCTTCTTCTCCTTATCCTGCGGCATTACTTCCGCCACGACTTCGGAGATTCCGAGTTTTTCCCGTACAGCTTCTGCAGTTCGTCTGTTATCACCGGTCAGCATGATGACTTTCACACCCATCTTCTCCCATGCCTGAATTGCTTCATAGGAAGTAGCTTTGACCGTATCCGCTACACCGATGATTCCAAGAAAACAAGTTTCCTGAGAGTTTACTTCCCGGAAGGTACCTTCCATTGCTGTCAGAAGCGGTGTCATGCCTTCGTCTGCCATCCGGTTCAGGGCGTCTGATGCCCCATCCGGCAAAATAATATTCTTCTCCTGCAGAAAAGCAAGATTGCCTACATAGAATTTTGTACCTGCCGGAAGGATAGTTTTTCTCTGCGACAGCTCCGCAGACTCTGAACTTTCTTTTGTCATTGCTGCGGCATCTTTTGTACCATTTTCTGTTCCGACAGAATTTCCCACATTTTTTTCATCGAATTTTCCGGCATAAAACACTGCAGTCGGTCCATCTTTTTTCAAGGATTCCTGCACAGCAAAATCATGTGTCAGCGCACCTTCCACGCCGCGTCCGAAGGTCGCCCTGAAATCCCGCATTTCCGGAATCGGCAGATGCTCACGCTCTGCATATTCCACCACCGCTTCCGCCAACGGATGTTCACTCTTTTTCTCAAGTGCCGCTGCAATCTGCATCATGGCATCCATAGGTATTCGGGCATCATAACCACTGATTTCTTCTACTTTCAGTTTACCGCTTGTGATGGTTCCGGTCTTGTCCAGAACGACGGTATCGATCTCTTTTGCCTGTTGCAAGGCTTCACCTGTCTTGATCAGGATACCGTTACCTGCTCCTACGCCCGTGCCTACCATGATAGCCACCGGAGTTGCCAGCCCCAGTGCACAGGGGCAGGAAATTACCAGTACTGCGATAGCTGTAGAAATCGCAAACTCTGCGGTGGCACCGTTTGCCAGCCACACGATCAATGTAACCAACGAAATCACCATAACAGTAGGTACGAATACTCCTGCCACTTTATCTGCCAGCTGTGCGATCGGTGCCTTGCTGGCGCCGGCTTCCTCCACCAGGCGGATGATCTGCGCCAGCGTCGTATCATCACCGACACGGTCTGCACGGCATTTTAAGAAGCCCGCTTTATTCACGGTAGCAGAGACCACATGGTCGCCTGCCTGCTTCTCCACCGGAACGCTCTCTCCTGTGATTGCCGCTTCATCCACACTGGAGTTGCCTTCCAGCACAATACCGTCTACCGGTACGAGGCTGCCCGGTTTTACCAGGAAAATATCACCTTTTTGCAGACTCTCCGTCGGCACTTCCTTCTCCTGTCCGTCTTCCGTCACGAGGATTGCCACCTTGGGAGCCAGGTTCATCAGCTTCGTAATTGCTTCACTGGTCTTGCCCTTGGAACGGCTCTCCAGATATTTTCCGACGGTGATCAGCGTCAAAATCGTACCGGAAGATTCAAAATACAGGTCATGCGCATAATGCTCCACTACCGCCATATCTCCGTAGCCAAGACCGTAACTGATCCGGTACATGGCGAAGATTCCGTACACCAGTGCCGCACCGGAGCCCAGTGCGATCAGACTGTCCATGTTTGGACTGCGGTGTGCCAGTGTCTTGAACCCCACAGCAAAAAATTTCCGGTTCACATACAGGATCGGCAACAGCAGTAGAAACTGCGTCAGTGCAAAGTTCATGGCATTGGCATTGCCGTGCATGGTATTCACGATAAATGCCGGAACAGGAATGCCGAACCATTCCTTGAACATATGATGCATGGATACATACATTAACGGAATCAGGAATCCGATGGAGATTCCCAGACGCCATTTCATGGCTTTTGCTTCCGCATCCAGCTTCTGCTGTAATTCCTGTTTGCCGTCCGCACCGGATCCGCTTCGGCGGTTTCCAGTGCCGGAAGCACTCTGTCCGCCCACTGCCGCATTCCCGTTACTGCTTTCGTTCATCACGGAAGCTCCGTAGCCGGCTTTCACCACCGCATCAATAATCCCCTCAGAAGATAATCTGCTCTCATCATAAGTGACATCCATGGTCTCCGTCAGCAGGTTCACAGATGCTTTTTCCACCGCATCCAATTTATTTACCGCCTTCTCCACATGCGAAGAGCATGCGGAGCAGGACATTCCTGTCACATGATATCTTTCTTTCATAATGTTATATTGCACCTCTTTCCTTATCTGTAACTGTTTCTTTTCGCCCTTATTTAAGCGTATGCCCTGTGTGTATCAGCATAACAAATTTGTTTCAGGCGTGTACGATCTCCGAAGTCTCTACTTTAATTTTTTCACCAGTTCTACCGCTTCCTCCACGATAGCAGTATTCCCTTTTTGGATTTCCTCAACCACACAGGTCTCCATATGCTCCTTCAGGATTGCATAACCGAATGCCTGCAAAGCACTTTCCACCGCTGCCACCTGTGTCAGAATATCTCCGCAATACCGGTTTTCTTCCAACATCCGGCTGATACCGTTTAACTGTCCCGCCATCCGGCTTAAGCGGTTCTGCAATTGTTTTCTTTCCTTTTCCGAACGGGGTGTTGCTTTCTGATGACAATGACAACAAGTGGTGGATGTTTCTCCGATCTGTTCTGCCATAAGTCTCCTCTCTTCCCAATGCGTTTGCGATCTTCCATACTTCTCATGCAGAGCTTACTGATCTACTGTTTGCGTAAGTATAAATACCCCACAGGGGTATCCTGTTTTCTTTTACAAGATATACCCCCGTAGGGTATTTGTCAAGTGCTATATTGTTTTTGATAGAAAGTTCTCAATCAAGGTGCGATAAGCGTAATCTCCGACAGATCAAATCCACCATCCCCATGAAACCTAAGGTATAAAGGATAGATCTTCTCACTGACCTGTACAGGAATCTCCAGCTGTTGCCATTCGTCCGTACACAATCTGATCTCTGCTTTTCCTACCTTGTTTTGCTCCGGATTCATTATTTTTCCGCCTTCTTCGTGACAGGTCACATATAAGGTTCCGCTTGCTTTGCCACGTATTCTGATTCGTATTCCCACTAAACCGTTTCCTTCAAAATAACGGTATCCCACAATGCAGCCGTTACTGATTCCCCGGATATATTGTCCGGGCAAGGTCTCCCTGTCGTCCCCGTCCTGTGTAATACATGCCGTTCTCTGCTCCGGAGAAACTGTCTTTTCATAATACAGCACACAGGCAATGTAAGCCGGATAGGAGCCTTCCCCTATCAGCCATCCACCATTTAATCCACAGCTTGTCGTCTCCACCTGGACGATTCGTCCCTGCTTATCAATGGTCACCGGTTCCGCCACACCCTGTCTGCAAAAAGAACTGTTATTCGTATGTCTGTGATCAAAAATATAATATCTGCCGTTTAATTCCACCAGACCTCCGTGCGTATTCCCCATGGAACAGCAGGGTTCTTCTTCCGAATAGCCGTTGATTCCCACGTCAGACGTAGAATGGATTCTGCCGCCAAAACAGAAGTCTCCGTCCGGCCTGTCACTATAAAAATAATACAATCCCGTATTTCTTGCAGAATAAACCAGATAATAGATACCGTTTATCTTGCGCATGGAAGGTGCTTCAAAATAAACCGCTCCTGCAGGCACCTTCGCCTCTCTTGGGATCACAAGCATCGGTCCCTTGCGTACCGTCAGCATGTCCTGTTCCAGTTCATACATATGGCATCCGACAAATTTTCTTCCAAATACATCCACCGTTCTATTGGTAGGGCAAAATCCGGAATACAGATAAATCCGCCCATCATCATCGATGAAAATACTGGGATCAAACTGAAAATATTCGCCTGCTGACTCTCCCAATATCCTGCCGTCCGGATAACAGACATCCCCCAGATATCCATACTGCCCTGCCGGGGTATCACAGACCGCTACAGAAATGATGGAAGAATCCGCAATAGAATAATATAGATAAAATCTCTCGTCTCTGCCACGGATCACATCCGGTGCATAGTAACGCCCATTTTTCTCTGCTTTTCTATGCACCGCATCCTGTGGATGATCCGTATACCGGAAGATTACCCCCTCATACTTCCAGTCCGACAGGTTCGATAACGGTGCAGACCAGCAGACATAGTCATTCTCGCAATAATAACTTCCACCGAACTTGTCATGACTTCCATAAATATAAAGTCTGTCTCCGAATACCCTCGGCTCTCCGTCCGGGATATATTCATAGCTGGGCAAATAGGGGTTATATACTTGTTTTTTCATTCCGACTTCTCCTTGTCCTTTTGTATTCCTTATGGCTTTTACAGATTCTGTTATCATTCCGTTTCTGTTTCTATCATTTGCAGCGCCTTTTAGATAGTTTCCGCCACATGATTGCCTGCCGCCGGATCTTTTTCTGCCTTTTCCGGATTCCACAACTGATGTCGTATTTTCTCTTCTGTGCCTCTGTGAGCCTGTTCTCTCCACTGCGTAGGGGTACATTCATATTTTTTCTGAAAACACCGGTGAAATGTCCGCATATTGGGAAAACCGCATTCATAGCTGATCTCCGTCACCGTCTTGCTGCTATCCTTTAATAAATTGCATGCCAGAATCATCCTCTGCTGTGCCACATAGGACGGAAAGGAAATATTCAGCTGGGAAGAGAAAATATGTGACAGATAATACGGACTGATACCAAGCTCCTTTGCGACCTTCTGCGCTGTCAGGTCCCCGGTAATATTATCATTAATATATTGCAGAAGTTTCTGTGTAATATTCAGATCCGACGGTTTATCCTTTTTAATCACCGGAATATTTTCATACATATCCGCCAAAAGCGCCATCAGAAGTCCTTTATTCTCACGAAACGGATGCTGCTGCGTATGGGCTCCCATATCTGCCAGAATATCCAGTGTCATCTGTCCCCAACGACTCAGCATACTTTTCCGGAAAAAAGGAGATTCCATATTATAATAGGTAAGTTCTTCCCGGAACTCACCGATGGAATCCATATCTGCAATGATTAAAAGCATCCCAACCTCGCCCACGGAGCTGTAAGAGTGAATCTGGTTCGGATAGATCATCAGGCAGTCTCCTGTTGTCAGATGATAACTTACTCCGGCTACCGTTGCTTCCATCTCACCCTCGGTGACGTGTACAAACTCCATATGCTTATGCAGATGATATGGGAAATTCGGATGCCACCAGATATGACAGTCAAAGACTTTTTTACGACTTTCATAGAACGGTTTTACTGTACGCATTCTGTCTCCTTTCGTATCCTTATGTATTCTACATATCACATTCCGTTTTGCATTTCTACTGTTTTTGTTAAAAATAGCAATTTTTGTCCTATATGTAATTCCTTTTTGTCGTGCAGGAGGTTCTTTTATCACTTACAATAAATACAAATGAAAGCAGTTCCAATGATTCAATTTTTGAATGAGGTGCGCTATGAACCGTACTGAAGCAAGCAAAAAAGCTGCCGCTCTGGTAGCACAAATGACAATAGAAGAAGCATCTTCACAGTTACTTAACTCTGCACCGGCGATTCCCCGTCTGGGGATTCCTGCCTACGACTGGTGGAATGAGGCTCTCCACGGCGTTGCCAGAGCCGGCACTGCCACCTGTTATCCACAGGCCATTGGTCTTGGCGCAACTTTTGACCATGAATTACTACATGATATTGCGCAGTCCATTGCCTTGGAAGCCAGAGCAAAATATAACGCTTACTCTCGCAAGGGTGACCGGACACGTTATAAGGGTGTGACCATGTGGTCTCCCAACATTAACATCTTCCGTGACCCCCGTTGGGGACGGGGTCAGGAAACCTTTGGCGAAGATCCTGTACTCACCGCTTCCCTTGGATGTGCCTTTGTCGAGGGATTACAGACGAAGCAGGACGGCTTTCTGACCACCGCAGCCTGCGCCAAGCACATGGCGGCTCACTCCGGTCCCGAGGCACTGCGTCACGGCTTCGATGCCAGAGTAACCAAAAAGGATCTGTGGGAAACCTATCTTCCTGCTTTCGAAGCCTGCGTTACAAAAGCTGGTGTGGAAGCCGTCATGGGAGCATATAACCGTACCAACGGCGAGCCCTGCTGTGCGCACTCCTATCTGATTGAAGATGTGCTTCGCGGAAAATGGCATTTTGAAGGTCATTTTGTATCCGACTGTTGGGCGATCCGCGATTTTCACGAAAGCCATCACGTGACTGCTTTTCCGGAGGACTCCGCCGCACTTGCTCTGGAAAAAGGCTGTGATCTGAACTGCGGCTGTACTTATGAATATATTTTACAGGCCTATAAGCAGGGAAAAGTAACTGAAGAAGAGATCCGCCGAAGTGCTATACGCCTCTTCACCACCAGATATCTGTTAGGACTTTTCGACCACAGTACACTGGATGAGATTCCCTACAATGTCGTTGGCTGTAAAAAGCACCTTAAGCTGGCTTATCAGGCTGCCGTGGAAAGCTGTGTTCTGTTAAAAAATGACGGTACTTTACCCCTTTCCCTCGCAGGCGGAAAACGTCTGGCTGTGATCGGTCCCAATGCCGACAGCCACGCTTCGCTGGTCGGTAACTATAACGGCACCCCTCCCCACTCTGTCACTGTGTTGGAAGGAATTACAAGAATCTGTGAGGATACCGGCTGGGATGTCAATTATGCGGAAGGATGCCTGCTCTATGACGATCCTTCCGTACGAAAAGTATTTCAGAATTATCGCATTCCGGAAGCCGTTGCCTTAACAGAATCCTGCGATCTCGCCATCGTATGTGTCGGTCTGGATTCTACGTTGGAGGGCGAGCAGGGAGATGTCAGCAATGCTTTTGCCAGCGGAGACAAACCGGATCTGCTGCTTCCGAAAATTCAGCGGGATATGGTAGCACAGGTCATTGCCACCGGTACTCCGGTGATTCTGATCGATCTGGCCGGAAGTCCTATAGATCTGTCCGCTTATGAAGATAACGTCGCTGCCATTCTGCAGGCATGGTATCCGGGCGGAGAAGGCGGACGTGCCATTGCTGATATTTTATTCGGCAAGGTATCTCCCGGCGGCAAACTGCCGCTCACCTTCTATCATAATGATGATCCGCTGCCGGACATTACTGATTATCATATGACCGGACGCACTTACCGCTATTTTGAAGGCACACCCTGGAAGCCTTTCGGATTCGGACTGACGTATGGGGAATTGCAGATTACGGAAGCACAGTTGTCCGGGAACCCTAGCGCTGCAGATGACCTTCCGTCCGTACAGATTACAGTACAATGTAAGAATCCAACCGAACATCCGCTCAGTGATGTCCTACAGGTATATGTACATGTCAATGGCTCACCGGACGAAGTTCCTAACCATAAGCTCGCAGCTTTTGAGCGAATCCGTCTGGAAGCCGGAGAAAGCAAAGAATTACAGATTCCTGTTCCGACTGCAGCCTTTACCACTGTGGATGATTCCGGTGAACGGAAATATGACGGCACTTCTGCCACACTGTATCTGGGATTTTCCCAGCCTGAGCTCACGGAAGGCGGTCAGAAGTTCTACCCTGACGATAGAGGACTGACATTTGATGTTGCTTTCTAGAAAAACGTTATTGGATTACTTATGAGCATTATGGTGATAAGCCATTTGCTATAGAGAGATGTATTTACAAGGAGGAAAATCCTCTCCTCGCTAAGGAGCTCGGATTTTCCTTCGGAAAACAAGGAGGATTACAATGAAGAAAAACAAGATTTTGGCACTGTTGTTGTCAGTATCCATGCTGACTGCTCTGACCGCCTGCGGCAGCAAGGGTTCCGATGCGCCGGCAGCATCCACCGATGCCGGAAGCACCGCCGCTGCTACGGAAGGGACTGCTTCCGCGGAAAGTGATTATGTATTGGATAAAGTCACCTTGGTGGTAGACGGTACTTTCAATGCATCCGTAGATGCTTATCAGGACAAGTTTATCGAACAGTGGGATGCTGCTGTCAGCGAAGCACTTGGTCATCCTATCAGCCTGAACATTCAGCAGTTAGATCACTCCAGCTATGTTGACGGTGTCGGTCGTCTGTTCGCCAGCGGTGATTATCCCGATGTCATTCTGTTAAATGCCAGCCAGTATGCAGAATATGCAAAGACAGGGCTTCTGTGGGATATGACAGAGGCTTATGATAACGCGAAGTTCCAGAGTCACATGGTACTGCCCACAGTAAACCAAAGTGTTCGTATCGACGGCAAACAATATGGTCTGTCTACCGGTCTCGGCGGCGGATGTATTACTTATGTAAAACAGGCATGGCTGGATGCTGTAGGTATGAAAGCGGAAGACATTACCGACTGGGATTCTTATTATGCAATGTTAAAAGCTTTCACCGAGCAGGATCCGGATGGCAACGGTAAAAACGATACTTATGGTGTTGCTGCTGCCGGTTTTGTCGGTTCCGAGGCTCCTTATACCAACTACCTGCCCCAGTTCTGGCAGAATGCATATCCCAACTTCACCTATGATGAGAACGGCGTATGGTATGACGGTTTCAACACACAGGATACCAAGGATGCTCTGCTTCGTTTACAGCAGGCTTACGCTGACGGCGTCATTGATCCCGAATCCCTGACCATGGGTACCAAGGATGTCCGTGAAAAATGGTGGTCTTCTGACCAGTCCGGTTCTTTCGGTGCCTTCACCTACTGGTCTGGTTACTGGAATGATAATCTGATAAATAATATGGATAAGAACGGCGTGGATTCCGGGCTGGCAAGACTGGCTCCCATCTCTGAAATGGATGGATATCTGAACAGAGAATCTCCTGTATACTGCATCATTGACGATGGTGACGGTGATGATTCCAGAGAGCAGGCAATCTTCGATGCTGTCTTCGAGACAATGTTCGACGGTGGCACTGTACAGACTCTGTGGGTATACGGTGCAGAAGGCTATCACTGGTCTACCGAAGCCGAGACTATTGTCACCGGTGAAGGCACCGACAAAGAGAAGACCTATGAATACAAAGACGGCGAATTCCATCTTCGTCTGAACCCTTCCGATCCCAGCGCATTATGGAAAAAGAACGCTATCGATCCCTCTTCCATGATCTGCTCCCTGGAAAACGGATTTGAATCTGCAACAGACCTGACAAAGGAATGTAACGAGTTCTTCTCCGAACACAGCGTAGACGCTCCCCACTCTGCTTCCTGTGACGGTATTACCAGCTACGGCGGTACGATCAATGATGCCAAGAACGTAGTCATCGCCGAGGTTGTTGTAAAGGGCGGAGATGTAGATGCCGCTATGGACAATTATGTTAAGACTACCCAGGATATGGTAGACGAAATCCTCGGAGAATTAAACGCACAGTAAACAAACGGATACTACTCTTCTGAATCAATCCCTAAACAGAAGAAAGCCACTTCACAATCTTGTGAAGTGGCTTTCTTCAAATCGTTACATACAACGTAACAGCCATATTTCATCAACGATCTTTCCGGATTCCCGTTCGTCTTATACAGACCGGAAACTGCCTTCCAGTGTCAACTTCCCCGTTTAAAACAGTATGCCGTCAATCCTTTCTTTTGCAAAGCAGGATTCCCATACCAAGCGATCCGCTGCCCACGATCAGTAATGCCGCTTCTGCGAACCAAGTCCTCATATCTTCTCCGGTCTTCGGCACCTGATCCAGAACCTGTGCAGCTGCTGTCGCCGGTGTCGTATCGGAAGTTCCACTTCCTCCCTCAGAAGAATCATCGTTTCCGCCGGAAGCTGTCTTTTCCTTTTTCACGATCACATAGGTCGAGAACTTGTCCGTATCAAATACGACTTTTCCGTCCACGACCTGGGTCGCCAGTGCTTCCGTTGTACCGTTATGTTCGCGCACTACCACATAATCATAGCCCGGATCATAACCATTGATACCAAGGCTTAACGTCACCGAACCATTCAGTTCTGTCAGCGGATGATTCCAATAACTTCCGTCGCCTTTGCTGATCATCTGATTCAGGGTCAGATCCACCACCTGCGAAGACACTGCTCCACTTACTTTCTGCTGTGCTGTAGTAGTGTTGTAGGATGTATCATTCGTTGCTGTCAGGGAGAGATTACCGCTGTCGATAGCTCTGTCACCGTTCGTAATCGAAGCTGAAGTAATATTACCGGCAGCCGAGATATCCACTGTATCCTCAACCTTTGTAAAAATACCTTTAAAATGCAAATTGGTATCCGGCATCGTAAAGATAAACGTGGACACATCCGCTGCCGCCGCAAGTGACGTTCCGTTTAAGTGGACACCTGCGAGCTGATAGCCGTATTCCGGTTTCAGTTCTACTGTCACTGTGCTGCCGGGAGTAATTCCCACCATTCCTCCATTCTTATCCTGAGCCTGAAGTCCAATGCTATTTGTTCCGTCCTTTGTTGCAGACACAATGTTAATGGTTCCGTGTTCTACATGTGCATCATTTCCTAATTCTCCGACATAATCCCAGGCTACTGTCTTAGCTCCGTTTCCTGTGTTCTGAAGTTCAATCGAATAGGACTTCTCTTCCTTCACTTCATAGACAATCCTGGCTCCATCTTCTGTGCCCAAAACCTGCGTACCGTTGATCTTTGCTCCGATTCCTATCCCGAATTGGGGTAATATCGCGATTTTATGCGTCGGACTTTGATTCACGGTTACCTGATGATTATTTTTATCCACGGCATAACCATCCACCCAGAGGTTAGTCCCTAGATTGTCACTTCCCTGCGGATCCAACAAATCGCTGCCCGTTTTGATCGTTACACTCAGATTCACAGGATTTTTCAATTGTGCAGGCGGATTCGGTCCCGGTTGCTCTCCCATTTTTTCCTCCACGCTGAAAGTCACTGTATCCGGATAGCCACCCGTACTTTCTCTGTCCTTCAAGCTTGTCTTTCCATCTGTAACTCGCAGTATCGTCTGGAAACGAGCGTTCTCACCCGTTCCGCTGACCTTGACCTGCATCGTACCGGCATTGAAATTGGACAATTGTATCTCGTCATTCTCAGATAAATTACATTTGCCGCTTCGATCTGTAACGGTTACCTCTACTCCTCCTACGCTCCAACTGCCGCTTCCAAAGTCAACCTCGATCTGCCTCCCACTTCCGCCTTCTTCTGCTTTTACTATCATCTCATTCTGTCCTGCCAGTGCCATTCCCACAATTGTGAAAACAGTCAACAAAGCAATCAAAATTTTTCTTCCCGATAACTGTTTTGCCTTCATCGTTTTGCCTCCTTGTGTTGTCATTGTGTGATCATAATGAAACGGTGATATGCCCACCGGGGAATTTTGTCCGTCGTCCATTCCTTATATCACATATCAACTATAAAGCATATCCTTTTTTCCCATCAAGTTGACATTTGTCTCAAACTGAAAAATGTTGTTGCTCTCCTTAACAGTAAAAGGGTACCGTCGCCCACCGGGCAACAGTACCCCATTTTACTTCTGTGAATTTCTGTCTCAGTTCTCCCAGTTGTAGTAAAACTGGATCAGTCCAATCCGACTCCTGGTCCCTGTTTTCTCATTCAGGGAAGTCACATGCCGGTACAGCATTGCCCGGGACACGAAGAGACTGTCAGCGATTTCCTGCATACCGTCATCCGATAACAGCAGAATCTCAAGCACTTCCTCTTCCCGCTCTGTGAGTCCATACTGGTCTGCAAATCTCTCAAGCTTATCCTTCTCAGTGTGTCCGGGATTCTCCTCCCCGGCAGTTTCATAGTCTCCGCCCACTTTTAAGGTCTCTTCTCCCGCGATTACGATCTGCGTACAGTCATAATACCACAACAGCGCCACGCTGATCAGCACGAACAGAACCAGTGCCAGTACTGCCGTCAGAATATGATTTTCTCCGGTCAGCAGGCTTACGGAAGCTACTCCTGTGATCACAGCGCCCAGATTGTTCGCCGTTCTTCCCATACCTGCCCATAGCCTGCCATCCTGCATACGATAGGACAACTGGAGAAATCCGTTCGTGAAAAACACCACGAAAAATCCAGCAGACACATAGAAGATCAACAGTCCCGGCAGAAACGATCCACCGCTTTCGATGATCAGCACACAGATGGTCGACAGGATCGTCACCGCATACATGATCAGTCCACGATATCTTCCGTTATTCAGATCAAACAGTGCACCTGCCAGAAGTCCGCTCAGTGCCAAGAACAGTCTCGGCCACTGACCGATATCCATGGTACCCTCTGCATGCGCCAAGGTCACAGCATTGTCCAGTGTAGCGAAGATACATGTCATCAGAGCAACCGTCACCAGCAATGCCACACCTGCCAGCCGGGGATTCTTCCATGAAATCCGCTCCGCAGCAACACCCTCCTGTGCGTTTTTCACCGACACCGTTTCTCCGTCCTCTGTCTTCTGTCTCCGATGATATCCGGGAAGTGCACTCTGCTCCATTCCGACAGTCAGTATCCACAGCACCACACAGCCCACCATCAGGACAATTCCTTCCACAGTTTCTCCCCAGAACAGATTATGGTTGAGAAACTGTAACAGCAGTCCCAGTGCATAAGCAGCACCTATCGTCTTCGCCGGATGCTTCCTCCCCTGCAGAAAAAGTGCTGTCCGGTAATGTGCCATACTCCCCAAATACCCCAGTAACAGGAACAGAAGCAGACCTGCTCCCAGCAGGACCGCATACTCCGTCCGGGTAAGCAGCAGCACATAGGCTGCAAGAGCCGGCAATAACACCAAGAATCCCTCTGCCCTGACAGCAGCGGGATTCTTAGATTTTCTTCTTTTTTCTATTTGGGAATATGCCACAAAGCCCAGTGCACTGACTCCCAGAATATAGCTCTGTGCCAGTGTCACGCCTAAGGAATCCGTGCACAATGCCATTCTGTTATCAGACAGGTACTCCGTCCCTAAAAATACAAAATAGAAAAACACCAGTGAAAACATGGTCTCTCCTTAAACAGACTGGAAACCGCCTTCCAGATCTTCAATGATATCATCGATATTCTCTGTACCGATGGACAGACGAATGGTATTGCTGTAGATGCCCTGCTCATTCAGCTCTTCCTCAGACAGCTGTGCATGGGTAGTAGAAGCCGGATGGATGACCAGAGATTTCACATCTGCCACGTTTGCCAGCAGGGAGAACAGTTCCAGATTATCGCAGAACTTCTTGGCTGTCTCCTTGCCGCCCTTGATCTCGAAGGTGAAGATGGAACCACCGCCATTCGGGAAATATTTCTTATATAATGTCTGCTGCTCCGGATCGGTGGATACGGAAGGATGATGCACACGCTCTACCTGGGGATGATTGTTCAGATACTGTACAACCTTCAGTGCATTCTCCACATGACGCTCCACGCGCAGAGACAGTGTCTCCAGTCCCTGTAAGAAAATAAATGCATGCACGGGAGAAATACATCCGCCCATATCACGCAGGAGCATTGCACGGATAGCTGTCACAAAAGCTGCGCCCGGCACTGCCTTGGTGAAGGTAACGCCATGATAGCTGGGGTTCGGAGTGCACAGGTGTGGGAACTTGCCGCTTGCTTCCCAGTCAAACTTGCCGTTCTCTACGATCACACCGCCTAAGCTGGTGCCGTGTCCGCCGATAAACTTCGTAGCAGAATGTACTACGATATCTGCACCGTACTCAAAAGGCCGTACCAGATAAGGGGTTGCAAACGTATTGTCCACTACCAGAGGGACTTTATGTGCATGGGCGATCTGAGCCAGACGCTCGATATCTACCACATCGGAATTGGGGTTGCCCAGAGTCTCGATATAGAGAGCCTTGGTATTCTCCTGAAAGCTTGCTTCGATCCTGTCATAATCGGAAGGCGCCACGAAAGTGGTGGTCACACCGTAATCTACCAGGGTATGTGCCAGCAGATTGTAGGTTCCGCCGTAAATATTATTAGCAGAAATGATATGGTCTCCCTGTTTTGCCAGATTCTGGATCGTATAGCAGATAGCTGCTGCGCCGCTGGCTACTGCCAGAGCTGCGGTACCGCCCTCTAATGCCGCAATACGCTGCTCGAAGACCCCCTGTGTCGGGTTGCCCAGACGGCCGTAGATCTCACCGGGATCTTCCAGACCGAAACGTGCTGCTGCGTGGTCACAGTTGCGGAATACATAAGAAGAAGTCTGATAAATGGGAACGGCTCTTGCACCGGTCACGGGATCAGGCTGCTCCTGTCCCACATGTAACTGTAATGTCTCGAATTTCAGATTACGCTCTGCATAGGGCTTTTTGCTCATGTTCTGCCTCATTTCTGCACTTATCCGTGCGTATGTATTTTCTATAAAAAATATGCTAAAACACATTGAAAAATCTGTCAATGCAAAATTTAGTTCATCAGCTTATCCTTATACTGCAGCCATTTTCCGGTCCGTACTCTGTTGGTAAATAAAACCGCACGGACCACCCAGTCCATGGTCATGGCAATCCAGACGCCGATGACACCCAGACCTGCGCCCTGTCCCAGAATATAAGCCATACCCACACGGCAGAGCCACATGGTAGAAATCGACACGGTCATGGTAAATCTCACATCTCCCGCCGCACGGAGAGCATTCGCCTGCGCAAATGACAGAGGATGCACCAGCATACAGCAGACGCAGCTGTAGCACAACAGAAAAACGGCTATTTTCATCGTCTCCGGGCTCAGATGATAAATTCCACAGATAGGACGGGCAAAAATGATCATGGGAATTCCCAACAGAATCATGCAGGCATACGCTGCTTTCATCATTTTCTTATGATAATATAGTGCCTGTTCTGTCTCTCCGGCACCGATACACTGTCCGATCACAGTGATCATCGCAACACCGATGGCATTGGCCGGGATCTGCTGAAAGCTGGCAATGCTGCCTGTTACGGCATTGGCTGTCGTAGCCGCCATTCCGAACCCGGCGATCAGGCTGGTGGTCAGCAGCTTACCGATCTGAAAGATACTGTTCTCCAGACCATTAGGTATACCGATATACAGGATTTTCCCAAGGATTTTTGTATCCAGGCGCCAATAATTGCTCATGATAATCTTGTCACTTTTCTTAAGCAGCACTACGATCATCACTGCCGATAATATTCTGGAAAACAGTGTGGAAAGCGCTGCACCGGTGACGCCGATCCCGGCACCATAGATCAGGATCGCATTTCCCGCAATATTCACCAGATTCGCTACCAGAGATACCTTCATGGATACCTTAGAATCTCCCACGGCGCGGAACAGAGCCGCACCACCGTTGTAAATCCCCAGAAAAGGAAAAGAGACCGCTACAATATAGAAATAGATTCTGGCTGCACTCATGACATCCGCATCCACATTTCCGTACAGCAGAGCCAATAATCCTCTGTTCCAGATCAGTGCCACCGCCATAAACAGAAGAGCCACACCTCCAACCGCCATAAACAGCTGGTTGGAGGCCCGGCCTACCATTTCTTTATCTCCATGTCCCATATATTGTGCTGCCACTACGGCACCACCGCTTGCCATGGCTGTAAACAGTCCGATCAGCAGCACGCAGATACTGTCCACCAGAGAGATTCCGGATACCACGGCCTCACCGCAGCTGGCTGCCATCACCGTGTCCGCCATACCCATTGCGATTGCCAGAAACTGCTCTATGATCAGAGGCCATAACAATTTTTTCATTGCATCCTGTGAAAACAGCATTTTCTTTTCTTCCGTCATAATTTACATCATTCCTTTATCCTTACATTGACATCTGCCAAAATAGCACATTGTCATTGCATTGTAAATACGGTAAATGTTATTTTCTACAGTTCCTGATATGCAAAATAGTCCGCAGCCACTGAACCGCCGGACGCACCCTGTTCGTTGATGGCAAACAGTCCGTCCTTGACACCGACCCAGCGGCCCGGAGTTGCTTCCACCATCTGTCCCACCTGCTGTAAATTTTCCTCCTCGGCTCCTACATAAAATGTGCGGTAAGTCTCCTTCTCCACCTTCATCTGCAGATAGATCACATCGCTGTTCCATTCTCCCAGACCTGTGCGTATCTCATCATCCTTCGTCCAGTTGCCGGTACGCTGCTGTAACTCCGTTTTACCGTGTATTTTCTGAACTGCAAGTGCTGTATAACATCCGCCCAGCGATACCAGTCCTGCCACATCGCCTTCCTTCATCTGCTCCAGATGCAGACAGGTGGTAATAGAAAATTCCGGTGCAGGCCACTTCTGCAATAACAGATTGCTGACATCGCACAGCTGTGTCTTCGGATCCGCCGCCTGTGCATGGAGCAGGAGCTGACCGTCTTTCAGATCGTACCATTCCCTTTTATAATTGGCGTTCCACTGCCACTGCAGTCCCAGATTCTCTCCTTCGAAGAAATCACTGTCCTCCGGGGCATCGATTGGATACGTTGCACCCACTTCAGGCTTTTGGTAATGCAGTGTGGGCTCGCCGCAGCCATCCACGGCATTCACCCCAATCACCGGCCAGTCATTCTCCCAGTGCATCGGCTGCAAGTGAATAATGCGACCTGCATTTCCCACATCCTGAAAATGTAAAAACCAGTCCTGCCCGTCCGGCGTATCCACCCATGCACCCTGGTGAGGCCCGTTGACGGGAGAATTTCCCTGATGCAATACAATTTTCTCTTCCCAGGGTCCGTAGATATTTTTCGAACGCAGTACCGTCTGCCAGCCGGGTTTCACACCGCCTGCCGGAGCAAAGATGTAATAGTAACCGTTTCTCTTGTACAGCTTTGGTCCCTCGATGGTAGGCTGTGTAGCATGTCCGTCATAGATGAACTGTCCGTCGTCCAGCACTCCGGAACAGTCCGGCTCTATCGGTGACATATACAGCATACTCTTGAATCCGATACGGCTTCTGGCAAAAGCCGTTACCATATAAGCTTTCCCGTCATCATCCCAGAAGGGACAGGGATCGATCCAGCCGACTACCTTCCGGACATACGCAGGCTCGCTCCATTCTCCCCAGGGATCTGTGGTCTTACACATCATGATGCCTTCATCCGGCATGGGAATAAATGTGTAGTAAGTTCCTTCATGATAACGGATGGCCGGAGCCCAGGTACCGCAGCCGTGTACCGGCTTATCATAGTAATCAAAGGGAAGCTTGTCAATAATATAATTGATGACCTTCCAGTTCACCAGATCTTTCGAATGCAGCAGCGGCACTGCCGGCGTGTTGCAGAAGCTGGAAGCGATCATGAAATAATCCTCTCCCACCCGGATAGCATCCGGATCCGAATAATCCGTATAAAGGATCGGATTGGTATAAGTCCCGTCTCCCTGATCGGCGATCCACATCTTATGTATCTTTGTCTTATCCATGTATTCTCCGTTCCGCCTTGCGGCCGATATTGTTTTCCGCCAAAGCTTTGCTTTTCGTTGTCTCTGTCTGCATTATAACAAAAGTGCGTGCATGCCGCGTGCCAATTATCATTTTCTTTGTGTCAAATCTTGCAATCCATCGGATATAATGACATAATAATTTTATTGTAACCATCTGTTTTTTCACACAAAACAGTATTTATGTTTTTCGGAACCACAAGTGCCAAAGTTTGCAGGAGGAAAATTCATTGAGTTTCTTTTACCAGAACCGCCGGGAACCGCTTTATCTGTATCTGTCAAAAAACAATCCTTATGCCGTCCATCTTCACAGGCAGCTGGAACTGATCTGTGTTCTAAGCGGATCCACCACCGCCACCATCGAACAGAAGGATTTTGTCCTGAAGCCCGGTGAGGGTGTTCTGGTATTTCCCAATCAGATGCACGGCCTGAAAAATGTAGAACCCGGCCAGAATCTTCTGTGTATTTTCGAGCCGGATTTCTGCCATTCCTTCCGCCACTTTTTCCAGAATAAGAAGCCCTCGCACAACGCATTCTCCGAAGAATCCCTTACCGGACACAGCCGGATTGCACTGGAAGAACTTACCCGGCTTGCCGCCGCTATGGAAAAGGACCGCCCCACACCATCCGATGTTCAGCGATATGCCGAGGGTTATCTTACTCTCCTTTTGGCTGACCTGCTGCCCACACTGCCCTTACAGCCCGGACAATCTACCGATGATCTGGAATTGGAGCAGCGGCTTTTACTCTATCTGGATGCTCATTACACTGAAGAATTATCCCTGGAAAGCCTGTCCCGTGAATTCGGTGTCAGCCGCTTTGTCCTGTCACGGATTTTTGCGGAAAAGCTGCATACGACCTTCCCGGACTATGTCAATTCCAGACGACTGGATTATGCAAGAGATCTGTTACGCTCCACGGAATTGTCCGTGACACAGATCGCTCTGGATGCGGGTTTTGGCAGCTCCCGCACTTTTTTCCGTGTCTTTCGGGAACAGTTCCATATGACGCCCGGCGCTTACCGCAGGCAGACCTAATCCTGCCTGCCCCTCCTCTTTTTCTGTATCCACAGAAGTTCCTCTCCCACATGAATATGGTCTTTCCATGTTCTGACGATCTGACCTGCCCCCACTGACTGACACATCTCCAACGTAATCGCAGTATCTACTCCTTCTTTCACCAGTCCGTCCCTGTCAAACTCCAGGAGCAGTTTTCCTTTCCGCACCACTTCGTTCTGCAAAACATTACAATGATAATAGCCGCTGTGCAATTCTTCCCTGTCCCTGCAGATTTCCAGCAGCAATTCTATCCCACTGTCCGTGCAGAAACGGATCCGGTTCCCCATGGGATACAGCTTCAGCACTTTTCCTGCGGTGGGCGCATAGACTCTGCCATCTTCCGGTACAATGCTGACTTTCCCCGGCACTTCGTTTTTCGCCTTCTCCCACGTGTCTTTATCCCATGCCCCCTCTGTCTCTCCATCTCCCTTTGCTTCCTGCGCGTTCGTCTCTGTATTATTTTGTACCACACCGGTTACGGGGCTTCCGATCACGGTCCCCTGCATTGCAAGCTGCCTTCCTTCCGTTATTTTTCTTTCCTCATGTGTTCCTTTTGCACTTTCTTCCGTTTCCTCTATCTTCCACTGCAGGCTCCTTCCCGACCAGAATCCAATCAATACTCCCAGGATGCCTGCCGCCACAATATAAAATGACTGCATGCCGACGCCTTCCTTTCCTATATTTCCAAACCGTCATCTTTAGTCTGTATCAAATATAGGAAAACATGCCATCTTTTTGAAATTTGCGAATTCATCCATCTTATTTTTTCAAAAGTTTCTCATTCAGAATCTCTAATAGCAGAGCTGTCACAATCCCTGCTGCCATGCAGAAAAGATTCCGTGATGCTGCCTCCGCCGATATTCCAAAACTGCGAAACGGAACCGTCAGAACTGTCGCCGCACAGACAATGCCGAAAATACTGTGAAACATCATACTGTAATGCCGTTCAAATAACCGGTTTACCAGTTTTGCCAGACCTATAAAAGTAAGAAAACATCCAATGCTTCCCGGCAAAATCACTTCCGGAAGCAATCGCCCTATACCATCCACAAATGGCGTGTACAGCCCCAGTGGCATCAACAGTGCTGAAAAACTCATTCCCGGAGCGATCACAGACAACGCAAACGCGAATCCACAAAAAAGGAACGCTGTGAAACCGTAAGGAACCGTTGTCTGCGCATTCTGTAACGTAAAAAGCAGGCTCCCCATCCCCAGAAAAGCAATTACAGAAGCCGCCACATCTTTCCCGTTCCGTCCCTGCTCTCCCGCTTCTCTCCATAACGACGGCAGCATGCCGCAGATCAGTCCGACAAATACACAGACAGAGCGATCCGGGTAGGTATTTAACAGATAGGACAACAGATTCGCCACGCCCAAGAAACCAACAGCGGATCCTATCATATAGGGAAGCAGCCCCGGCAGATGCGTCCGCCACCTGTGCAGCGGATCCGCCAACAGTTCCATGATCGGCCGGTAGACCCCGAACACCACACTCAACACACCTCCGGAGATCCCCGGAAGTACTGCCCCGAGACCGATCAGCGCCCCTTGTAACATTTTCCACAAATAGCTTAGATTCATCGTCTTTCTCCATGCCTTATCTCTCTTAAAATATTATGTGCTGTCTATGGTAAAATAGGTCTAAAAATCGAAGATAATTATTGACATTTTGATCGGGGCAATGGTATACTCTAACCGTATTCTAAATGAAAGTCATTGATCTCACATATTTTTGTAAGACATTGTTACTTTTACGGATGCTTTACAAAAATATGTGATTTTTTTGTCCTACGTTTTAGAATCATCAAAAGGATCAGGCAAAGCCTGAATTATTAAAGGAGGTACCAATAATGAATAACGGTACAGTTAAGTGGTTTAACGCTCAGAAGGGTTATGGTTTCATCACCAACGATGCTAACGGCGAAGAAGTATTCGTACATTTTTCCGCTATCAACGCTGATGGTTTCAAGTCTCTGGAAGAGGGTCAGAAGGTAACTTTCGATACCGAGTGCGATCCTCAGAACAGCAGCAAGATCCGTGCTACCAACGTTACTGTTGTAGCTTAATAGCAAGGTAAACCAAAAGGATCAGTCCGATGGACTGATCCTTTTTTGTTATATCACGATTCGCATCTTCGATGCTCTCCGCTGCTTTGCAGCCGCTTGGTTTTCCTTACGGCTCATTATTTAAAGTTCTGCCAGCGCTCCCTGGGGATCTCCGGTTTCGTCACGAGGCATTCCGGATCCGGTGCCAGCACATGTCTTACTACCCGAAAAACCGTTTTGGCATCACAAAGCAGGCTCTTTGCATCTCCAAATTGCACCTCACTCACTGCGCCGCACTCCAAAAGTGCTCTGTTCAGTTTGACAAAGTCTTCCGAAATATGAGGTTGCTTAGGATTATAATGTTTTCTCATATACACAGTTTTTTTGGTTCCGTCCGGCAAAACTGTGATCAGTTTCATAGGGCAGTCTGCCAGCCTGTTCGGTACATTCAGGACTTCTTCCACGCTGTGAATATAGGTATTACGCTCATGCCCTACGCCGACTAACAGAATCTTTCCGCCGCAGTCCTTCAACCGGTCATAGGCTCCGCCCGGCGTACAGGGCGTATTATTTTCTTCCTCTCCTGCCAGATATTCCGCAGCGTTTTTCCCGAATCCCGCCATGCTGTGCGTGGGATGCAGAGAACGCACCACACCTGCCCTCTGCCGGAACAGATTCGTCAGAAGTCCCACGCAGGAAGGCGTCGTGCGATAATCATACACCGTTTGCTCCACATTCACATTCGCCCAGGTATGCGTCGGCAACAAAAGCAACCCTTCCGCAAAATATTCCATCCAGACATCCAGCACGGTATCTGCGCCGCCTTCCACTTCTCCTATGGATTTCATGGAAGAATGGATCAGAATTGTCTCCTCTCCTGTCAATCCCATGGTTTCTAATTGTTTCTGCAGTTTTTCTTTCGTATACATGGTTTTCTCCTGCTTTTTCTACATTTCCCAAATTGTTATTGACTTTTTTTCTCAAATAAGGTACTATTAGCTTCACGTTCCGGGAAACTGAATATACTACCTATGAGGGAGTAGTTGGCAGCTTTTTTTATCTTAACAGAAGGCTGTGAGGATATCAACATAATGATGCTGTGTCTGGACAATGCATCTGGTATCTTCGAAGCAATAATTGCGATAATGAGACTCATAGACAATGGATACAAATTATTTTGCATCTATTGTCTGTGAGTTTTTTTATGAGACAAATGACAAAATACAAATGGGAAAGAGAGGAACTTGAAATGGATCTGCTCAGTTTATTTATTCTTGCCGTAGGATTGTCTATGGACGCTTTCGCCGTATCGATCTGTAAGGGACTTGCTATGGATCGCGTCACCTTAAAAAAGGCCGGTATCGTAGGCTTATGGTTCGGAGGCTTCCAGGCGCTGATGCCCGCCATCGGGTATCTGCTCGGCAGCCGGTTCGAACAATTCATCACAGCCATCGATCACTGGATTGCCTTTATCCTGTTAGGTATCATCGGCGCTTCCATGATCAAAGAGGCTCTGTCCAAGGACGAAGAACACGCTACCGCTTCTCTGGACGTGAACACAATGTTCCTGTTAGCCGTTGCCACCAGCATTGACGCCCTGGCTGTCGGCGTGACCTTCGCATTTTTACAAGTTACTATTGTTGCCGCAGTGCTCTTCATTGGCATGACCACACTGATTCTCTCCATGATCGGTGTCAAGGTCGGCAACGTCTTCGGTCTGCGTTATAAGGCGAAAGCTGAAATCGCAGGCGGTGTGATCCTGATCCTTATGGGTATCAAGATTCTGCTGGAGCATCTGGGGATACTGGGATAATCGCTTCCGGCACAAAACTGTCAAAGATGTAAATATCAAAATGTTTTCTCGCCTCATCCAGCTCCGCCTGACTCTTGATCGTCCAGGCGGCTGCCATATTATGATACAGTCCTCTGCAAAGCTTTCTGGACAGAATCTCAGGATAATGATGATTGTATGCCACGAAATCCGGTTTGGTCAGGAAGTTCAACAACAAATTCTGCAATACGAAATACAATACCCCGACATACTCTCCCTCTTTCAGGAAAGCATCGGACAACTGACCCCGCACCAGATCCGGATGGTGTTTGCGATACCAGCGGACACCCAGGGGATTAAAGGACTCCATGCAATACATGCCCTGGTACGCCCGTAACATCTTGTCCGCGATCGGACACAGAGACAAATCGGTGCGCTCAATCTTAAATTCCACGATCAGAGGCACCTTTCCGTCCACCAGTTTCAATACATCCTCGAACCTCGGAATCTTTTCCTCTGAATCGCACAGATGAAACTGCTGTAATTCTTCATAGGTATAATCGCATACTTTTCCTTCGCCGCCGCAGACTCTCTTTAATGTAAAATCGTGAAATACCACGGGAATCTTGTCCTTCGTCAGCTGAATGTCCAGTTCAATGCCGAAGCCTGCTTCCACAGCTTTCCGGAATGCCGCCAAGGAATTCTCCGGAGCCTGTGTTGCATTATCATGCAGACCTCTGTGCGCATAAAGCCATTCTTTGAAAGGGGTTGTGTCCGGCTTGTGCAGCATCCTCGGCATAATCATGAGAAAATACAAAACTGCGAGAACTGCCAAAATAATCAATAAGATCCATACTACTTTCATTCCTATAACCTTCTGTCTTCCTGTAACTTTTTACAGCGAATCCACTCCGGTTTCCTCACCGGTATGGATTCGCTGCCTTTTACTTTAATCCACTACTCTTCCATTTTCAAGTGGGTATTTCTTAATATTTGCCAAATTGTATCCTACTGTCTGTTATATGCCAAAGTTATCTGTATCAATCATCCACGTCAAAGTTCTCCAGAACGCTCTCCTTTTTCTGTGGCTTCACATCACCGTGTCGCACCTGAGTCATGGTCAGGAATGCCATCAGAGAGAAGAACAGCGCATAAGGGAACAGGGTGTTGTAAGATACATTTTCCAGTAAAAATCCGGACAGTACCGGGGTCAGGATCTGTGCCGCCATGGAAAAGGTATAATAGGTTCCGGTGAATTTGCCCACATCACTGCCGCTGCTCATAGCCACGATCATAGGATAGGAATTGACATTGATTGCCGCCCATGCCACACCGATCAGCGCAAACGCAAGGTTGACAATGGGGTGATATTCTCTGGCAAAAATAGCCGCACCATAGCAGGCTGCCATCAGGAGCACACCGCCCATGATCGTTTTCTTACGACCAATCTTCGCGGAGATGCTTCCGATAGGGATATAGCTGAAAATAGCTGCCACCGTTGCCACCATCAGACAGTTGGCAAAGCTGCCGCCTTCCATCTTCCATACGACCTTCGTGTAACGGGAAAATGCTGTCGTCACGGCGTTGTATGCGGTGAACCACAGGAAAATAGATGCCAGCATGAAATACATACTGCGTTTTACATCCTTCGGCATACCCTTGCTGTTGTCATTCTTTGCATCCGCAATATTTTCTGTTGCTTTGCCCGCTTTCTCAAGCGCCTCTGTTTTGCCATTGTCAGCCACAGCCTCGATCTCGCCTGCGGCTTCCACGCCCTCAGCCATCGCCTGCTCTTCTGCTTTTGATACGCCGGCTGCTTCCGCTTTTTCTACTTCCTCGCGCAGCTTATTTTCCCGGATGGTAATGACCAGGATACCCACGGCGATTGCCATGACAGCCGCAATGCTTGCAAACAGCGGCAGATAATCCGGTGTATCCCCCTTACCGACCAGTACTTTGATCATGATCAGCGCATAGACACCGCCGACGGCTCCCATGAGATTGATCACCGCATTGGCACGGCTGCGCAGGTGATTCGGTGTTACATCCGGCATCAGCGCCACCGCCGGAGAGCGGTACAGTCCCATGGATACCAGTGTAAAGAATAACACACCCAGGAAAATCCACTGATTGCTGAAGGATTCTCCGGTACTCCATCTTGCTTTTTCCGCATTGTCGATCACCGGCAGCATCATCATGAAGATCACCGCCAGAATCGTGCCCACTATGATAAACGGCATTCTTCTCCCCAGCTTCGTATGTACCTGATCCGACAGCATACCGAATACCGGCAGTAGAAAAATTGCCAGCACATTGTCCAATGCCATGACCGCACCTGTCATCGTCTCGCCCAGATGATACGTATTCTGCAGAATCAGGGGAATGATGTTGTCATACATCTGCCAAAAGGAGCAGATACTCAAAAATGCCAGTCCGATCAGAAACGTTCTTTTGTAATTCAATTTAGTCTCCATAAGAAAACCTCCCAAGTTGATACCTTCATTGTAACAAAGTCATACACACGCCGCAATCTTTCTATGTAAAATCCGTGTAATATTTCCCTTACCTTTTATTTTATAAAAACGGCAATTCAGAATGCTCCCGGGAGCCCTCCCTATAGCTTTCGAAATAACTATTTGCAGCAGCCGTTAGATACTCCCGTCCCTTCTGCATAGCTTCCTGTATCGGAATTCCGGTTGCAATTTCCACCGCAGTGATATGATCCCCGGCAAGTCTTTGTGCAGGCACCGTACATTTTCCACAAAAAGAAACAATCTCCTTATTTCCCGAATGTCTTCGGATGCCGCTCAGCACCTTTCCCATAAGGCTCTGTTCATCCAGACACCCTTCCCCTGTTACAATGAGATCACTGTTTTGTACCACTTCGTCAAAATGAAACAACTGCAACATGCCATCAATCCCACTGACTACTTTTGCATTCAAAAATGCCATACAACCATATCCGACACCCCCTGCCGCTCCGGCTGCAGGTGTATTCGGATCTACATGGCAATTGCATTCTATCACCTTAGATACATGCGAAAGCCCATCATCCAAAATCTCTACTTCTTTTTCTGAAGCCCCTTTTTGGGGTGCATAGATATAAGCTGCTCCATTGTGACCGTAAAGAGGATTCGTGACGTCACTCATCACCGTAAACGTTGACTCTGCAATCCGTGGATCCAGATTCTGCCAATCGATTTTCGTCACTTCGGACAAGCTTCCTCCTGTCGGTAGTAATGGCTGATTTTCTTTGTTATAGAAACGGGCGCCCAACGCTGCAGCCATACCGCACCCACAATCTGTGGTAGCGCTGCCGCCAAGGCATAAATAAAACTTGCGGTATCCTGCATTCAACGCAGCCGTAATCAGTTCTCCAAAGCCGTAAGTTGTGGCATCCAAAGCATGGAATCCCGTCTGCCTGGTCAATCCACTGCTTTGGGCAATTTCAATCACAGCTGTCCCATCTTCCAGAATACCGTATGCTGCCTCTATCAGCTTATTTTCCGGCGAATGCACCCTTACAAGCTTTCTGTTGCCTCCTTTCGCACGCAGAATACACTCCAGGCTTCCTTCTCCACCATCCGCAATCGGCAGTCTGACCGTCTCACATTTTAGATACTGCTTTGCAGACGCTGCCAAAATATCGGCAACCTCCCGTGATGTCATACTTCCTTTAAAACTATCCGGTACCACGATTACTTTCTGCAAGTTTTTTCCCCCTTTTTTGCTATCAATGTTTTTATTATAGCAAATTTTCGACCCAAAATATATGGAATGCTTTTTTCTTCCCACTTTTTCCTTGAAATCTACTTGGCTTTATGTATAATGAAAAGGGTGACTTTGTAACACATTTAATTAGTAGAAAATCAAGAGGTTTCAGAATGATCAGTGCAAACAATGTAACTTACCGTGTGGGTAAGAAAGCTTTATTCGAAGATGTCAACATCAAGTTTACCGAGGGCAACTGCTATGGACTCATCGGAGCCAACGGTGCCGGTAAATCCACCTTTTTAAAGATTCTCTCCGGTCAGCTGGAGACTACCAAAGGTGATATCGTCATCACCCCCGGTCAGCGTCTCTCCGTGTTGGAGCAGGATCATTTCAAATACGATGACAACGTGGTTATGGATACCGTAATCATGGGTAATGCGCGTCTTTTCCAGATCATGAAGGAAAAGGATGCCATTTATGCAAAAGAAGATTTCAGTGACGAGGACGGCATCCGTGCCAGCGAGCTGGAAGCGGAATTCGCCGAGATGGACGGTTGGGAGGCAGAATCCAACGCAGCCATGCTGTTGAACGGTCTGGGCATCGGCACCGAGTTCCACTACTCTCTCATGAAGGATCTGGACGGCAGCCTGAAGGTCAAAGTCCTGTTAGCAAAAGCTCTGTTCGGTAACCCCGACATCCTGCTGCTCGACGAGCCTACCAACCATCTGGATCTGGATGCGATCGCATGGCTGGAGGACTTCCTGATTGATTTCGAGAATACCGTTATCGTGGTATCCCATGACCGTTATTTCCTGAACAAGGTATGTACCCAGATCGCCGACATCGATTACGGTAAGATCCAGCTGTATGCCGGTAACTATGACTTCTGGTATGAGTCCAGCCAGCTGCTGATCAAACAGATGAAGGAAGCCAACAAGAAAAAGGAAGAAAAAATCAAGGAATTGCAGGAGTTCATCTCCCGTTTCTCCGCGAACGCTTCCAAATCCAAGCAGGCTACTTCCAGAAAACGTGCACTGGAAAAAATTGAGTTGGATGACATTAAGCCTTCCAGCAGAAAATACCCTTATATCGACTTCCGTCCCGAGCGTGAGATCGGTAACGAAGTACTGGCTGTCGAGCATCTGTCCAAGACTGTTAACGGGGAAAAGGTACTGAACGATATTTCCTTTACCTTAGGCCGTGAGGACAAGGTTGCTTTCGTAGGCAGCTGCGAGCTGGCGAAGACCACGCTGTTCCAGATTCTGGCCGGAGAGATCGAGCCGGACGAAGGAACCTACAAGTGGGGTGTTACCACTTCCCAGTCCTACTTCCCGAAGGACAATACCGCTGAGTTCGATAACGATATGACCATCGCCGACTGGCTGACCGGCTACTCTCCCGTGAAGGATGCCACTTATGTACGTGGATTCCTGGGACGTATGCTGTTCGCCGGAGAAGACGGTGTGAAAAAGGTCCGCGTACTCTCCGGTGGTGAGAAGGTTCGCTGCCTGCTGTCCAAGATGATGATCAGCGGCGCTAACTGCCTGATCCTGGATGAGCCCACCAACCATCTGGACATGGAGTCCATCACCGCGCTGAACAACGGGCTGATCAAATTCCCCGGCGTGGCACTGTTCTCCTGCCATGACCACCAGTTTGTACAGACCACAGCAAACCGTATCATCGAGATCCTGCCGAACGGCAGTCTGGTAGACAAGATCACTACCTACGATGAATATCTGGCAAGCGATGAAATGGCAAGAAAGCGTACCGTCTTCACCGCACAGACCGAGGACGACGAGAACTAATAACGTGTGCCGCAAGGCACCTTGCGAAATGGATGCCGGAATTTCCGACATCCATTTCATTTACGCAAACATTTACCAACACAGGGAGACTTCAGATGAAAATAGTAATTCTTTCAGACATACATGGTAACTATAAAGCCCTGCAAAAGTGTTTAGACCATGCTTTCCGTCAAAATGTCGATTCCTATATTTTTTTAGGAGATTATCTGGGAGAATTTCCTTATCCGCAAAAAACCTTGCAAATTCTTTATGATATGAGGAATAACTATTCCTGCTTTTTCTTACGTGGAAATAAAGAAGATTATTGGATCAATCGCAGAAAAAATATCAACTGTGATTGGAAAAATGGGAATCATAGTATCATGGCAATGCTAAATAATTATGAAAATCTGCAGTCTGAAGATATTGATTTTTTTGAAAGCCTGCCGATCAGCCGGGTACTTGCGTTTGACGGAACAGAACCTATCTTAATATGTCATGGAACACCGTCAGCAAACAACAGGACATTACTTCCGGATGATGAAAAATTCTCAGAGACTATCCATCAATACAGAGAAAAATATATCATATGCGGTCATACGCATATCCGGGGTATCGTCTTCGATGGTGAGAAAAAGATATTCAACGCAGGCTCTGTGGGAGTCCCCCTCAATTCACCTAAAAAAACACAGTATCTGATACTAACCTCTGATGGCAGGGAATGGAATCCCGAATTTTTTTCATTGGAATATGATGTAGATGCGGTAATAAAAGAGCTTCACGATTCCGGTCTTTGGGATAAAACTCCGTATTGGTGTATGATTACAGAACATTTGTTACTCACCGGCAAACCATCTCATGGAACCGCATTAAGACATGTCATGAAATTAAACGGTTACAAAGATCCCTGGTATTGTATTGATGCTTCCTATTGGGAAAAGGCACTGTTTGATATGGGGATCATACAGGAATAACGCAACCGTAAGGACATCACAGATATATTTGCAAATATGGTCTAACCGGTTATAAAATGAAACTCATCGAAGTTTAAAACAAGTAGATTCTCTTGTTTTTTAACTGATAGATAATAAGAACACATTAAGAATTTTAAAAAAGGGAGATTACATCATGATAGATTTGCACGTACATTCCACCTGCTCCGACGGCACTTTCACACCGGAGGAATTAGTAGATTATGCAATAAAAAAAGGCTTAACAGCCTTTGCGCTTACGGATCACGACACGGTAAGCGGACTTGACCGGGCAATCAACTATGCAGATAGCCTGCGGAAAAAGACTCTTTCCACACCGTTTTCGACTCCTGACAGCCTAAATAGTCCGACCTCGCAAATCCCGGAGATAATCCCCGGCATCGAATTGTCTACAGAATATCAGGGTAAGGATATCCACATGGTCGGATTATTTATCGACTATCATCAACTGGATTTCGCCCACTATTTGGAAGATTTCATTCATTCCAGGGAAAATCGCAACAAGAAAATGTGTGCACTCCTGCGGGAGCATGGCATAGATATTACCTATGAGGCATTACTGGCAGAGTTTCCCGGTGCTGTGATCACCAGAGCTCATTTTGCAAGATTTCTCCTCTCCCACGGCTATATTCAGAGTCTGAAAGAAGCCTTCGACCGTTATGTCGGCGACCGCTGTCCCTGCTTCGTTCCCCGCGAAAAGGTAACCCCTGCGCAGGCCGTGGAACTTATCCTCGGTGCCGGCGGCATCCCCGTACTGGCACATCCGATTCTCTATCACATGAGCGATGACCGACTGGAGGCTCTCGTAGCTGAACTGAAATCCATCGGACTTGTCGGCATCGAAGCCATCTACAGCACCTATAATACCGCTGAAGAGCGCCAGATCCGCGGACTGGCCTCCAAGTATGGCCTGAAGATCAGCGGCGGCTCCGACTTCCACGGTGCCAACAAGCCTAAAATCGACCTTGGGACAGGCTGGGGCAAACTATGCGTGCCGGATGAAGTGCTGGAAAAGCTGCGACCGTAAGTACGTAACTTGAAAGTTAATTTGTTTGCAAACCTGTCGCCGTAGCCCCGATTGCATATA
>ERZ1034946.97-NODE-97-length-78906-cov-132.845671_pt1 | contig 78906 bp, 69 predicted proteins | sample MGYA00520591_ERZ1034946 | MGnify/ENA primary metagenome ERZ1034946 (study PRJEB33766, sample SAMN09781753) | gut metagenome | biome: gut microbiome | host: Homo sapiens | place: Madagascar | study: EMG produced TPA metagenomics assembly of the PRJNA485056 data set...
ACAGATACTTGCTGGACTTGGGATTGTTAAAGAGAGTGTTAAGGTGAAAGAGTTATTGAATACAATAATGAAATAAGTAAGCAGGGTGGAGTGTTCTGGTCATGGAACTTCCACCCTGTTTTTCTCTAGAATAATTCAGAAATAATCCAGAAAAAATCGAAATCTTTCTGCTATTCTGTTTCATGGGTCTTATATGTACGAAGATAGGCTTCTACCAGTGCAAGAATGGTGGTTATCTGATCGTTTGTACATTCTGAAAGATAAACCAACAGTCTTTGGTAATCCAGATTATCAGTTGGAGCTGCCGGATAAAAGAACGGATCAGCAGAGATGTGTAAAGCTCGAATGAGCTGACCGAGTTTTTCAAGGCTTGGAACATTACCATGATTTTCGATCTCTTTGATATATCTTGATGAAACACCGGATTTTTCGGATAATTCATCATAAGTCAGCTTTTGGTCTAATCTGGCTTTCTTCAGGCGAAAACCCATGTCTTTATCAATTTTCTTAGATTTAGCCATGTCATGCACCTCCGTATATAGTGTATAGTTCACCATTTAAAAAGAAAATGAACTAATAACGCACTATATCAGAGGGGTATAATACACTTGAATGAAATAAGAAACTTTGGATATTGCATATAAAAAAACGCAGTATTCAAAGGTTTTTTCTCATGTTTTTTATCCTTTGAATGTGTTTGGGAGAGTTATGTATTCTGAACCATTGAAAGGATATTTTTTTATTTGGGGAATATCGTCCTGCACATTGCGTGGAAGGACAGGTAAATAGGTCGTATTTTAAGTAATGCGGCAAATTCTACAATTAAAAGTGCATTATATACACTCGCAATATGCGGAGAAAATTTAATACCGGTTATAAACAGCGTCCTGTGGGTATGTGCCCATAAGGGCGTTTTTTATACACAGAAAAATTTTTCTAAAAATTTTTCAATCCACCCGAACATCTCCCTGGCTTCATTTGGGAGATACACCGGAAGGGAAAAAAGGCAAAAGCCTTGGAATTCGGAACGGGAGGAGGTGAACTCGTATGGGGCAACCTTCTTCTAAGAATGAAATGACTATCCGGCACCAATTTGACCGGTTATGCCAGATGGCATTAAAAGGCGAAGCTGTAAATTATTACAAACACATGGACTATCGCAGGAAACACGAAGTTACATTCTCTGAACTGTCGGAAAAGGAGTTGAGCAAATTATTTACTATGGATGAGTATGGAACAGAATATCATCATTTTGAAGTGCATGGCTATGACATTGAAGTAAAAAATACCCTGATTGCTGAAGCTTTGAAGGAACTTACAGAAAGAAAAAGGAATGTCATTTTACTTTCGTATTTTATGGAAATGAGCGATGCGGATATTGCAAGAGAAATGAATCTGGTTCGCAGTACCATTCATGAACACAGGACACGCTCACTTGAAATTTTGAAGAAGATTATGGAAGGAATAGCAGATGAAAAAGATGTATAAAAGCAGAAATGAGGAAAATTTGTTGCCTTTCCATATTATAAAGGCAGCATCAGAGGGCGATGTAAGTGCCATCAATGCAGTGTTAAAGCACTATGAGGGATACATAATCAAATTGTCGACCAGAAAGTTATATGACGAAAGTGGACAGGTGCATTACTGCATTGATGAAACGCTGCGTCGCAGATTGGAAACCAAGCTGATTACAAAAATATTGGCTTTTGAAGCTGCATAGCATCCAATCAGAAAATTCCCTTTCTATTCATTGATTGGAAATGATGTAGCGATGTACCTTGACAACTGAATATTGATTTGCATACAGGACGTGAGGATATGCTGAGCCACTAGGTAGGTTCGCAAAGATGTGCCTGCTCTTTTTAGAGTGAACGTGAAGATGTGTTGAAACATGACATTGAAGCAAAGGCATGGAGCGAGAAAAATCTGACAAAATGTGTGGCAGTAACACAGGGCGATGAAGCATATCTGTAATAATGATACTTCCGGATTGTAAAAAGATTTGCAGTCCGGTCAATTTGAATGACGGTGCAAGACCGATGTGGGCAGAGTAATGACCTGCCATCTGTATGGATTTTTTGTTGTCTGCTGATGAGAGATAGGAGCATGGGTTCCTGTTTGTCATGGGCAGATAAAGTGTTGCCTATTATGAGAAAGATGGAGGTGTTGAAAATAGATAATACAGAGGCAAAAGTGAAAGGAAAGATGGTTCCAATATGGAAGAAATATATGCTAACAGTTGACGAGGCTGTTCTGTATTTTGGAATTGGAGAAAAGAAGATAAGGATGTTAATTTCTGAGAACGTTGATTCTGATTATTGCTTTACTGTTCAGGTGGGGAATAAATCGTTGATTAATCGGCATAAATTTGAAGAATTTCTTAATCAAACCACTTCCTTGTAGAAATGAAAAATACGAAACTTTATCACTTTAAAGTGGTAAATGCCGCCCAGGTATGATATAATATGGTTGTCGTGCTAGGGCTTCTTCGTAGAAAGGAGCAAAGACGTTTGAGTGAAAGAAATCGCAATCAGAAAAGACGTGATAAAAAAGGACGTATTTTACGAAACGGAGAAAGCCAGCGAGCGGATGGAAGATATGCATTTGTTTATACAGACTGCTATGGAAAACAGAAATTTCTTTACAGTTGGAAGTTGGAATCGACAGATCCTCTTCCGGTAGGAAGAAGACCTTGCCAGTCACTTAGAGAAAAGGAAAAAGTCATATTAAGGGATATAAATGATGGCATTACTCCTTATGGTGATAATTTGACAGTTCTTGAGTTGGTAAAAAAGTATATTGCTCAGAAGACTGGGGTTCGCCATAATACAGCTGCGAATTATAATTTTGTTATCAACATTATTAAGAAAGAGGAATTGGGTGCCAAAAGGATTGATAAGGTAAAACTATCAGATGCAAAAGCATGGTTGATTAAGCTTCAGGCAGATGGTAGGGGATATAGCACCATTCATTCAGTACGGGGAGTGGTAAGACCTGCTTTTCAAATGGCTGTAGATGATGATTTGATTCGTAAAAATCCGTTCGAGTTTCAACTATGTACAGTAGTTGTAAACGATAGTGTAACAAGAGAAGCCATAACCAGAAAACAAGAAAGAAAGTTCTTGGAATTTATTAAGAATGATGAGCATTATAAACGATACTATGATGGTATGTTTATCCTCTTTAAAACCGGACTTCGTATTTCAGAGTTCTGCGGATTGACAATTTCCGATATTGATTTTGAAGAAAAGCAAATCAGTGTAAATCATCAGCTTCAAAGAACCAGAGATATGAAGTATGTTATTGAAGATACCAAAACGTCAAGTGGAACCAGAATCATTCCTATGACTGAGGAAGTGTATGAATGTTTTAAGCGTATTGTTGAAAATCGTAAAAAGCCCAAGAAAGAACCTGTGATTGATGGATATAAGGGATTTCTGTTTTTAGATAAGAAGGATATGCCGGAAGTTGCTTTACATTGGGAAAAACATTTTGAGTGGGCATTGGCTAAGCATAATCGAATCTATAAAGAGCAGTTACCAAAAATCACGCCGCATGTTTGCAGGCATACCTACTGCAGCAATATGGCAAAAAGCGGGATGAATCCTAAAACGCTTCAGTATCTTATGGGACATTCGGACATTGGGGTAACATTGAATACATATACGCATCTGGGAGCAGAGGATGCCAAGGAAGAACTTGGCAAATATGCTAAGATGGCTTAAAAGATTAAGAAAATTGATACAACTAAAAGATAACCTAAGTGGAAAAAGTCTTTAGTAAAATGAGAAAATTAAGCTGTTTTACTAAGATTTTTACTAAATTTGGATGACAAGATATACGAATTTATGCCACGATATGCGACGAAAACGAAGAAAACAATCTATCACAGCAAATCGTAGAAAGTGGTGTAAAATCAAGGAAAATCAGTATTTTCAAGGAGTTTTTAAGGCATGATAAAAATATTATTTGTTTGCCACGGCAATATCTGCCGCTCTCCAATGTCTGAGTTCATTCTCAAAGACATGGTAGAGAAACGTGGAATCAAGGACAAGTTTGAGATTGCCTCGGCGGCGACCTCGACAGAGGAGATCTGGGGTGGCAGAGGAAATCCAATCTATCCGCCGGCGCAGGAAGAATTGAGAAAACATGGAATCGGGAATACGGCATACACGAATTTCGCGAGTAAGCGTGCGCGTCAGGTGACGAGAGAAGACTACAGTTATTATGATTATCTGCTCTGCGCGGATGCAAACAATATTCGCAATACGATAAGGATTACGGGACCGGATACGGAGAATAAGATACATTTGTTGTTGGATTATGCGACCGATTCGCCGAGACAGGGAAAGTCGATCACGGATCCATGGTATTCAGGCAATTTCGTGGAGACCTATCGTGATGTTGTGATCGGATGTGAGGGATTCCTGGCATACTTGGAAAATATATAATGCATAAGACTGTGAAGGAATCAGCGAAGATCTGAACCCAGAGAAGAAGGACACAAATGAGCAAAGAAAACACAATTGAAAAATATTATCGTGAATGCCTGGTCTTCAACAAGGCAGCAGGCTATACAATCGATGAATCAGATTTTAATATTGCTACCGCACAGTCTGCACTGCAAGCGTTATACCATTTATACGAAGCGGGCATTGCGTCCGGCAAATTCCAAAGAGACACAGACTATGTAGTCCGTGCGGAGGATATTGTCCGGGTCATTCGAGACAGGGAAGCCGAACAAGATAAGATGAACGGGAATGATAACGCTTGGCGCATTTGGCTTCGCTACTTTGTGTCGATGGGATATGACAGTTGGAATGAACTTTGGAGAGCAGTACGATGAGCGCAAAAGCAGATGATTATTACTACAATCAACTGAACAAGGAACAGAAAAAAGTATATTATGCCATGAAGGAGGGACTGCTGAAAATGCAGGATTCCTTTCCGGTACTGAAGCTGAGCAATAAGGAACTGTCGGATATCTATTTTATGATCCGAATGGACTGTCCGGAGATTTTTTATTCGGTGAAATTTTCTTACCGGTATTATCCGGATTCGACCATGGTGGAGTTTGTGCCGGAGTATCTTTTTACGAAGGACAAGATCCGGGAGCACCGGCAGGCGATGCTATCGCGCGTGAAGAAGCTGGCGCGGCAGGCGGAGAAGCTGGATGAAAAAGGCAGGGAGCTTTTCATCCATGATTTTATCGTGAATAATGTGAAATACGACAAATTGAAGAAGGAGTATTCGCATGAAATCATAGGGGCGCTTGGCAACGGCGTTGCAGTATGCGAGGGAATTGCCAAAGCGGTAAAACTTCTCTGTGATGAACTGGGAATCTGGTGTATTGTGGCGCTTTCGGAGGCAAATCCGGAGAAAGGCATTAAGTACCGTCATGCATGGAATGTGGTCCGGATTGACGGAACGTATTATCATCTGGATGCAACGTTTGACAATACGCTGTCGAAGGATGATACGGTCCGTTATGATTATGTGAATCTTGCGGACAAGCAGATTTTCAGGGATCATGAGCCGGTGATCTGGAAGGTGCCGGCGTGCACGGACAACGACCATTTTTATTATCGCGTGAAAAAGGTATCGTGGACAACCGTGGATGAGGTCAGAAACCGGACAAGACAGGCGGTGAAGAAGAATAAAATATTGCTTTTTCACTGGAGAGGCGGGTATCTGACAAAAGAGGTGCTAAAGGAACTTCTTGATGTGTTCCATGAGGAAGCGAAGGCGAAGGAGAAGCAGGCGTATGTGTCGGTCAACTGGCCGCAGGCCGTGCTTCGCGTGAGATTTAAAGAGGGAGTCGGTGAGGAACTGCTGGAGATGGAAGAAGCAGATGATTCCGTGAAGGATTAAATGAAGGAAGTTGACGATTCCTTGAAGAATTAAATTTGGAGATGGAGAAAGCGAATGACTTCATAAACGTGTACAAGCGAAAATAGATTAGAAACATTCCCTAATTCCCCTCTAGACATTCCGCGCGAATTGGCTGATAATAAACCCATACGATTTCGAGCAAAGGCAGGTAGATTTATGGATTACAAATATAATTCGATCAACGAACTGAATCACTTCGATTTTGCGGAGGCAGCAGTCGGCGATATCCAGATGGCGGACAATATGTTTCATATGGTGATCGACAACGTGAAGATTTTGCCGGAAAATTCGTTCAACCGCGATATCCGGACGATGCGCACGAATGAGATGCTTTTTAAGATTGAGGGCGCGGAAGTGATCTCCGTTGTGGAAGAAGGATACCGTGAGTACGATGCGGACGGCAATCTGAAGAAAAAGATTGAGGATGCGACGATTGCACCGGACAAGTATAAGGATGTGGCAGATGCTCTTTTAGAGGGCGTGATCTATGAACTCAAGCTGGAGAACGGTGTGTATGCGTTTGTGATCGACGGCAATAATGAGCGCACGTATGAGATCAAGGTTGCGGGAAGCGGAGACAGCGAATCCTGGAATCTGTTTTTGAATGTGTAGTATGAAGCGGGTTATCTTTCATATCGATGTGAACAGCGCGTATCTCTCGTGGGAAGCAGTAAGCAGGCTTGCCGCGGGAGATACTGTCGATTTAAGAGAGATTCCGTCCGCGGTCGGAGGCGACGTTGAGACGCGCCATGGCGTGATTCTTGCCAAGTCGATCCCGGCGAAAAAGTATGGCATTGTGACGGGAGAGCCGGTCGTGGATGCATTGCGCAAATGTCCGGATCTGACACTTGTGAAGCCGCATCATACGATGTATCGGGAGAAGTCCAGGGCGTTTATCGCTATCCTGCAGCAGTATTCGGATACAATTGAGCAGTTCAGTGTGGATGAGGCATTTGTGGATATGACAGGGACTGAGCGGCTTTTTGGCACGCCGGTCGAAGCGGCGAACCGAATCAGAGAACAGGTGTACCGTGAACAGGGATTTACGGTAAATGTCGGTGTATCGTCGAACAAGCTTCTTGCGAAGATGGCGAGTGATTTTCAGAAACCGAACCGGGTACATACGCTTTTTCCGGAGGAAATCGAGGAGAAGATGTGGCCGCTTCCGGTGCGGGATCTGTTCTTTGTCGGAAAGGCGGCGGAGCGTCAGCTGAACCGGATCGGCATCCGCACGATCGGGGATCTGGCGCATACGGATCCGCAGGTGCTTTCCAATGTGATGAAGAAGCATGGGGAAGTGTTGTGGCGTTATGCGAACGGAATGGATGATTCGCCGGTTGAGGTGGAGCCGACGGATGCGAAGGGATACAGCAATTCAACGACGGTGTCTTTTGACATCACGGATGCCGCAGATGCGAAATCGGTGCTGCGTTCCTTGACGGAGAATGTGTGCAGAAGGCTCAGAAGAGATGGTGTGCGCGCACGTACGATCACGGTGCAGATCCGCTACAATGACCTGACGCGGACATCGCATCAGAGTCCACTTTCTGCGGCATCGAACATTACCAAAGAAATTGAGGATGCGGCCTGTCAGCTGTTTGACGAGATGTGGGACAAGACACCGATCCGGCTTCTGGGTGTGGCCGCAACGAATATTACCAAAGGCGATGAGGGACGGCAGATGTCGCTTTTTGACACGACGGATTATGCGAAGCTGGAGAAACTGGATCAGGCTTTTGACTCGATCCGCACGAAATACGGAGCCGGAGCTATCAAGCGGGGGACGGATCTGGAAAAATGATACAAACGATCTGACCATGAGAAGTTGTTTCATGAGGATCGGATAGTGCAAGTATACATAGTTGTGATTTGCATCAAAATAAAGACAGACAAGAGGATAAGCAGACATGATAAAAGCAGTCATTTTTGATATGGATGGAACGTTGATAGACACCGAAAAATATTACCGCATTGCGTGGAAGTATGCGCTCGAGTCGTTCGGATATCACCCGACGGAGGAGCAGCTTTTAATGTTTCGTTCGCTCGGACGACCGTTTTCGGCAGCGTATCTGAAGAAGACGTTCGGGGAAGAATTAGAGTACGAGCAGGTGCGCAAGGTGCGGCAGGGACGATTCAATGAACTGGTAGAGACACAGGGGATTCAGTTGAAGCCGGGTGCAAAGGAAATTCTGACGTTTTTGCGAGAAAAGAATATCGTGACAGCGATCGCAACCTGCACCAATATTGAACGTGCAAACCAGTATTTAAAACAGATCGGTTTATATGATCTGCTGGATCGTGTGATCTCTGCATCCATGGTGGAGACCGGAAAACCGGCACCGGATATTTATCTGTATGCATGCAAGGAGTTGGACCTTAATCCTGCAAATTGCATGGCGGTGGAAGATTCGCCGAACGGCATTCACAGTGCACACGATGCGGGCTGTAACGTTGTAATGGTGCCGGATCAGTCGCCTGCAGACGATGAAATCCGGAAAATTTTATATGGTTATGAGGACTCTTTATTTGATTTGAAAAAATATTTTGCAAGTTTTTAAAATAGTTCTTGCATTTTACACTTTCGTATGGTAAAACATTGATAAGCAAAAAAGCAAATGCGTTGAAGGAGACTCCGATTATCAGACGTCGACAGGAATGCAGCGTCACCGACTGAGAGCGCTGCTTGAAAGAGATGATCGTGGGAACACTACCGGAGCAGGCGGGTTGAACAGATTCAAAACTGGATCAAAAGTAGGTTCGTTCGTTCGCGCACGTTACGCGCAAGAGAGGGAAGATAAGTTGCTACTTATTTTTCAATGCGGGTGGTACCGCGGGATTATTTAGAATTTCGCCCCGGAGCAGTAAAATGCTCCGGGGTTTTTTCGTATTCATGTATAAGCAAAATTAGCGAGTGAGGTATATCTTTGATGTATCCTCACACTGCGAGAAAGCACGGTTTACCGTGCGGTTTTGCGAATGTATGGGGATTCGGATGAAATTAAGACGTAAAATCCCGTCCCGCACCAACAATCCCCACAATTGGGAAGAGAAGGAGCGTACAACAATGGAATATCTTACAGGAGTAACCAAGAAAGAAGCACTGGAAATCAGCGAGATCCTTGCAGGAGATTATGAGGGCAAGACGATCAAGGTTCGCGGCGCCATCCACACAATCCGTGATATGGGTGAGGTTGCGTTCATCGTTTTAAGAAAGCGTGAAGGACTGGTTCAGTGTGTCTATGAAGAAGGCAAATCCCAGTTTGCACTCAGTGACTTAAAGGAAGCTGATACCGTTGAGGTGGAGGGAACCTACAAGAGTGACGAGCGTGCACCGCATGGATTTGAACTTCGTCTCGATCAGGTCAAAATCTTTTCTGAGCCGGCAGAGGCAATGCCGCTTCAGATATCCAAGTACAAGTTAAATACTTCACTGGAAGCAAAACTGAATAATCGTGCCGTATCGCTGCGCAATTTGAGGGAGCGTGCTGTATTCCGCATTCAGGAAGGCATCACAAGAGGTTTCCGCGATTTCCTGTACAGTCAGGGATTCACTGAGATCCACACACCGAAGCTCGGAGCCAAGAGTGCAGAGGGTGGTGCAAACTTATTTAAGCTTGAGTATTTCCACCGTCCGGCAATCTTACAGCAGAGCCCGCAGTTCTACAAGCAGATGATGGTTGGCGTATTTGATCGCGTTTTTGAGACGGCACCGGTCTTTCGAGCTGAGAAGCACAACACGAAGCGCCACTTAAATGAGTATACCAGTCTGGATTTTGAGATGGGCTACATTGATGGATTTGAGGACATTATGGCGATGGAAACCGGATTCCTGCAGTACACAATGAAGCTTCTTGAGAGCAGCTACGCAGAAGAGTTGAAGATCCTTGGAATCACACTTCCGAAGGTTGACAAGATTCCTCGTGTCCGTTTTGATGAGGCCAAAAAGCGTGTCGCTGAGAAATACGACAGACAGTTCCGCAATCCGTTTGACCTTGAGCCGGAGGAGGAGTATCTGATCGGTCAGTATTTCAAGGAAGAGTATGACAGTGATTTCGTATTCGTTACCCATTATCCATCCAAGAAGCGTCCGTTCTATGCGATGGACGATCCGGAGGATGAGACCTATACATTAAGCTTTGATCTCCTGTTCCACGGACTCGAGATTACAACAGGCGGTCAGCGAATCCATGATTACAACAAACTGATGGAGAAGATCAATAAGCGAGGCATGGAGACGGAAGGTATGGAAAGCTACCTGTCCGCATTCAAGCACGGTATGCCGCCACATGGAGGTCTTGGAATCGGACTTGAGCGTCTGACGATGCAGATCATCGGGGAGGACAATGTCAGAGAAGCAACGCTTTTCCCGAGAGATCTCAGCAGACTTGAGCCTTAGGAATGGAAGAAAGCAGATGGAATCACCGGAGCAACAAAAACGTGATGGGAATCGGCTCACAGATATATTAGAAAAGAAATGGAGGAGACATCGTGAATCATATCGGAACGATCGAACTTGCAACGGAACGTCTGACATTGAGACGTTTTACGATAGAAGATGCGGAAAGCATGTATTACAACTGGGCTTCAGAGGATGAAGTTACCCGTTTCCTGACCTGGCCGACACATAAGTCGGTGGAGGACAGTGAGATGGTGATTGATCAGTGGATCAAATCTTATGAAGATAAGAAAACATACCAGTGGGCCATCGAACTCAACGACTTAGAGCAGCCGATCGGAAGCATCAGTGCTGTCAAAGTGGATGATGAGATCGATGCGGTGGAAGTTGGTTACTGCATCGGTACGAAATACTGGAACAAAGGATATGTAACCGAAGCACTGGCAGAGGTCATCCGCTTTTTTATGAATGAAGTCGGAGCGAGCCGTGTGTGTGCAAGACATGATGTGGCAAATCCAAATTCCGGCAAGGTGATGGCAGCATGCGGCATGGATTATGAGGGAACCCTCCGCCATGCAGACAAAAATAACAGTGGAATCTGTGATGTGGCAATCTATGCCAGGGTCAAGAGTGCAGCAGTCCTTGAGGATGAGGCACAGGAGGAAGAGACCGTAAGCGGCGCAACCGTAACGAAGGTTGTCGGCGAGGATGGTATCGCAAGGAATGTGATCTCCGACGAGACGATGGAGTATGTCGGAATCCTTGCCAAGCTGGAATTAAGCCCGGAGGAATCCGAAGCTGCCAAGAAAGATATGGAAGAAATGCTCGATTATATTGACCAGCTGAACGAACTCGATACAACCGGAATCGAACCGATGTCGCACGTATTCCCGGTCAACAACGTATTCAGAGAGGATGTTGTGACGAACGGAGACGGAAGCGAAGCAGCACTTAAGAATGCGCCGGTTGTCAAGGACGGCGGATTTAAGGTACCGAAGACGATAGGGGATTAACGGGAGGAAGTAAAATGAGTTTAATGAGTCTGACAGCTGTCGAGCTGGGAAAAAAGATTAAAGATAAAGAAGTCACCGTTGTCGAAGCTACCCGCGCTGCTCTTGATGCGATCAAGGCGAAGGAGGACAAAGTGCACAGTTTCGTGACGGTCGATGAAGAGGGCGCCTTAAAACGTGCTGAAGAAGTACAGAAGCTGATTGATGCGGGAAAGCTGAGCGGACCGCTTGCCGGTGTGCCGGTAGCCATCAAGGATAACATGTGTACGGAAGGTCTTCTTACCACATGTTCTTCTAAGATCCTGTACAATTTTAAGCCGACCTATACTGCGGAAGCTGTAAAACGTTTAGAGGATGCAGGGGCAGTCATTATCGGAAAAACGAACATGGATGAGTTTGCGATGGGAAGTACGACTGAGACATCTGCATACGGTGAGACGAAGAATCCATGGAATGAGGAGCATGTACCGGGAGGATCTTCCGGTGGATCGTGTGCAGCAGTGGCTGCGGAAGAATGTTCCTACGCTTTGGGCTCCGACACCGGCGGATCCATCCGTCAGCCAAGTTCCTTCTGCGGCGTGACCGGAATCAAGCCAACGTACGGAACCGTATCCCGTTATGGATTGATCGCATACGGTTCTTCCCTCGATCAGATCGGACCGGTTGCGAAGGATGTGACCGATTGTGCAACCATCCTTGAGACGATCGCTTCGCATGATACGAAGGATTCGACATCCGTTGCCCGCGATGATCTCAAATTCACTGAGGCACTTGTGGACGATGTCAAAGGCATGAAGATTGGTATCCCGAAGGATTACATCGGCGAAGGCCTTGATCCGGAAGTCAAGGATGCGATCCTTTCCGCTGCAAAGGAACTTGAGGCAAAAGGCGCTATCGTCGAGGAATTCGACCTTGGCCTTGTGAAATATGCAATTCCTGCATATTACGTGATCGCGTGTGCAGAGGCAAGTTCGAACCTGGCGCGTTTTGACGGCGTAAAATACGGCTACCGCACCAAAGAATATGACGGCCTTCACAATATGTATAAGAAATCACGTTCGGAGGGCTTTGGACCGGAAGTAAAGCGCAGAATCATGCTTGGTTCCTTTGTCTTAAGTTCCGGATATTATGATGCTTATTATCTGAAAGCGCTCCGCGTAAAGGCACTCATTAAGAAAGCCTTCGATGAGGCTTTTGCAAAATACGATGTCATCTTAGGACCGGCGGCTCCGACCACGGCGCCGAAGCTTGGCGAGAGCTTAAGTAACCCGATCCAGATGTATCTCGGCGATATTTATACGATCTCTGTAAACCTCGCAGGACTTCCGGGCATCTCCCTTCCATGCGGAACGGATTCCAAGGGACTGCCGATCGGATTACAGTTGATCGGAGACTGTTTCAAAGAAAAGAATATTATCCGCGCGGCATACAGCTTTGAGCAGACAAAAGGCTATAAGCACAGCCCGCTGTCGGACGAAGCCGGTGAAATCAGTAAAACCGGCGCAGCAAAGTAGGAAGGAGGAGAAGAGATGAGTAAGAATTATGAAACTGTCATTGGACTGGAGGTCCATGTAGAATTAGCCACGAAAACGAAAATCTTCTGCTCCTGCTCAACCGCATTCGGCGGAGCACCGAACAGCCATACCTGCCCGGTTTGTACCGGCCAGCCGGGTTCCCTTCCGGTCTTGAACAAGCAGGTAGTTGAGTATGCAGTCGCAGTTGGTCTTGCGACCAACTGCCAGATTACACAGTACAGCAAGTTTGACCGTAAGAATTATTTCTATCCGGATAACCCGCAGAATTATCAGATTTCGCAGTTGTACCTTCCGATCTGCCGCAACGGCAGCGTGGAAATCGAGACTGCGTCCGGCAAAAAACAGGTGCGTATTCACGAGATCCACATGGAGGAAGATGCCGGAAAACTGGTGCATGACGAGTGGGAAGATGTCTCTATCGTAGACTTTAACCGTTCCGGTGTGCCGCTGATCGAGATCGTATCCGAGCCGGATATGCGCTCTGCGGAGGAAGTGATCGCTTACCTTGAGAAGCTTCGTCAGACGATCCAGTATCTCGGGGCATCTGATTGTAAGTTAAACGAAGGTTCCATGCGTGCCGATGTCAACATCTCTGTCCGTGAGGTCGGTTCCCCGAAATTCGGAACACGTACCGAGATGAAGAACTTAAACTCATTTAAGGCAATCACCCATGCCATCGAAGGCGAGCGTGAGCGTCAGATCGAACTTCTTGAGATGGGACGAAGCGTTGTGCAGGAAACCCGTCGTTGGGATGATAACAAAGAATCTTCTCATGCAATGCGTTCCAAGGAAGATGCACAGGATTACCGCTATTTCCCGGAGCCTGATCTCGTACCGCTTGTAATCTCCGACGAGTGGATTGCCGAGATTAAGGAACGCCAGCCGGAGCTTCGTGATCAGAAGCTTCTTAGATATAAGAAAGAATACGATATTCCGGACTACGATGCACAGATTATTACCGCATCGAAGCATATGGCAGACATCTTTGAAGCGACAACCAGAATCTGCGGTAAGCCGAAGAAAGTATCGAACTGGCTTATGGTGGAGACCATGCGTCTTCTGAAGGATCGAGAGATGGATCCGGAGGACATCAAATTCTCGCCGGTCAACCTCGCAAGTTTGATCGAGCTTGTCGATGCCGGCACGATCAACAGCAGCGTTGCAAAGGATGTATTTGAAGTCATCTTTGATCAGGATATCGATCCGAAGCAGTATGTTGAAGAAAAGGGATTGAAGAGCATGAATGATGAGGGTGCGCTTCGCGCGACCATCGGGCAGATCATCGCTGACAATCCGCAGTCTGTAGAGGATTATCACAATGGCAAAGAGAAAGCGATCGGATTCCTTGTCGGACAGACGATGAAGGCCACGAAGGGCAAAGCCAACCCTGGTCTTGTCAACAAACTTCTCAAAGAACTCTTATAGCGTTATATGCCGCAGCCACAATTCCAAGTGACTGCGGTTTTCATTTTTCTTTTCCGGCGATTATGTAATATTTGGAACTGTTTTGTATTTCGTCCCCGCCACCGTATTTTTCTTGCGGTTTTAGACAGAATCGCTGAATTTTCCAGTCCTTTTCTTTTCCCTTAATTTTTGTGTACGACAACGTTTGAACGATTCCATGGCGATGTCCGCCGGACACAGATGCTACGGACGCAGTCTGTGTCTCGGCGAACACTCGCCTACGGAATTGTCCAAACTTTGGCGGACATAAATCATAGAAAAAGGGAAAAGGAAAGAACGGAAAATTCGTGATTCTGGATAACTAGCAAGAAAAATACGGTGGCGGGGACGAAATATCATATAGGACCGAATATTACAAAAAAATTTATAAAAGAAAAATGAAAACTCCGCAGGAAACTTGTCATTGTGGGCGGCATCCGTTATACTGTTAAGTTGAGATAGAAGGTGACTGTGAGGGAATGGAGCAGTCGCGACGGAAGAGTGAAAAGGAGACGGATAATGTCTGAAGATCAGAATAAAAATACAGTAGATGATACAAATAAGAACAATGAATACGAGGATATCTGCTACATCTGCCGCAGACCGGAGAGTGTTGCGGGCAAGATGATCCATATCCAGCAGGGAATCTGCATCTGTAATGATTGTATGCAGAAGACATTTGATACCATGAACAGCAGTGGGCTGAATATGGGCGGACTCAACATGAATGACCTGATGAACATGGGCAAGATGCCCAATATCAGCATGATCAATCTGGCGGATCTGCAGGGAGGTATTCCGCAGTCGCAGAAGATCAAGAAAAAGAAACCGAAGGAAAAGAAAGAAGAGGCAGTACTCGACATTCATTCGATTCCGGCACCGCATAAGATTAAGGCAAGCCTTGATGAGTATGTGGTAGGTCAGGAACATGCGAAGAAAGTGATGTCGGTTGCCGTGTACAACCATTACAAGCGTGTGATGTCCGATGATCAGGATGGTGTGGAGATCGAGAAGTCCAACATGCTCATGATCGGACCGACCGGTTCCGGTAAGACCTATCTGGTAAAGACTTTGGCGCGTCTTCTTGATGTGCCGCTTGCGATCACCGATGCGACCTCGCTGACGGAGGCCGGTTATATCGGTGACGATATCGAGAGCGTGGTCAGCAAGCTTCTTGCTGCGGCAGACAATGATGTGGAGCGTGCGGAGCATGGCATCATCTTTATCGATGAGATTGATAAGATTGCCAAGAAACGCAATACGAATCAGAGAGACGTCAGCGGCGAGTCGGTACAGCAGGGAATGTTAAAGCTTCTGGAGGGCGCGGAGATTGAAGTCCCGGTAGGTGCAAGCAGCAAGAATGCGATGGTTCCGATGACAACGGTGGATACAAAGAATATTCTCTTTATCTGTGGAGGAGCGTTCCCGGAACTTGAAGAGATTATAAAGGAGCGTTTAAATAAAGAAGCTTCCATCGGATTCCGCGCGGATTTAAAGGACAAGTATGACGATGACGAGAACCTTCTTATGAAAGTAACCGTTGAGGATGTGAGAAAATTCGGTATGATTCCGGAGTTCTTAGGACGACTTCCGGTGCTGTTCTCGCTTGAGGCTTTGACCGAGGATATGCTGGTCAAGATTCTGCAGGAACCGAAGAATGCGATCATCAAGCAGTATCAGAAGCTGCTCGCGATGGATGAGGTGGATCTGGTATTTGATGAGGGGGCGCTTCGTGCGATCGCCAAGAAGGCGCAGGAGAAGAAAGTCGGAGCGCGTGCGCTTCGTGCGATCATCGAGGAATTTATGTTAGACATCATGTATGAGATCCCGAAGGATGACAATATCGGGCGTGTGACGATTACGGAGGATTATGTGGAGAAGAAGGGCGGTCCGCTGATTGAGATGAGAGGACTTGCTGCAATTCCGGAGCATACAGAAGGTTAATTATAGAGGGATTGTGTGAAGTGCACCGCAGGTAGGGCGATGCTTCAAAGAAGCATCGCAAAGCGTGCAGAGGAGGATTTCATGAAAATTGTGCATTGCGCAGATCTGCATCTGGATTCGAAGATGACGGCGAATCTGACGAAGGAGCAGGCGAGGGAGCGCAAAAAGGAAATATTAAGAACGTTTACAAGAATGGTGGAATATGCCGCGAAGAACGGAGTGCGTGCAATCCTGATCGCGGGTGATCTGTTCGATACGCGCAACATTTCGGCGATGGCGCGCAATACGGTGCGTGATATGATCTGTACCCATCCGGAGATTGATTTCCTGTACTTAAGAGGCAATCATGACAGTGACAACTTTCTGTCGAAGATGGAGGAGATTCCGGAGAACCTTCTGCTTTTTGGCGAGGAGTGGACGGCGTACCGCTACGGAAATGTGGTAATCACCGGAATGGAATTAAACGAAAGAAATCAGGTGACGGCATACAATTCGCTTGTGCTGGGACACGATGATTACAATATCGTGACACTGCACGGACAACTCGGCAATTACCGGAGCAGGGAGCAGGCGGAGAATATCAGCCTGAATGATCTAAAGAATAAGAATATCGATTATCTGGCTTTGGGACATGTGCACGGTTTTGTGCAGGAAGCACTGGATAACCGGGGAATCTATTGCTATCCGGGCTGTCTGGAGGGACGCGGATTTGACGAGTGTGGGGAAAAAGGCTTTGTTCTGCTTGATATCGATGAGCAGCAGCATCGTGCAACCACGACATTCGTGCCGATCGCGGCGAGAACCTTATACACACTTGAAGTCGATGTCACCGGCGCGATGACCACGCAGGAAGTGGCAGGACGCATGGAGCAGGCAATCGCAGAGACTTCCTATCCGTCGGGAAGCATGGTGAAATTTGTGCTGACCGGTGATGTGGAGGTGGACAGTGAATTCAACTGTGAGTATCTGCAGGATCTGTTCACGGATTATTTCTATTTTGAGAAGGTGTATGATCACACACATCTTCGCGTGAATTACAGTGATTATGAGAAGGATGCTTCGCTCAAGGGCGAGTTTATCCGCATGGTGCTCGGATCCGATCTGAGTGAGGACGAGAAGACGCAGGTGATCCGCTGCGGAATTATGGCTTTGTCCGGGGAGGAGATCTAAGATGAAATTATTATCCTGTCATATCGATAATTTTGGTAAACTCTCCGATCTGTCCATTGATTTTACGGATGGAGTGAACCTCTTCCATGAGCCGAATGCGTGGGGCAAAAGCACACTGGCTGCGTTTCTTCGCGTGATGTTCTATGGATTCGACTCGAAGAAAGAATCCGGTTCCTTTGACAAGGAGCGCGTTGTATACCGCCCTTGGCAGGGAGGCACATTTGGCGGAGAACTGGACTTTGTCTACAAGGATAAGGCGTATCGCATCAGCCGTACATTCGGCAAGACCGAGAAGACGGATGCGTATCATCTGTATGATCTGTCGACGAATCTGGAGTGCCACGATTTCTCTTCGGAGATCGGAAGCGAGATCTTCGGACTCGACAGTGCGTCGTTCAAGCGAAGCGCTTTTATTGCGCAGAATGACTGCGAGAGCGGTTCGACCGATGCGATCAATGCAAAGCTTGGAAATCTGGCAGAGAATACAAATGATATTAACAATTTTGACAGCGCTACGAAGCGGATTCACGACCGCATGAATAAACTGTCGCCGGATCGTGCGACCGGTTCCATGAAAAAGCGTAAGAATACGATCACACTTCTTACGGAGGAACTGCGGAGCTTTGATGCGGCGGAGTCAGCGGCACAGGAACTTACGGAGAAGCTTGCGGACAAGCAGGCGCAGAGAAAGGAACTTTCCGATATCCGCAGCCAGTATGCCAAGGCGCTTCAGGTTGCCAGTGAGGAGAACCGCAGAGAGAACTTAAAGCAGAATTACAAGCTCATCTGTGATGAGGTGGAGCATAGTAAGGAACATGTGGCGCAGTATAAGGATGTATTTCCGGAGCGTGTGCCGGAGGATGAGGAATTCGCACAGAAAAATCAAGATGTACAGATGATGGGCGTCCTCAAGACAACCCTGTATAACCTTGGACTGACGGATGAAGAGAAAACGCAGTATGCGAAGCTGACCGATATGTTTGCGGATGGATGCCCGGATGAGGCGCAGATCCGTGATATGGATCAGCAGCTGGAGAAGCTTGCCAAGCTGCGCGAACAGAGAAGTCAGCTTGAGACAAAGATTTCTTATTTTGAAGCGATGGCAATGAAGCGGGAGGAGCCGACGGTTCCGGCAAAGAAGCGCATTGCAATGATCGCACCGGCAGTGTTACTTATCGTTGCAGGTATTGCGGCAGCTGTGGTTGGATTTGTGCTGCCGGAGGTACAGAAATATTCGCTCGTTTTTGCGGGCGCAGGAGCCGGTGCAGTGTTGATCGGAATCTTTCTGCTTGCGATGCGTAAGGCTTTGGCAGACCGTGATGTGCGGCGTGCGAAGGAACTGCTTCTGCAGTTTCAGGAGGAAGAGCGGAAGCTCCGTGAACCGGTGGAGGAGATCCAGAAGACGATGGATGAGGCATCCGGTGAGGCGGAACGCATCGAGCAGAGGGCAGAGAAATTCTTTGAAAATTATCATGTCACCTACGATGCGAGAGATGCACGTTCCTCGCTCTATGAACTGAAAAATCAGCTTCATGAGTATGAGCGGTTAAAGACACGTGCCGCCAAAAGTGATGCGGCGAGAGAAGAGTGTGATCATATCCGTGAAGAGCTGCTTGCATTCGGACAGTCGACGGGTGTGGATTTTGGCGAAGATATTGCGGCAGGCTTGAGCCAGCTGCAGATGAAGGCCACAGAGTACCGCATTGCGCAGAAAGCATATGAGCAGGCTTGCCAGAAGAAGGCAGAGTTTGAGCAGGAGCATCCGATGGAAGAGATCAATGCAATTGAACGGTGTCCGTATACATTGGATGAACTCAACATGATGATCCGCGACGTGGATGACCGGATCGAGGATGTCCGCGATGCGATTGAGCAGTATACGCATCAGCTGGAGGATATGCAGGAGCAGCTGGATGCCCGAGACGAGAAGCAGGAGCAGCTGGAAATCTGTAAGCGCGACCAGGAACTGGAGGCACAGACGTATCATACGCTGCAGCTGACACAGGAATTCTTACAGACAGCGAAGGAGCAGTTCTCGGCACGTTACCTCGGACCGATCGAGAACGGATTCGGCAAATATTATGAACTTCTGACCAATGATGAGAGCGGCAACTGGATGGTCAATGCGAATATCGATGTGCAGGTCAAGGAACAGGGAGAACTTCGTGAGACAAAGTGGTTGTCCGCCGGTTATCAGGATCTGCTCGGTATCTGTATGCGACTGGCTTTGGTCGATGCGATGTATCCGGAGGAGAAGCCGTTTCTTGTGCTCGATGATCCGTTTGTCAATCTGGATGAGGAGAAGGTACAGCATGGAAATGAACTTCTGCAGAAGATTTCCGGGGAATACCAGATCCTGTACTTTACCTGTCATTCAAGCCGAATGTCGGGTAATTAGGAATTGAAATAAAGTGGTTTGGAAAATCACAGTTCGAAAAAGTCCGGAAGCGTTATGGATATTCCGGAAAATCGAGTCATAGAATAGTCAAAAAGAGATTCTATGAACTGTGATGCTTTCATTAAATCTAACGATACCTACGATGTGATCATTCCGAGGGAGGCACTTGAACGTTATCCATCGGATCCTGTCTGCGTGCAGCGCATCAGTAGCAATCTGGATATTCATTATTATGAGCGGGGCAGTGTGCCGCCGCTATCCATACAGACTTATACTTATACCGCAATCCCCAAGTGCTTCGGACTGCTTGATACCGCAGCACTTGAGGCGAGCGGTATTCTGCAGCTGCAGAATCAACCGGCCCTGTCCCTTTTCGGACAGGGCATTCTTGTCGGGTTCATCGACACAGGAATCTCCTATACGAATGCGTGCTTTAAGGATGGCGCAGGAACAACAAGGATACGTGCAATCTGGGATCAGACGGCAACACCGGATGTCTTAGAAAGCGAAGATGAGTCAGGCTCTGATGGAGGGCAGGATCGAAAGGGCACGGGGCAAAGTCTGACCGGAAAAAGAAGATTTTCTCCGCAGGGATTTGAATACGGTGTCGAATACACCAAGGAAGATATCGATGAAGCACTTGCTGCGGAAGACCCATATGCAATTGTTCCGCAGAGGGATGAGAACGGACACGGGACACTGCTTGCAAGTATTGCCTGTGGCAGTGAAGATCCGGCAGCAGGCTTTATCGGTGCGGCACCAAGATGCGATATTGCGGTGGTGAAAGTCAAGGAGGCGAAGCAGTATCTGCGGGAGTTCTATTATATTCCGCAGAATATTCCAGCGTATCAGGAAAATGATATTATGGCGGCGGTGGCCTATCTGGAACAGAAGGCAAGACAGCTTGGCGAGCCTCTTGTCATCTGCCTTGGGATGGGGACGAACAACGGAAGTCATTCGGGCGGAAGTGAGTTGGAAGTGTACTTAAATGAGATTGGTGCCTTGTACCGGAGGTGCGTGGTGATCGCGTCCGGAAACGAGGCGAATGCGAGACATCATTTTCATGGGATGAGTAATGTGACGCTTGAACCGGATGGAAATACTGTAGGCAATGCATTGCCATCCAATCCCGTTGAGGTGGAGATCAATGTGGAAAACGACATGCCGGGATTCTATCTGGAATTGTGGGCGGCGGCTCCGGAGGTGTTTGCTTTGTCGGTTACGTCGCCTTCGGGGCGGAGACGGCCACAGATCGCTACCAGAATCAGTGCGCATCAGGAATATGAATTTGTGCTGGAAGGAACGCGTGTGGAGATCGATTACCGGTCAGTTGGAAGAACGAGAGGCGATCAGCTTGTGTTTGTTCGCTTTGACCGGGCGGCAAGGGGAATCTGGACACTGTCGGTGTATCCGGATACGACGATTACCGGCGATTTCAATATCTGGCTTCCAATGAAAGGGATGCTTCCGTCGGAGGTATTCTTTCTGAAGCCCAATCCGGACATTACGCTGACGAGTCCGTCGAGTGCACAGATTCCGGTCACGGTTGGCGGATATCAGGTTTCCGATAAGGGTCTGTACATTGATTCGGGGAGAGGATTTACGGTAAGTTCTGTGATCAAGCCGGATTTCGTTGCGCCAGCAGTCAACGTACAGGGGGGCGGCGTGCGTGATAATTATGTGACAGCGAGCGGAACAAGTGTTGCGGCAGCGGTGACAGCAGGCGCGTGTGCGCAGATCATGGAGTGGGGCATTTACAGGCAGGAGAATCTGGCGCTCAATTCGGTGGAAATCGGAAATCTATTGATCCACGGGTGTGACAGAAGCAGGGATCTCGTGTATCCGAATACCGAGTGGGGATACGGAAGGCTGGATGCGTATCAGGCAATTTTAGCACTATAATGAGAAAGTCGACGCAATGATCGGGGGGAGGATAAATCGTGAGTAGGAATAGTGTCATGAAAAAATATATGGAAAGATGGGTTATGTCTGGGGAGCAATGTGCCGATAAAAAATATAACAGAATCACTATGCCTGCGTCGGAGACGCGGCAATTGCAGATAGGCTGATGTTTAAATTATCAAGGAGGATATACTATGAGTGCAATCGGTCAGGTAGATGCTGGAATTAACACAGCATACGACACATCAACAAAGAAAACATCCCAGACAAAGACGTCTTACGGCAACACGGTCGGTGACCCGCAGCTTTCCGACAAGGCGGCAAAGTATTACGAACAATTGAAAAAGAAATATTCAGACATGGACTTCGTGCTTGTCAGCAACGATGAGGTGGACGGAGCCGAGCAGAAGGCTGCAAAATATGCCAATTCGAACCGCACACTTGTCCTGATTGATGCAGACAAGATTGAGAAGATGGCAGAGGATGAGGATTACCGCAAGAAATACGAGGATATCATCGGCAATGCCAATTCGCAGCTGGATCAGATGAAACAGAGCCTTGGAAGCATGATCGGCAATGTGAAGACATTCGGCATCAAAGTCGATGATGGCGGGAATACTTCTTTCTTCGCAGTGGTTGATAAGTCATTGAGTGCGCAGAAGGAGCGTATCGCAAAGAAGGCGGAGCAGAAAACGCAGCAGAAGAAGGCAGACGCTGCAAAGGCTGCCAAGAAGAAGGCGGAGACGAAGCGCAAGGAGAAAATGCAGGATAAGAAGAGTGAAAAGATATCGGAGTCGGACGACGTTGAAACAATTGAAGCTTCGTCGATCGAGGATCTGATGAAGAAACTGACCGACCGCACAATGGCTTCTCTGAGTGACCAGGCGCGCACACAGCAGGAGATGCAGATTGGAACCCAGGTGGATTTCCGTTTGTAGAAAAGGGCTTTTTCCTGGAAAAATGGATTGCAGGCTCGTGATAGAGAAATTATAATAGAATAAGAGTAACGAATGAGGGGCAAAATGGATTTGTCCCTCATATTATATATGTCGATATGGAATGAGGTGGAGAAGGAGGAGAAAGAAACATGTCAAATATTATGGACTATCTGGTGTGGAGAGGTGATCTTGACTGGAATGCATCTGCATTCAATGAAGTAGATAATGTTATTTTGTCAGAATTGGTTTATGTGGATTTCTCCGATATTGTACCGGGAATCGGTGGAGAGAGTATCTCGCTTGCAGAGGCGAATGAACGCTTCTTTGCGCAGCACACGGAGGAAGAGATTAATGCGCGTGTTTCCAGCACGAAGATGGCGGCTTTCATGATGCGCGAGATGGCGGAGACGAAGCGGTACAAGGACATCCGATTGGCAAATTATATTAACGATATCCGTCTCGATGAACAGTCCCAGTTCTGTGCGATGACCGTAGAACTGGGAGACGGATTCTGCAACGTTGTGTACAGTGGAACGGATTCCACGATCGTCGGCTGGAAGGAAGATTTCAATATGAGTTTTCTTACGGCAACTCCGGGGCAGGAGGAGTCGGTGCAGTATCTGCAGAAGGTTGCGAAGCAGACAAAGCTTCCACTTCGGCTGATGGGACACTCCAAGGGTGGAAATCTGGCTGTTTACGCAGCGGTCAACAGCGACAGGAAGCTGCAGAATCGTATCGACATCATATACAGCAACGATGGACCGGGTTTCAACGACTCCATGATCGATCCGGGGATGTACCGTAATCTGACGGATCGCATCCGTTCCATTGTGCCGGAATCTTCGATTGTCGGTATGCTTTTTGAACATGAGGAAGAGTATGAGGTTGTAAAAAGCAGCGGAAGTGGAGCCGGGCAACACGATGTCATGAGCTGGGAGGTACGAGGAACAACACTTGTGCATTTGAATCATGTGGATGGCAAGTCTGTTCTTGTGGACAAAGCGTTAAAATCCTGGATCGGCGAGATGGATGAGAAGCAGCGGGAAGTGTTTGTTGATACACTTTTTGGCATCCTGGACGAGGCGGATATCCGCACGGTTGATGACCTTGCCAACATGAATTACACCAAGTTCATGGAACTGATGAAGGCGAAGTCATCGCTTGACAAAGAGACACAGGATACGATGCGCGATACGTTTTTGAAGCTGGTGCAGAAAAGCGCCAAAACGGTTGCAGAACACCTTTTAAATAAGTAGAGAATATAAAAATTTTATGAAAAGCTTTTTTTTGCACTCCAAGTAGGATATAATTAACCCTACATAATGAATGGAGTGTGAATCATGGCAGAAAAAAATCTTTTAGCAAATTATGCAGCAGAAAAACGGATGATGTGTATCGAGAATGACACCATTTCAGACAGTCTGTTTCAGGAATACGGTGTCAACCGTGGTTTGCGAGATGTCAATGGCAAAGGTGTTCTGACTGGACTGACACGCATTTCCAAGATTGTCTCCTTCAAGGAAGATGAGAATGGTAAGACGATTCCGTGTGATGGTGAACTGTGGTATCGCGGATACAATGTCAAGACATTGATCGGATCCATCGGCAAAGGAGAATTCGGTTTTGAGAAGGCCGCATATCTTCTGATGTTCGGCAGTATGCCAAGTGAGCAGGAGCTTGCAGAGTTCTGCAAGGTACTCGGAGCGAGTCGTACTCTGCCGACAAATTTTACAAGAGATGTTATTATGAAGGCGCCTTCGAAGGACATTATGAATTCTATGACTAGAAGTATCCTGACGCTGGCAGCTTACGACAAGCAGACCTCCGTTGGCACGATTGAGAATAATATCCGCCAGTGTATGCAGCTGGTGGCCAATTTTCCGATGCTTGCAGTGTACGGTTATCATGCGTATAATCATTATGAGAATGATTCGAGTATGTACATTCACAGACCGGATCCGAAGCTTTCGACTGCGGAGAACTTTCTTCTCATGCTTCGCCCGGATATGAAATATACGCAGCTTGAGGCGCAGGTACTCGATGTTGCACTTATGTTACATATGGAGCATGGTGGTGGTAACAACAGTACGTTTACAACCCGTGTCGTTACATCCGCAGGAACGGATACTTACTCAGCGATCGCAGCGGCAATGTCATCACTCAAGGGACCGAAGCACGGTGGTGCGAATATCAAGGTTATGGAGATGATGAATGATATCAGAGAACATGTTCATGACTGGGCAGACCGTGACGAGGTGGAAGCATATCTGACAAGAATGCTTGACGGAGAAGTATTTGATCATAAGGGACTGATCTACGGAATGGGACATGCTGTATATTCACTGTCCGATCCTCGTGAGTGTATCTTTAAATCTTATGTCGAGCATCTGGCTGTGGCGAAGAATCGTCAGGAAGACATGATGCTTTACAAGACGATCGAGGAACTGGCGGGCGAATTGATCGCAAAGAAGCGCCATATCTTCAAGGGTGTCAGCCCGAATGTCGACTTTTACAGTGGATTTGTATACGAGATGCTCGGAATTCCGATGGAGCTCTATACTCCGCTTTTTGCAATCGCAAGAATTGCCGGATGGAGTGCACATCGTCTGGAAGAAATCGTCGGCATGAACAAAATTATACGTCCTGCATACAAGAGTGTTATGGAAGAAATCGAGTAACTCTTACAAGGAAATACATAGTATATATATGACCTCAGCAGGATTTACCTGCTGAGGCTTTTGATATATTTTCATGCCGGCAGATCCGGCAGATACTTAAGTGAGGAGGAAATCTGAAAATGGAAACAGTTGAGATGAAACAGGTGGAAGGCGGCGTATGTGCTGCCAGGGGATTTTCAGCCAACGGATTGAACTGTGGACTGAATCCTGATAAGAATAAGAATGACCTCGCGCTCATTTATTCGGAGCGTGACTGTAAGGCGGCAGCCGTATATACGACCAATAAGGTCAAAGGCGCGCCAATCCTTGTGACTAAGAAGAATCTGGCAGCAAGCGGCAATATTGCACGTGCCGTGATCGCGAACAGTAAGAATGCGAATACCTGCAATGCAGATGGCGAAGAGAAAGCCGCCCGTATGTGTGAACTTGCAGCGAAGGAACTTGGAATTAACGCCAACGAAGTGATCGTTGCATCGACTGGTGTCATTGGACAGATTCTGCCGATCGAGCCGATCGAAAGCCACATTACGGAACTTGCGAAAGGTCTTGCGCCGGAGAATCACGGTAAGGCAGCAAATGCAATCATGACCACGGACACGATTAAGAAGGAAGTTGCCGTAACATTTGAGCTTGGCGGTAAGAAGTGTACGGTTGGTGGTATGGCCAAGGGAAGCGGAATGATCCACCCGAATATGGCAACGACATTGAACTTCGTAACATCCGACGTGGCAATCTCCGCAGAACTGATCCAGAAGGCATTGTCTGATATCGTAAAAGTTACCTATAACTGCCTGAGCATTGACGGCGATACATCCACCAACGATATGGTATGTATTCTTGCCAATGGTATGGCGGAGAATGCAGAGATTACAACGGAGAATGATGATTATGAGATTTTCCGTCAGGCACTCTATCAGGTGCTGATGTCACTGACGAAGATGCTTGCAAAGGATGGCGAGGGAGCCAGCAAGATGATCGAGTGTACCTGTGCCGGAGCTCCGGATCAGGATACCGCAATCATCGTTGCCAAAAGCGTAATCCGTTCCCCGCTGTTTAAATGCGCGATGTTCGGCGAAGATGCAAACTGGGGAAGAATCCTCTGCGCAATCGGATATGCCGAGGCTGATTTTGACATTGACAAGGTCGCAGTTGACATCGCATCGGCAAAGGGAACAATCGCTGTATGCAGAAACGGTGCCGGTGTGGAATTCTCGGAGGCTGAGGCAAAGGTTGTCCTTGGAGAGGATGAGATTTATATTAATATTGACCTGGGGCAGGGAGACGCAAGCGCGAAAGCGTGGGGCTGTGACCTGACTTATGACTATGTAAAGATTAACGGAGACTATCGATCATGAGTAAGAATATAGGGTTCATCGGTTGTGGCAACATGGGCACTGCGATGATGCAGGGAATCATCGATTCCGGCAAATGCAGCCCACAGGAGATTATGATCTCCTGCCGTACACAGGCAACACTGGATGCAAAGAAGGAACAGTTCGGGGTACAGATTACAACGGACAACCGCAAGGTAGCGGAATTTGCAGATATTTTATTTGTGGCAGTTAAGCCACAGTTTTATGAGGAAGTTTTGACGGAAGTAAAGGATGCATTAAAAAAGGATGTGATCCTGATTTCCATTGCACCTGGCAAGACACTGCAGTGGTTTGCAGATCTGCTCGGCAGCGAAACGAAGGTGATCCGCACGATGCCGAATACACCGTCTATGGTCAAAGAGGGCATGATGGGTATGTGCATTGGAAATCAGGTGACGGAGGAAGAGGTAAACGAGGTCAGAGAACTCTGCGAGGGATTTACCCAGACAGAAGTCATTCCGGAGCATCTGATGGATGTGGTGACAGCGGTAAGCGGAAGTTCACCAGCTTATGTATTTATGTTTATTGAGGCGATGGCGGATGCAGCTGTGGCAGGAGGAATGCCAAGACAGCAGGCCTATAAGTTTGCAGCCCAGGCGGTGCTCGGAAGTGCCAAGATGGTGCTTGAGACCGGCAAACATCCGGGAGAACTTAAGGATATGGTATGTTCACCGGCCGGAACAACGATTCAGGCGGTGCGTGTGCTTGAGGAGAGAGGCATGCGCAGCAGCGTGATCGAGGCGATGATGAAGTGCCTGGATATATCCAGAAATATGTAAATATGTGATCACAGGGAGTCAGGAGATTTGCTTGTCTGTGGTCGGAGAGCATGAAGCAGGTATGAGGGATTGGATTTACTTCCCTCATATTTGTATGTATATACACTAGGAGAGAAAAATGAATTTAGCAGAGATAAAAGAGGGAGAGAGTGCCATCCTCACGGAGATTGGAGGAGCAGGTGCTCTGCGTCAGCATTTCCTCGACATGGGACTCATTCCGGGAACCCGGGTGACGTATGTGAAGGCAGCACCGATGGGCGACCCGATTGAATACCGGATCTGGGATTACGAGCTGACACTGCGTCTGTCGGAGGCAGAGCAGATTCAGATTACGGATGTGCAGACGCTGGCGGACGAAGGCGAGCAGCAGAATACTGCCAAGAAGAAATCATCCGGTTCGAAGCATCCGGGACTTGGTGAGATGGGAATCTACCATGTAAAGCAGCGTGGAGAGAAAATCGGTAAAGATGAGCTTCTGACGTTCGGTCTTGCCGGCAATCAGAACTGCGGAAAGACGACGCTTTTTAACCAGCTGACCGGATCGAATCAGCATGTCGGAAACTTTCCGGGCGTTACAGTAGACCGGAAGGATGGTCCGATCCGAAATCAGGATCACACGCTGGTAACGGATCTTCCGGGTATCTATTCGATGTCCCCATATACGAGTGAGGAGATCGTGAGCCGTGAGTTTTTCCTGAACGACCGGCCGAGAGGTATTATCAACATTGTGGATGCAACGAACATAGAGAGAAATCTGTACCTGACGTTGCAATTGATCGAGCTGGATATCCCGATGGTGCTTGCGCTCAACATGATGGACGAGGTGCGCGAGAACGGCGGTACGATCGATATCAACCTGTTGGAGGATACCCTTGGCATTCCGGTGGTTCCGATTTCCGCAGCCAAGAACGAGGGAATCGATGAGCTTGTGGAGCATGCGGTACATGTGGCACGTTATCGCGAGCGCCCGGGACGTATGGATTTCTGCGATGCAGAAGGACCGGATGGAGGTGCGATGCACCGCTGCATTCACTCCATCATGCATCTGATCGAGGATCATGCGCACAAATACAAGATTCCGATGCGTTTTGCTGCAAGCAAGCTGGTTGAAGGCGACAAACTCGTGGAGGAGGCACTTCATCTGGATCAGAATGAGCGTGAGATGATTGAGCATATCATCTCACAGATGGAGACGGAGAGCGGTATGGATAGACAGGCAGCTTTGGCAAATATGCGTTTTACCTTTATCCATAAAGTGTGTGATGCGACGGTTGTTCGTCCGCATGAGAGTAAGGAGCATATCCGAAGCCAGAAGATGGACCGCATTCTGACCGGAAAGTATACGGCGATTCCGGTTTTTGCGGCAATCATGATCCTGATCTTTTATCTGACGTTCGGACTGATCGGAAAGTGGTTGTCCGACTTCTTGAATCTTGGAATTGATGCGTTCACCGGATGGGTGGATTCCCTGCTGACGCTGGCGCATGTCAATGAAGTGGTACATTCGCTCGTGATCGATGGTATCTTTACCGGTGTGGGCAGCGTGCTTGGTTTCCTGCCGATGATCGTGACGCTGTTTTTCTTTCTGTCACTTTTGGAGGACAGCGGTTATATGGCGCGCGTTGCGTTTGTGATGGACAAGCTGCTCCGTAAGATCGGTCTGTCCGGACGAAGCTTCGTCCCGATGATCATCGGATTCGGCTGCTCGGTACCTGCAATTATGGCGACAAGAACGCTTCCGTCGGAGCGTGATCGTAAGATGACCGTGCTTTTGACACCGTTTATGAGCTGCTCGGCGAAGATGCAGATCTATGCGTTCTTCGCTGCTGTCTTTTTCCCGGGAAAAAGCGCGCTTGTTATGACCATCCTGTATTTTACCGGCGTTGTGGTCGGTATCGGATTTGCATGGATCCTTGACCATACGGCATTCCGCGGGGAACCGGTTCCGTTTGTTATGGAGCTGCCGAACTATCGTTTCCCGAGTGCGAAGAGTGTCGGTCGCCTGATCTGGGACAAGGCAAAGGATTTCCTGACGCGTGCATTTACGATCATTTTCCTTGCGACGATCATTATCTGGTTCCTGCAGAGCTTTGACACGCATCTGAATATTGTGACGGATTCAAAGGACAGTATTCTTGCGCTGGTCGGAAGTCTGCTCGCGCCGCTTTTTGCACCGCTTGGATTCGGCAACTGGAAGATTTCGACGGCGCTCATTACCGGATTTATGGCAAAGGAGAGTGTGGTAAGTACGCTTACGATCCTCTCGGCTGTCAATATTCTGACGCCTTTTACCGCGGCAGTATTTCTTGTGTTTACGCTTTTGTATACGCCTTGTGTCGCTGCGATTGCTTCTGTCAAGAGAGAGCTCGGCGGCAAGTGGGCGGTCGGTGTGGCAATCACGCAATGTGTGATCGCGTGGCTCGTGGCTTTCCTTGTAAGGATTGTCGGTCTGTTGATCGGATTGGGCTAAAGAATGCACAGGGAAGTATTGCTTTTTCGACAAAATGTGTGTAAAATAGATATGTTAGAATTTGATTTTAGGAGAGATCGATATGAGTCAGGCAAAAGTTGAACAGCATAAAAAAGATAAAGCAAACCGTAAGAAGATTATGGCAAAGGAGAGAGTGCAGCGCCTCGCCGCAAGAATTTGTGCAGTCGTTGTTCTCGTGGCAATCGTAGGTTGGGCAGGATATACCGGATATCAGTATTATGAATCGACCCGTCCGACGAAGACGATTTACACAGATACCTCTGCTATGAGTGATTATATCCAGGGACTGGACAGCACGGAAGCAAATTAAGCTACGGATGCATAGGCATCGCCATTAAGTTGGCGATGCCTTTTCTAATGCATCCTGTACTGCATTGAGAAGTAACATGGAAGTGTACTGATTGTTTTTGGAATATGTAATGTTGTCGGTGGACTGGCTGCTTATGATTTGTTCACCAAGTTCCTGCAAGGTCGGTTTCATCAGCGGATACATGGTTTCCATACTCTCATCCAGATTGACCAGTGAGATGGATTTGATGTTATTCTCATCGACGACAACCTGGACATCCATCGCATTGTGATCCATCATGATGGAGGATGTGTAGACGCCGGGAGTGTACAGGGTCGGCACCGCTTCAGGCTCCGGAGCAGATTTCGCATGCAGTGTGACAAAAAGGATGATCAGCAGGAGAAGACAAAGTCCTGTGGTCACTCCTGTGATTACGATCCGGTTCATATGTAGTACAACGATTTTGGTTTTGGCGCTCATTGTTATCCCTCCCTGTTTGATTCTTTAAATTCTATGCAGCGGGGGAGGGCTTCATACCTGATTTGTAATTTTTGGAATTGTTCAAATAAATACAAAAATTATTTAAAATAAGGTTGACATTGCGGGGCACGTCTGTTAATATACTAGATGTGTTCGAGAGAACGTAATTGCATATGCGATAGTGGCGTAGTTGGTAACGCGCGACCTTGCCAAGGTCGAGACCGCGGGTTCGAGCCCCGTCTATCGCTCTATTCAAAAAGAGACATCCATTTGGATGTCTCTTTTTTTGAACGAGCCCCATCCGGGGCTCGAAGTTCGAACGTCTCCGCTTCGCGTCTACACTTCGTTTCGGTCGTTTCAAAGCCGACATCCACTGGATGTCGTGAAACGGTCCGCGCAAAACCGAGGTCCACCGGACCTCGTGCGCCGTCTATCGCTCTAACAACGAAAAGGATATTTGAAAGGAGTCTATTGTCTGAGTCAATAAAAAAAGTGATATGGGGGCAACAAAGTCAGCACATACAGTATCTAAGCACATGAGGGAAAAGTATGTACCATGAATTGCAGGACTATGAAAATTCAATTATATAAATTATAAAAAAGGTGCTCGCAAAAGTGAAAATAATGGTTGACAGATAAATGAAAGTTTGATATTATAGCTAGCGTAGTCGATGAGCCGACGAACAATTGCATATGCGATAGTGGCGTAGTTGGTAACGCGCGACCTTGCCAAGGTCGAGACCGCGGGTTCGAGCCCCGTCTATCGCTCTATTCAAAAAGAGACATCCAAATGGATGTCTCTTTTTTGAACGAGCCCCATCCGGGGCTCGAAGTTCGAGCGTCTCCGCTTCGCTCCGGTCCGCGCAAAACCGAGGTCCCCCGGACCTCGTGCGCCGTCTATCGCTCTAACAACGAAAAAGGATATCCAAATGGATGTCTCTTTTTTGAACGAGCCCCATCCGGGGCTCAAAGTTCGAGCGTCTCCGCTTCGCTCCGGTCCGCGCAAAACCGAGGTCCACCGGACCTCGTGCGCCGTCTATCGCTCTAATAGCGCAGAGCTGCAAAGTTATTGTGTGATAATTATATTGATGATACAATTGAGCTATGTTGATTGCTTAGGATTGGAAAGTGATAACCGGAGGTAGTGTTATGTCAGAGCTGAGTGATAAGATTCGAAGAGAATTCAAGAAGAGTGACGATGTGCGTGATGCGGGGCTTACGACACCGGATTATGTGGAGCGTTATGATAATATAGTTTATGGTGATACGGATCCTGCGATGCAGGTGCTGGATGTGTACCGCCCGAAGGAGAGGAAGGGTGAGACGCTGCCGGTCATTGTCAGTGTGCATGGCGGAGGCTGGGTATATGGCGATAAGGAGTTGTACCAGTATTATTGTATGAGTCTTGTGCAGCATGGATTTGCTGTGGTGAATTTTACATACCGGCTTGCACCGGAGCACAAGTTCCCGGCGGCGATTGAAGATACGAATCTTGTGATGCAATTTGTGATGGAGCATGCGAGGGAGTATGGCTTTGACACGGATAATATTTTTGCGGTTGGAGATTCGGCCGGTGCGCACAATCTCGGAATCTATGCGGGGATCTGCACGAGCCAGAAGAGAGCTGCAGAGTTTCCGTTTGATGTGCCAAAGAATTTTAAGCTGCGGGCGATTGCACTCAACTGTGGTGTCTATGAGATTCATAAGACGAAGGATGAGGACAATCTGGATGCTCAATTGATGCAGGAATATCTGCCGGGTGGCGGAACACCACAGGAGATGGATCTTGTAAATGTATTGCGTGGAATTACGGAGAATTATCCGCCGACACTTTATATGACCTGTACCGGTGATTTTCTGCAGAACCAGACACCTGCGTTACAGCAGACTTTGCTTAAAAACGAAGTCCCGCAGGAATTTCTCTACTATAGAAGAAAAGGTTCGAATCTGGGACATGTATTTCATCTGAATATGAAGCTTGCTATTGCGCATGAATGCAATGAGCGGGAATGCACATTCTTCCGAAGCTGGATGAATCGTGAAGCGTAAAAGATGATCGGTAAATGAAAAGAAGGATGCCTGTCATGCGGCATCCTTTTTTGCAGAGCGTTTGTTGTGAATGCGGTAGAACACGATGCCGATGACATAAAGGACAATGATCGCTGCCAACAGAATGACCGCAAGATGATACTGTTCGCTTCCCAAGGCGCTTCCACTTAATGCAGACAGCAGGATTGCGGGAATCCGGCCGATGCCGCAGATGAAGATCCAATGCGACAGTTTCATGTCGGTCAGTCCGACCAGATAAGACAACAGATCCTTAGGAGTTCCAGGTATGAGGAAAAGCAAAAAGATAATGCTTTCTGAACGCCTGGAACTTTTTAATATATGTACAGATTCAATTTTTTCCCGGCTTACAAACAATTCTACAAAACGGATGCCGAATTTCTTGACGAAAAGGAAGATGACAACGCTTGCGACAGTCATTGCAATATCGCAGATGAGTGTGCCTTTTATGACGCCGAAAGCGTATCCGGCTCCGATTTCAAACGGTCCGCCCGGGATGATCGCAAGCAGTACCTGCAGGAAGACCATGCCCATGAAGGCGAGTACGCCAAGGATGCCTTTTTCGTCGACCCATATCTGGAATTCCTCCGGCTCGGAAACGAACTGTACGAGAGGTCTGCCAATGTAATATCCCAATATGCAGATGAAAATGACTGCGAGGATTGCAAGAATTAATTGTGTCATTTGTCTTGCGGATAATTTTTTTCTATTCATAATCGACCTTTCTGCGAAAGCCATAATACGCATATTTCATTTGATGATGGATGCTGACTTCGATAATTTCAATATATTTGATAATCTCAATATAGAAGTCTTGTTTCGGTAAGTCAATTCTATTCATAAAATCCTAATATTTTTTTAGGAGCTCTTCACATTTCCACAAAATCTCCTATAATAGAAGGAGCACGCATTGTGCCGGAACTTATCTGACCAATGTAAATATTCGGCAGGCACACGCGCAAGACGAACGGATATAGGAGATTTGTATGCAGTTTTATTTGGCTCCGTTAGAAGGAATTACGGGATACATTGTGCGAAATGCGTTCGCGCATCATTTCCCGTATATTGATAAATATTTTACGCCGTTTTTCCCGGCAGCAAAGAAGATGAATAAGAAGATCGTGCGGGATCTGATTCCGGAAAACAATCCGGGGATTACACTTGTTCCGCAGCTGATGCTAAACGATGCCGAGGATCTTCGGATGATGGGCGCGCAGCTGGAGCAGATGGGCTTTACAACGGTGAACTTAAATTGTGGATGCCCGTCCGGAACGGTCGTTTCGAAGAATCGTGGCGCAGGAATTCTAAAGAATCCGGACGAATTGGACCGTTTTCTGGAAAAGGCGTTTGCTATCTGCCCGCTTTTGATTTCCGTGAAGACGCGGATCGGGATGGAGAGCGAGGATGAATGGGCGCGCCTTTGCGAGATTTATGCGAGATATCCGATGGAAGAGCTGATCGTCCATCCGCGAGTGCGAAGTGATTATTATAGCAATACGCCGCGCATGGATGCGTTCGCGATGGCGGTAGAGAAGATCAAGGTGCCGCTTTGTTACAACGGAGATATTAATACGGTGGAAGATTATGAGCGGATTCATACGCTTTTTCCGGAAGTGGATCGTGTGATGATCGGAAGAGGGCTTCTGGCAGATCCGGGACTGATCGGGGAGATCAAGGGAGAAGCCAAGCCGACAAAGCAACAGATTAAGGCATTTCACGATGAGATCGTGCAGGGATATGCAGAGATTTTTTCCGGGGATAAGGATGTCGTGGGACATATGAAGGAACTGTGGTTTTATCTGATTACGCTTTTTCCGGAGAAAAGAGACTGCTTAAAAAAGATCCAGAAATGTCACGATATGGTGGAATACCGACTGATAGTACAACAAATATTATCATAGACTTTTTTTGTGAAATTCGGTAAAATAAAGCCTTAGAGAAAATATTTCACATTTTGAAAATAAAATGAATCAATGGAAGAATTTGCATAAGGAAGGCGAGGAGATACTGTGAGTTTAGCAGACAAGATATTTGTAGATATGTGTAATGATATATTGGAGAATGGGACAAGCACCGAGGGTGAGAAGGTCCGCCCGCATTGGGAGGACGGAACGAGTGCCTATACGATCAAGAAATTCGGCGTGGTCAACCGTTACGATCTGTCGAAGGAGTTCCCGGCGATCACGCTTCGTAAGACGGCCATCAAGACCTGTACGGAGGAGATGCTTTGGATCTGGCAGAGAAAATCCAACAATATCCACGATCTGAAGAGTACGGTATGGGATGAATGGGCGGATGAAGACGGCTCCATCGGTAAGGCGTATGGTTACCAGCTGGCACAGAAGCACCAGTACAAGGAAGGCATGATGGATCAGGTGGATCGTGTGATCTATGATCTGAAGAACAATCCGTTCAGCAGACGAATCCTTACGAATATTTACGTGCATCAGGATCTGCATGAGATGAATCTGTATCCGTGTGCGTACAGTATGACATTTAATGTGACACAGAAGCCGGGGGATGATAAGCTGACGCTTAATGCGATCTTAAACCAGCGTTCGCAGGATGTGCTTGCGGCCAATAACTGGAATGTATGTCAGTATGCGGTACTCATGCATATGCTTGCGCAGGTGTGTGATATGAAGGTGGGCGAGCTGGTGCATGTGATTGCGGATGCACATATTTATGACCGTCATGTGCCGCTTGTGAAGGAGCTGATCTCACGTGAGCAGCATCCGGCACCGAAATTCTGGCTGAATCCTGAGATTAAGGACTTCTACCAGTTTACAACGGATGATATTAAGATTACGGACTATGTGACCGGTCCGCAGATTAAAGATATACCAATTGCTATTTAAATTGTGTCGAATTTTCCATGGAGGATATACAGATCATGAATCTTATTGCAGCAGTGGATCGCAACTGGGCGATCGGCAAGAATAACGAATTATTAGTACGCATTCCGATGGATCAGAAGTTCTTTCGGGAGACAACCACGGGGAAGGTCGTCGTCATGGGGCGGAAGACCTTAGAGAGTTTTCCGAATGGTCTTCCGCTGAAGAACCGCACGAACATTGTATTAACACACAATCCGAACTATGCGGTGAAGGATGCCATCATCGTGCATTCACTGGATGAGCTGCACGAGGAACTGAAGAAATACAATAGCGAGGATATCTATGTCATCGGCGGCGAGAAGATCTACGAGCAGCTTCTCGACGAATGCGATGTCGCTCATATCACGAAGATCGATTATGCTTACGATGCGGATGCGTACTTCCCGAATCTGGATGAGAAGCCGGAGTGGGTGGTTACCGCAGACAGCGAGGAGCAGACCTATTTTGATCTGGAGTTCTATTTCTATAAATACGAGAGAAGAAAGTAGTAATGAGCGATTTTTTATTTAGTATCAATGTAACATTTCCGATTTTTCTGGTTATGGTGATCGGATGGGTGCTCCATCAGATCGGAATGCTCGATGAACATTTCGTCACGGTTGCCAACCGTTTTAACTTCAAGGTAACGCTTCCGTTTATGCTGTTTCGTGATATCGCGAGCGTGGATATCTGGGAAGTGTTCGATATGAAATTTGTATTGTTCTGCGCAATCGTGAGCACAATCTGTTTCTGGAGTATCTGGGGACTGACGAAAGTCTTTCTTAAGGACAAAAGCATGCGAGGTGCGTTTGTACAGGCTTCGTTTCGAAGCAGTGCAGCGGTCATGGGACTTGCTTTCATCAGCAACATCTACGGATCGTCCGCGATGGGGCCGCTTATGATCATCGGCGCGGTGCCGCTTTATAACATCTATTCCGTGATCGTGCTGACATTCGAGGCAGAGGGAGAACTGGAAGAAGGCAAAGGCAAGATTAAAGAAGCTATCGTAAATATTGCGAAGAATCCGATTATTTTATCGATTTTTGCAGGACTGATCGTAGCGCTTCTCGGAATTCAATTCCCGATGCTGGTAAACAAGACCATCAACATGGTAGCGCAGCTTGCGACGCCGCTTGCATTGATCGTGCTTGGCGCCGGATTTGAGGGAAGGAAAGCTTTGGCGAAGATCAGGCCGACACTCTGGGCATCTGCGATCAAGCTGTTTTTCCAGCCGCTTGTGTTCCTGCCGGTTGCAGCGCTTCTTGGATATTCAGGAGAGAAGCTGATCGCAATCCTGATCATGCTTGCGTCTCCAACGACACCTAGCTGCTATATTATGGCGAAGAACATGAACAATGACGGAGTCCTGACTGCCAGCGTTATCGTCTCGACGACGCTTCTTGCAGCATTTACATTGACGTTCTGGATATTCCTGCTTCGGAGTTTTGGACTGATTTAGGAGGATATAGATTATGGATATAACAGGAAGAAAATTATTCGTAAAAGCGCTTGAGGAAGAGGGGGTAGATACCATCTTTGGTTACCCGGGCGGTACGGTTACGGATTTATTTGATGAATTATATAAGACAGATTCGATCAATCTGATTCTGCCGCGCCACGAGCAGGCCCTCATTCACGAGGCAGAAGGATATGCAAAGTCGACCGGCAAGGTCGGTGTCTGCTTAGTGACCAGCGGACCGGGAGCGACCAACACGATCACGGGACTGGCGGATGCGCATTATGACAGTATTCCGCTTGTATGCTTTACCGGTCAGGTTCCACTCGGACTCATCGGAAACGATGCGTTCCAGGAGGTTGATATCGTTGGTATGACAAGAAGTATCACAAAATATGCGGTAACGGTCAGAAACCGTGCGGATCTTGGCAAGATCATCAAGATGGCGTTCTATATCGCGCGCACCGGTAAGCCGGGACCGGTTCTTATCGATATTCCAAAGGATATCCAGACTGCGATCGGTCCAGCAGAGTATCCGGATCATGTGGATATCCGTGGCTACAAGCCGATCAACAGTGTACATATCGGTCAGCTCAAGAAAGCATATAAGCTTTTGAAATCGGCAAAGAAGCCTTTGATCCTTGCCGGTGGCGGAATCAATATTTCGCGTGCCAATGTGGCATTGCAGACATTTGCAGAGAAAGAAAATATCCCGGTTGTCACAACCATCATGGGCAAAGGCGCAATTCCTACGACGCATCCGCTGTATATCGGCAACTGCGGTATGCATGGAAAATATGCAGCCAATATGGCAGTCAGTGAATGTGACGTGCTTTTTTCCATCGGAACAAGATTTAACGATCGTATTACCGGTGATCTGAATGAATTTGCACCGAATGCAAAGATCGTACATATCGATGTCGATACGGCATCCATCTCGAGAAACGTTGTCGTAGATGTTCCGGTTGTTGCGGATGCAGGTACTGCACTTGAAAAACTGATCGAATGGGCGGAACCGAAGAAGACTGCCAAGTGGATGGAACAGATTAAAGTCTGGGATGAGGAGAATCCGCTTGCGATGCGAAGAGATCGCGGAATCAGCCCGCAGATGATCATGGAGCACATTAACGAGCAGTTTCCACATAGCATTTATGTCACAGATGTTGGACAACATCAGATGTGGGCAACACAGTATCTGGAGTTAGATGAGAGCTGTCAGCTGATTACATCCGGCGGACTCGGAACGATGGGATTCGGTTTCCCGGCTGCAATCGGAGCGAAGATTGCCAACCGGGACAAGGATGTTGTTCTGGTTACCGGAGATGGCGGCTTTCAGATGAATATACAGGAGATGGCAACGGCTGTCACACAGGGCACACCGATCACAATCTGCCTTCTCAACAATTATTATCTTGGTATGGTGCGTCAGATGCAGGAGCTTTTCTATGGAAAGCGTTACAGTGCGACCTGTCTGCGCAAGCGTCCGGGTTGTCCGAATGACTGTAAGGGACCAAACGATTCCTGCCCGAAGTATACACCGGATTTCGTAAAGCTTGCAGAGAGCTACGGTGCATATGGTATCCGCGTGGAGAATGCAGAGGATATTGATGCAGCATTTGCCGAAGCAAAGAAGCACACGGATGCACCTACGGTCATCGAGTTTATGATCGCAACGGATGAACTTGTTCTTCCGATGGTGAAAGGTGGCAATCCGATGAGCGAGATGATTTTGAAGTAGGCACGAGTTGAATTTGTACGGAATGAAACAGGTGGCGGAGAGCTTCGCTTGTTTTAGAACGTAAGGAGGGTGTGACAATGTCAGATATGAAGAACCGCTGGATAGCGTTATATGTAGAAAATCAGGTCGGCGTGCTTGCAAAGGTATCAGGACTTTTCTCTGGGAAATCCTACAACCTGCAGTCTCTGACCGTAGGTACAACGGAGGATGAGACCATCTCCCGTATGACGATCTGTGTGACAAGTGATGATATCACATTTGAACAGATCAAGAAGCAGCTGAACCGCATGGTCGAGGTCATCAAGGTCATCGATTTGACGGATGTGCCGCTTCACATGAAGGAAATTTTGTACGCAAAGGTTATGGATGTGGACAGTGCGCAGATCAGCGAGATTTTCCAGATCGCGCAGGTGTTCAAGGTCGATGTGGTCGATATCGGCAAGGACAGTGTGCTGCTTGAGTGCATGCTGACCGAGCGACGCAATAATGAGCTGATTGCGCTGCTTAAGAATAAGTATCATAGAATTTCAGTTGTCAGGGGCGGCGCGGTCGCGATCGAGACCATAAGTACGGGCTGCCGTTAAATGTGGCGCAAATTCGGGTTTTCCGCGCTCAGATTTGAGTTCAAACGGACGATACCGGATTATATATAATCTACGAAAATTAGCAGCGGTTTGTTTATAATTGACGGAAGTGGAATTTTTTATGACGTAAGCTGTTGGAAGCATGACTCCATCCGTGACATACATTAATTTTCAGGAAAATCAGCAAGTCAACTTCGAGCTTGATTTCAGATAGAAAGCTACAATTCGTTTCTATAACGCTATTAGCCAACAGAATGGAACCTCGAAGCAGTTGCCGATTTGTCCTGAAAATTAAGTATTGTCCCGGATTGTTGTATGTTGGAAGAATACGTCATAAAAATCCCGCTTCCTGTTGATTAGACAAATTACTGCTAATTTTCTTTCTCCCTTTTCAGAAAAGTGTTCTCAGAGTCTAGTTCTGACTTGAAACTGTATATTATACATATTTTTATACTTTTTATTCATTTCCGATCTTGTCTGGTAAAAAATTCTTTATGCTAATTGGATAAACCTATCTGCAAAAAAAATAAAGAACTGATACCCTCTTTTGTTTGGGGTATCAGTTCTTATTCCGATAAAATATTTCTTTATGCTAAGGAACAATTACAGTATGTATTCTGTCTTTGTTGGTGCTGGATGGCTGTTCCCCTGGTGCTGTTCCTCCATTTTCTCCAGGGGTAACCGGGGTATTCTTTGCTGTCATTTTACAGCTTCCAGTGCATCCACCGATACAGGTGCCAGTACAGGCTGCTAAACAATTACCTTTACAGTCATTTTTGCATCCGGATGAACAACTTTCCAAACATGCTGTGCTGCAATTGCCTAAACAAGTGCCAGTACAGTTACTTGTGCATGTTCCTTTACAGTTTGCATGACATCCATCACTGCAATCACTCACACATGCAGCCAAGCATGTATTTTCACATGTGGTACTGCAATCTTCACAACCTGTACTTGAGACACTTTCTGTATTAGCGCATACTGCTGTACAATTTGTATCACAGGTTCCACTACAATCTTCGCAGCCATTTGTTTTTGATGTTCCTGCACAACTGCCTGTACAATCTCCACCACATAAGTTTTCACAAGTGCCCGTACAATCGGTACATCCCTTTGTTGTAGTATCACAAGTGCCTGTGCAGGTTTCTGAACATGTAACATCACAAGTACCCGTGCAATCCGTGCACAAATCACCGCCTGTTGCACTTTCTTCACAAGTACCCGTGCATCCAGTACAGGATCCACCACAATAGCCCTTGCAATCACTATCACAACTAGATGAACATTCTTGACCACAATTGTCTTTGCAAGTTTGCTCACAGCCATCTAAACAACCAACTGTACAACTGTCTACACATTCTGTATTACAAGTTCCTGTGCAGGAATCATTGCAACCTGTTTTGCAGCCTTGATAACAGCCTGTACTACAAGAAGTGTAACATTGACCTGAACAATCAGATCCACATGAACCACTGCAACTTCCACCGCAATAAGTATCACAACTTCCTGAACATGACTGGTCACATCCACCATCACATGTTCCTGTACATGATGTCTTACAGCCGGTTTTACAGCCTTCCTTGCATCCATCTTTGCACGAATCTTTACAGCTTGTCTTACATCCATCATTACAGCCCGTTTTGCACGTGTCTTTGCAACCAGTTTTACAGCCAGACTTACATCCTTCTTTACAGCCATCTTTGCATGCGTCTTTACAGCTTGTTTTGCAGCCGGATTTACAACCATCTTTACAACCGCTGTCACAACTACTTTTGCAACTGTTACATTTTTGGTGACAAGTGCTACCACAGGTTCCATCACAATGAGCACATTTTGCGTTACACCTTGCATCACACCCATTGCAACCGCCTTTATTTCCAGCCTTACATGCTGCTGTACAATTAGCACAGTCACCAGTGCATGATGATTTACAACCACCTGAACAGGCATTTCCACAATTATGATCACATGATCCTTTACATGAATGGCACCCTTTTTTGCAAGTGCTTCCACATGAACCACTACACCCATCTTTACATGAGTTACAATTCTTCTTGCAAGAACTTCCACATGAACCGCTGCATCCATCTTTGCATGAATTACAGTGCTTTTTACAAGATGATCCACAATCTCCTTGACACCCATCTTTACATGAATTGCAACTACGTTTACATGCAGTGCTACAATCATTTTTGCATTTGCCAGAACATCCATTACACCCTTTTTTACAAGAACTTCCACATGAACCACTGCATCCATCCTTGCAGGAATTACAATTGTTTTGACATCCACTGCATTTTTTAGCTTGTGCACGTATATGTCCGGTACTGATTTCTTCTTCTGAAACAGCTATTGCTCCAACTACTGCAAGTGCGTCAATTCCACGTGCTATTTTGAGAGCAGAAGAGGATGACTCTTGTTTTTGACTACCTATACTTTCTTCCTTATTGGTATTTTCTTGTTCCAATCTGCTGTGTTCTTTGCCTTCAGGTGCATCTACACTATAATCATAACTGTCACTAGGATCATAGAATTGTAATTGTTGCATATCCTGAACAAGTTTTTCACAGTCTGCACCGCGCAATATCTTAAATTTTTCCATGTCTGTTCTCCAATCAATAAAAAAATATTTTTTATTTAATTATTTTCATGTATGAAAACAGGCATAAAAAAAGGAATGGGTGTCAATAAACCCATTCCTCTATATCGTCATTTATTTACTTGGTGCTAATATCTGTATCCAAGTTCGTCATATGTAAAGTTCTGCAACTTAAAACTCTTTAAGACCTTAATGTAATTCTTCTTTGCCTTTTCTGATGTTATCCTATTTCCTTTTTTGTCATTATCAAAATACTGAACAAAATATGTTTTATCATTGTCCTTGTCCTTAACTAATGCATAAGGTACACGTCCCTCAAGGCTGATAATGGCTTTATAATATTTAGCGGTATTTTCAGTCGTAACTTTACAATATTTTTCAAGTAAATTTGGATATGTATATGCTGTTAATTTGTTTTTTATAAAAAGGTTCCACCAATCTTCCTTTGTCATTGTTTCAATATCGTATGGAACATAATACTTGTCGCTCTTATCAAGAATTTCAATGGATAATGAACAACCTTTTGTAGCATTTCCATTATTATAGTATCCAACCCACTGTTCATGACAGTTTGGCTGCATCCCTTTCACGCTTATCGAAAGCTGTGCGGCAACTTTCTTGTCGCCAAATTCTTCAGTGTCTATATAAATTCTGTAATCAGACTTCTTTGTATTCTTATGATAAGTTTCCTCAACTAAGCTTTCACAGACTCTGCTTAATGTAATTTTACAATTTGAAGATGGTTTACTTTGTACATGCACTGTAACAGTTGCCTTTACAGTTGCATCATTTTTCAAACTAACTGTCACTTTTGCTGTTCCTTTCTTTACTGCTTTAATCTTGCCATTTCCAAGATACTTCACAATTGACTTGTTGGATGTCTTATAATTTAACTCATTTGCCTTGTAATTGGTCTTGAATGTATAAACTCCACCTGCTCTGATCGTAATGCTTTTCTTATTCACATTGTCAAAGCTAATTTCTGTAGCTGCCTGTACAGGTACTGTCTGAACCGCCATGGCAGTCACCATCATTGCCAGTGCAAGCATGAAACTTACCAGCTTCTTTGAAATCTTCATTTGTCTCTACCTCCGTTTTTTGCTGTTGTTGTTATTCTTTTCTCTTTCCTTACATTATTTATTCTACCGCCATAAACCTGAAATTGCAAACCTGCTGTATACAAAATTTTTCTTTACAGGTCATTTGATTTTCAACCATGCAGACCTGAAATCCACACTGTTTATGGCAGACCACCACTGTCGTACATCACCACCTTTCCAAAAACAGGTTTTCTTTTCTATTATCAGACATGCCAAAAACACTGCCTGCGTTTTCCCGTCAGAAGAAGCCTTTTGTGTCTATCGGCAGTTCTCGTCCTGTAATGCCCCTGTAGGTAATGCGCTTCATTTTTACCCGTGTCGCATTATCCACATATCCTGTCGCGATACGGAACAGTCTCTGCATCAGCTCATTTTTGCTCTGTTCCTTTTGTTTTTCCAGCCACCAGAACATCATCAGGTAAAGGTCGAGATATTTTGTCGCGGGTCTGTCTGCATGTTTCCCAAGGAACCGCTTCAGGGAACTGTGCAGGCTGTTCACCCGACCGAGGTTAAACGTTCCTGAGAAATGCTGTTTACTTGGGATTTCCACATGACGGATGTTGTTTGTATGGCAGAGATATTTGTAGCTGTGATGCCCGTCTGTAACCAGAACTGCCTCACCTTTTAACCTGCCCTGCAGGTACTTCTTCACATCACTGCTGTCTGCCGAACCTGCGCTGACCGGCTGCACATAAATATGGTTGCTCCTGTCAACCGCAGTGAGTACGCAGACCTGCTGGTGGTTCCTGTCAATCATGTCACATCCTGTCAGTTTCTTCTGGCTGCCCATGATCATTTCCCTCAAACAGTGCGGTTTTGCCTTTGCAAGCCTGTTGAAATCTTTCCCTATGTAATCAATCCGTTCTGCCTTTGTCCTGTGGTGCCTTGGAAGTCTGCCAAGGGTGTCAATAAACCAGTTCCTGTCTCTTTTCCCCTTGAAAGAAAGACGGACATAAGTGCCATCTGCCTCGGTAATGCTGTTAAATGTATCGCAATAACCATAAATGTCCTGAATCATTTTGTACAGTTTTATGCGGCACAACCATGCAGTGGCAGTACTCACATTCATGTTTTTTGCAATATTCGTCAATGATTCTCCATTGATCGTTCCACGCACTGCTTCCAGCCACTGCCATTCCTGCAAATGTGTGTAGTGTGTAATAAGTCCGTAATTTTCGCTAAAAGTCTTTCCGCAGTCTTTGCAGAGATACCTCTGCACACCGCCTGTTGTCTTGCCGTGCCTGTTAAAAGAGAGGGAACCACAGTGCGGACAGCAGGAGATTTCTGCTTTGGGCTTGCTTCCATTTTCAGAAAGCCCATTCTTTTCCACACATGCTTTCTCCGCCTGTCTACAATCCCTGTTTTTTATATGCTGTTTTTCTGCAAGCTGTGCTTTCAGTTTTTCAAAGATTACCACAAGCTGGTCATTGTTGAGTTTTTCCACACCATGGATCACCTCTCCATAGTCCATGGTATCTGCCAGAAATTTCAGCAGGGTATGTTTCATTTTTCCTGCTATCCATCCTCAGCAGAGTCCTTCTTTTTTCTGTCCCTGTGAGGTCTGAGATTTTCACAGGCACAAAGACTCCTGTAGACAGCAACCTTTTGGATATCCAATGCTTTTTTCCGGTTTTCCAGTGCTTTTTGCTCCAAAGCTGCTGCGTTGTTCAGATAAACTTCAGCCTTGTCAAACTCACTCTTTGCAGAATCCATATATTGTTCTGCCATGGACACCATTGCAAGGTTGTTTTTGTTGTCCGGAAGTGTATCAAACCAGACCTCGTCATGTGTATGGTAGAAGAGGATTGTCCGCATCAGTATACCATAGTTGTCATACGGTACTTTACCTGTCTTCTTTGCCTGAATGATAATACTCATTTCATGGGGCAGGATGAGTTCCACACCCAGCTGTTTTGCATACAGCCGTGTCTCTTCTGACGCATCTGATGTGGAAAAGACCACAGGGATACAGTTGTCTGCCGTTGCATTTCTTACATGCATTCCTGCATAAACCTCTGCAACTGCGGTCTTTTCCAACGGTACTTTGTGGTTTTTACACTGGATGTAAAACAAGAACTCCTTATATGTGCTTTTTCCATTGTGACTGAAAGTTGCGCAGATATCCACACCCCCGTCAAACCCTGCCTTGTACTGTACAGGATCTGCGATGTTCGCCTTATTTGTTCTCCATGCTTCCAGACCACTCTGGTTCAAAATATCCACGATCAGTTCCTCATACGATTTTCCTTTTGCTGCTGCGCTTACCATAATCAGGTACCCCTTTCCAACAGTGCCAAGGGCACTGTATAAAACTTTAAGTACCTCAACATATTTTAATGTCGTTTACATACGTCTGTGCTTAAAAGGGGGATGTCCGTGCAGTTTTTGAAAAACTCCCTGCATAAACCTGAAAACTCGATGCATTTTTCTACAATCTCGTTGGAAACTTTCCTTTTGTATCAAGACGGATTTCCCTTGACTGTAATTCTGCCATGGTGACCTGATTCACCCGTTCTCTGGTGTCAATATCAGGAATTTCGTCATTCATTATGTTATAAAGTGCCTGAACCTTTTCTTCTACCGGGTAATCTTTGTATTTCTGGAGCCACCAGAAAAGCATGAGATTTAAGTCAAGGTATTTAATTGAAAATGCCCTGCCTTTGTATCTGTCAAGGTAGGAATCCATACCGCTGTGGAGACCGTTGACTTTTGCAAGGTTGTATTTCCCTGCGGCATGCTGTCCCGCCGGGACAACTTCATGTCTGGCTTTGGTTCCATAGAGCACACGGTTATAAGCATTATGGTCATCTGTGACAAGTACGTTGCTCTTGTCAGGGACAAACCTTGGTTTCAGCTTGCTCTTTGCCATTGCCTTTTCCAGCCTTCCAACGGCAACAGGCTCAATATAGAGTTCCCCTGTGGTGTCAATCAGGGTGAGGATGCAGATCTGCTCGTTGCTGATGCCGCGTTTTACTTTTTCTGACTCTCCAGAGAGCAGGTATTCCAGAAAATCCGGGTCCTCTTTTTGTAACCTGTCATATAAACCAGCCTGCTGTAAATATTGTACCCGTTGTGCATAGTTTCTGTGATGACGCGGCATTCTGTGAAGAATGTAAATAAAGAACTCCGGGCTGCGTTTGCCCTTGAAGGATGCCCGGTAATAGTATTCGTCTGCTTCTGCAAGTCCTTTGAAAAGGTCACTGTACCCATACATAGTTGCGATTGCCTGATTCACCTTAATTCTGCACAGCCAGGCGGTGCTTACGGAGATATGGGCATCTGCCGCAATCACGGGCAGGGAGTGATCATAAACAATCCCCCGTATGACTGTTTTCCACTGCTCGCTGCTGAGATGGGTGTACCTGAGACTGTCTCCATGGTTTTCGCTGAATGTTTTACGACAATCCTTGCAGATATAGCGTTGCATGCCAGAAGAAGTGCATCCATGTTTTTTGTAATGGGTGCTTTTACAGTAGGGACAGCAGGAGAGTTTGGATTTGCCTGCTTGGGGCTGTACTCTTGGAGAGTCAGAACTGCTTTCAGAACTTTCTTTTGCTTTCAACTGCGTTTGTAACTGTTCCAGTTCTTCTGTAGAAAGACTGTCAATAAACTCCTGTAGTTCTTTGTCTGTCAGTGCCATAACTTTTCACTCCTTTAATAAAAATAAGTATTTTCTTATTCTTACTAAAGTGTAGTTTTTCAGGACGTGAAAAAAGGCTCTCCAGAAGTTCTGAAAAGCCTTTGCGTATGATATTTAATTTTTACAATGTATGTGTAATTTGCGAAATGTATATTTATACTGTTGGGTTAAGAAACACACAATTCTGAAAAGGGAGTTTTCTTTTTTATTTTCTTATCCGGTATCTGCGTATTGGATAAATCTGAATCTGATTCGCGTCAAAAATTTGCGCAGTAGTAGAGGTGGATGCCGATAGATTGTAGGTGTTCACTTTATTGTGTTGGCAATTCGATTGATAAGAGACAAATATGACGCGCAGCGTTATTTTACGATATTGACGTAGAATTTCGCTGCGCGTGATTTGTTTTATGTGGATTTAAATATGTCTATCTGTATAGTTCAAGTGTTTTTGCTATACGGGGGCATAGAAACGAGTATTTGGATGTATAGACCCCGCATTTGAACTGTGCCGGGGCGAGAAAGTGAATATTTGAATGAATAGTCCCCGCTTCTAAGCTTCACCGGGGCGAAGATGCGAATATTTGAATGAATAGTCCCCGCTTCTAAGCTTCACCGGGGCTAAGAAGCCAATATTTGAATATATGGTCCCCGTTTCCAAGTTTCGCCGGGGTCAAGAAGCAAATATTTACATATCTTCGCCCCAGCTCAAAATTTCCAAGACATAGAGAATAACATTTCCAACGTTTATTTAAGCAAAGTCTTGCCTGCCAAGACACCACAATCCTTATTCCGCTTTTATATTTTAAGCGGAATAAGGATTAGGAGTTTAACGCTAAAATTATCGGTTTCCACCTCTACTACTGCGCAAATTTTTGCCGCGCATCAGATTTTCGTTTTTCAATTACGCAGATACCGGATCTGTAAGTAAAAAAGAAAATTAGCAGTAGTTTTACCCAACCAACAGGACTTTGGATGATTTCAATGACGAACGTTTTCATGCTACAGGTATCGGAGCCATACTTATTTTTGAAGGACAAATTTGCAACTGCTTCACCGTTCCATTGTCTGTCGATAATAGCGCATATCTCAGCCAACTATCCAAAATCGTTGGTGAAGTTAACTTGCAAATTTTCCTGAACAAAATAATCGTATGGTTCGATGCCGTAACTTTGAAAACACTCTAGTCATTGAAATTATTCCAAGTCCATCAAGTTCGAACAACCACTGCTAATTTTCATAGATTATTTTATATCCGGTATCGTCCATTTGAACTCAAATCTGAGCGCGGCAAGCCTGAATTTAGCGTGCCACAGCTTCGACAATTTCGCCGACATACATAGTATGCATATCATGATCCCCATACCACTTTGACATAATTTCATCATCGACGAATGTATCTTCGGTGATCGGTACAGCAGCCATCTTGCGGCATAGGAAGACGAGATTGGCTTCGTCCGGGAATGGAATATCGTGGCGGAAAGCAGCGGTAAGACCGGAACCGGCAAATTTGTCACCATTTCGTCCGCTTTCTTTGCCACAGTAGCTTAAAGCTTCGCGGTACTGCTCGCCGAGGAAGGAGAGGGAGAAGAATTCTCCGTTGTCCAAAAATTCTTTTGTGTAGCGGGAATCGCGGATGAAGATGTAGACAACATTTTTGCCCCAGAGTACGCCGACTCCGCCCCAGCTGACGGTCATGGTGTTACATTTATTCTTGTTTCCGGCAGAGACGAGTGCCCACTCCTTGCCGATTTTGGTGAAAGGGTTCATCTCTAATAAATCCATTGGATATGGTTCAAATGTATGCATTATAAATCCTCCTAATAAATTCAGTATGATTAATATATGTATTATAACAAAGACCTGTGACTCTTTTCAAGATTTTGTCTTAGCTTGTGAAGATTCTGAAAAATGTTTTTTTAGGAACCGGTCATGTCATACCGGAATAGAATAGGTAACGAGAGAACTAGAAAGGATCTTGTATGGATCTTCAGCCAAACAGAAATGAGAATGTGGACACAGGAACTTTACGGATCCAACTGACGAACCGATCCAATGGAATTCCGGTCGAGGGAGCTAAGATTTCTGTGTCTTACACAGGAAATCCTTCACAGATCATTGAGGAGGTGAGCTCGGATGATTCCGGTAATACCGAAACGCTTACGCTTGATGCTCCTCCGCTCGAATACTCGATGCAGCCGTCGGAGCAGCAGCCATATTCGGAATATACCATACAAATTACAGCCCCGGGATATCGGGGGATTACGGTTTCGGCGATTGACATCCTTCCGGGTGAAGCTGCCATTCAAAATGTGACGATGGACAGAGAGGATGCACCTGGAAATCCGATTGATACGATCGTGATCCCGGCGCATACATTATACGGTGATTATCCGCCGAAGATTCCGGAGGATGAGATTAAGGCAATGGACGAAAGCGGAGAGATTGTCTTAAGCCGCGTAGTGATTCCGGAATACGTGGTTGTCCATGATGGGGCGCCGTCCGATTCCACAGCAAATGATTATTATGTGCGCTACCGTGATTATATTAAGAACGTTGCATCAAGTGAAATCTACGCGACCTGGCCCGCTGCAACGATCAGAGCCAACGTACTTGCCATCATGTCGTTTACTTTAAACCGCGTTTATACGGAGTGGTATCGTGGAAAAGGCTATAATTTTACAATCACATCCTCGACCGCATATGATCATAAGTTTATGTATGGAAGAAATATTTTCCAAAGCATAGCAACGATCGTGGATGAAATTTTTGAAAATTATCTGTCACGACCGAATGTAAGACAGCCGATCCTGACACAGTATTGTGACGGACAGAGAGTAACCTGCCCGAACTGGATGACGCAGTGGGGCAGCAAATATCTTGGGGATCAGGGATATTCTGCAATTGAGATTCTGCGTAATTACTATGGAAGCGACATCTACATCAACACAGCACAAGGCATCTCGGGCATTCCGGCATCGTGGCCGGGGTATGATCTGACGGTCGGTTCAAGTGGGGAAAAAGTGCGCCAGTTGCAGGAACAGCTGCAACGTATTTCAAGAGCTTATCCTGCAATTCCGTCGATTACGCCGGATGGTGTGTACGGTAAGCGGACAAAGGAAGCGGTACAGAAATTCCAATCTGTGTTCGGACTTCCCGTGACAGGAGTCGTGGATTACCCAACCTGGTACAAGATTTCGGATATCTATGTAGCGGTATCGCGAATTGCGGAATTGCGATAGACACATAGGAATATCAGGGCAAGGTTTTTCGGTCTTTTGACGGAGCGGATAAACACATGATATAATGAAGCCAGCTGATGCTGGCGTAGGTCATCATGCTACGCATGGTGACATGATATAATGTACGCGGAGGAAAAACAGAGAGAAAAGAGTATGAAGAATTACAAAATTACAGTTCAATATGACGGAACAAGATATAAAGGCTGGCAGGTGCAGAAGGCAACGGAAGCAACGATACAAGGGAAGCTTCAGAATGTCCTATCGAAACTTGCCGGTCATCCGGTGGAAGTGATCGGTTCGGGAAGGACGGATGCAGGGGTGCATGCTGCCGGTCAGGTGGCGAATTTTCACATGGATGAGCATTTCTCTGTGGAAGAAATTTATGAGAATCTGAATGAATTCATTCCGGAGGACATTGCGGTCACAACGATCGAAGAGGTGAATGAGCGTTTTCACAGCCGTTACAATGCCGTGTCCAAAACATACAGTTACCGGATCAGGACAAGCCCGGTAGCGGATGTGTTTGAGAGGCGTTTTGTCTATCATTATGGAAAGCCACTGGATGTTGGAAGAATGAAAGCTGCGGCAGAATTACTGAAAGGAACGCACGATTTTGCATCCTTTTGCGGAAATAAGAAGATGAAGAAATCGACGGTCCGCACAATTATGGATATCACTTTCGCGGAGAAGGACGGAGAGATCGAGATCCGTTATACCGGAGATGGATTCTTACAGAACATGATCCGGATTCTGACGGGAACGCTGATCGAGGTCGGCAGAGGCGAACGGGATATTGAGAGTATGACAGCAATCCTTGCGGCGAAGAACAGGGAGGCGGCAGGCTATACTGCGCCGCCGCAGGGCTTACGATTGGAGAAGGTAGAATATGCAACAGTGGGTAGTGACAAGTAAGAGAGCGGATTTTAAGGAGATCGGGAGCCGGTTTGGTATTGATCAGGTGACGGCGCGCATCATCAGAAACCGCGATGTTGTGGGCGAGGATGCAATCGAACAGTATTTACACGGAACGTTAACAGATCTGGCGGATGCACACCGGATGAAGGATGCGATGCAGCTTGTGGAGATCCTGATCCGGAAAATGCAGGAGAAAAAGAAAATCCGGATCATTGGTGATTATGATATTGATGGCGTGATGTCCTCCTATATATTGTACCGGGCGCTCACGCGGTGTAAGGCAGACGTTGATGTTGCGATTCCGAACCGGATTACGGATGGTTACGGTCTGAACCTTCATCTGATCGAGGATGCGATCGAGGCAGGTGTTGATACGATTGTGACCTGCGACAACGGAATCGCAGCGATCGAAGAGATTGCTTATGCAAAGAAGAAAGGAATCACAGTGCTTGTCACGGATCATCATGAGATTCCATACGAGGAGATTGACGGTAAGAAGCATTATCTGCAGAGTGCAGCGGATGCGATCGTTAATCCTCACCAGCAGGAGTGTGATTATCCGTACAAGGATCTGTGCGGGGCAGGCGTCGCCTGGAATGTGATCCGGATTCTGTACGAGAAGATGCAGCTTAAGGAAGAGGAGGCATACGAACTGCTGGAGTTCGTTGGTTTTGCAACGGTGGGTGACGTGATGCCGCTTACCGGAGAGAACCGTATTCTGGTCCGTGAGGGATTAAAACGGATCCATCACACGAAAAATACCGGAATGAAGGCATTGATCGCGCAATGCGGATTGATGCCGGAACAGATTGAGAGTTATCATTTGGGCTTTGTTTTAGGTCCATGTATTAATGCGGCGGGCCGTCTGGATACGGCAAAGAGAGCGCTTGCGCTTTTTCAGACGCAGGATGCGTGTGTGGCGGTGCAGCTTGCCAATGAGCTGGTCGTGCTCAACGAGGAGCGTAAGACCATGACTGCGGACGGCGTGCAAAAGGCGAAGCAGCTTTGCGAGGAGAACGGATACGAGAAGGATCCGGTGCTTGTCATCTTTCTTCCGGAGGTGCATGAGAGCATTGCAGGAATTATTGCGGGAAGAATCCGTGAGCATTTCGGCAGACCAACTTTCGTTCTGACCAGAGGCGAGGAAGGCATCAAAGGAAGCGGACGGTCGGTGGAGGGATATTCCATGTACGAGGAAATGTGCCGGTGCAGCAGCCTTTTTACGAAGTTTGGCGGACATCCGATGGCAGCGGGGCTTTCGCTGCCGGAAGAAAATATTGATGTGTTCCGGGAACAGATGAACCGGAACTGTCCACTTACGGTGGAGCAGCTGCAGCCGAAGGTACATATTGATGTGCCGATGCCGGTGGATTATGTGACGAATGCGCTGGTGGAGGAATTTCATATCTTAGCGCCTTTTGGCAAGGACAATCCCAAGCCGGTGTTTGCGGACCGGAATCTGCGCATCAGCAGAATGTGGGTGGTCGGGAAGAATCAGAATGTGTTACGACTAAGCCTTGTGTCGGAACAGGGAATGCCGGCGTCCGGCATCTATTTTGGTGATATTGCAGCATTTGAAGATTATCTGGCGGAGCAGTTCGGCGCAGAGGAGCTGGAGAAGGCAAGACGCGGAAGAGAGAATGCAATCCGGATTTCTGCCGTGTATTATCCGAAGATCAACCGGTACCGCGACAGTGAAAGTCTGCAGTTTGAAATCCAATATTATCGTTGAAAAAAGGCGCCTGACATTGTAAAATAGAGGCAGTGATGTTGTGTAATTTGGAGGAATCGGGATGTTTGGCAAGAATAAAGTCAGCCAGGAGGATATTGAGAGATTAAAACGAACGGTAGAGATTGATGATCAGTTCTTTGCGGATACCGGAAGCAAGGGAGAGATGTTCCATGCGACGATGGCGGAAATCAAGGAATCCCACAGACAGGTGGAGGCGGATGTTGCACAGGTGAAGGATAATGTGCAGAATGCGGCGGCACTTGCGGCGGGCAATGTTGAGATCGAGGCTGGACTTGGACGCGCGATCGGGGAGTGCAGAGATGCGATGCTTGTGCAGGAAGAGAAGCAGAAAAAACTGGTTCTTGATGTGCATCAGCTGTATGAAGATTCGACGAAGCTTGTGGATGACAACAAGCATTTCACAACTCCATCGAAATATTTGAGTGAGTTCCCGGGAACGCTTAAATCAGCCAACCAGCAGTTCGCTGAGAAGCTGGATCGTATGCAGGAATACGGTAAGCAGATGGGGGTGTTAGCACTGAATGCGGCAATCGAGGCCGGAAGGCTCGGAGAGAGCGGCAAGCAGTTTGTGACTGCCGCGGAAGACATCCGTTCCTATGCGGCAAACTATGATGCAATCATCGCGGAGAGCCGCACGCAGCTGGCAGAATCGAAGCAGCAGATCGCGGAGCTGGAAGAACAGATGCATCATCTGATCGGATTGTTGAAGGAGAACAATATCGCGACGGCACGCCTGATGAAGTCCTGTGCGGAGGTGACGCGAGGGGCAGATACGGTGAATGAAGCATCGTTGTCGGAGGCATTATCCTCTGTTGTAAATGATATTGTCGGTCTTCGGAATGCGGATGAGGAGATCGTAAAGTCCGAGGAGCGCAACCGGATGCAGCTTGAGGATCTTGCGGAGGAATTTCATTCCCAGCAGAAGAATCAGCAGGAGATCGGACAGATGGTTGACCCATTGTATCGTCACGTGATCGAGCGGAAAGCCGGAGAATAGAATACAAAACGAAGATAAAAAGGGACATGCGTGCTGCGTGTCCCTTTTGTCGTTCTTAGATCTGTTTGTCAGAAAATAAATGTCTCCGTTCTTTGGCGCGGGCAACAAGTGTTGATTTGCACCAATTGTGCCGATATACGATCCGGTACATGATATAAGCCAGCACCAAAGCGGTACTTACATCAAATACGGAATGTTGCTTGATGAACATGGTCGCAAGAATGATACATGTCATCAGTACGAAGGAGATCAGCTGCACCGTCTTGTTTTTCTTCAGCTGCTCGTTGCGCGAGACTGCAAGATGGATGCCGATCGAGTTATATACGTGGATACTCGGGAACAGATTCGTCGGAGTATCCGTCTCGTACAACATTTCACAAAGTTGCGTGAAGATGTTGTGATGCGTGAAATAGTATGGACGCAGATAGTGTCCGTTCGGATAGACCGTTGAGATCAGCAGAAAAAGCGTCATACCCGTAAAAAGGAAGGTGCACAGTCTGTAGTAATCCGACTTGTTATGTAGTGCCATATAAGCGATACCCCATGCGACATAACCGAACCAGAGAAGGTAAGGAATGACAAAATATTCACAAAACGGTATGTAGTCGTCCAAAGGCACATGGACAACATGAAAATGCGTCTTGATATTCTTCTCCACATAGGAAAACCATGCCATATATACAACAAAGTAAAGCAGAATCAGAAGATGCTTGTATTTGTTGTATAGGCCGACAAGCCTGCTTTTGACGGATGTCTTTGGTAATGTCATAAATAACCCCTGTTACTTGAAACTTGAAACATTTCAGATATGGCTAGATTATAGCACTGCTTCTTAGGAGCGACAATAGAAATCAAACATTGTTAATAAATATTTGTGAAATCTTCATAAATTGGTTATAATAGTACGGATTGAGTAGAACAAGAGAGGAAAATAAAGTGAAAAAACGAAAGATTATAGCAGGATCTGTTTTAGGTGTTTTCCTAGTAATCTATGTGGGAGTGAGCATTTATTTTACGAATCGATTCCTTCCGGGAACAAAGCTGAATGACCGTAAGGTCGCAGGATATACTGCCGAGAAAATAAAAAGTGAGATCACCGACGAGATCCACTCTTATGTGTTAACCATCAAGGAACGTGAAAAAAAGGAGGAGACGATCGCCGGATCCGATATCGACCTTGAACCACAGTGGGGCAGCGAGATCGAGGACATGATCGATGCGCAGAGCGGTTTTACATGGCCGGTCAAGCTTTTTGCCCATGACACGTTAGAGAGTGAGACACTGGTTAGCTACGATGCGAACAAACTGGCTGAGAAGATCGATGCACTTGACTGCATGCAGGAGGAGAATCAGATCGCACCGGAAAATGCGACGGTTGCACCTTATGATAAGGAGAATGGATTTGCTCTGCAGCCTTGTGTGATGGGCACGACGATCGACCGTGATCAATTTGTGGCAGCGGCGGATGAAGCAATTGAGCAGCTTCAGGATTCCCTTTCGCTGGAAAAGGCAGATGTATATGTGAATCCTACCGTTTACGATGATGATGAAACCCTGGCGGCAGCCATCGAGACGATGAACGGGTATGCCGGTACGACCATCAACTACCAGATCGGTGAGAGTGCCGAGGTGCTGGATGCGACGACATTCGGGGAGTGGATTTCCATCAATAAGAAGGGAAAACCGGTCATCTCGAAGAAGAAGGTCGAAGAATATGTTGCCGGGCTGGCAAAGAAGTACAACACATGCTACACCGCCAAGAAGTTGAAGACCTCATACGGCAAGACGGTTACGATCGCGCGTAGCTGTTATGGCTGGAAGGTGGATAACGATGCAGAGACGAAGGAGATCATAGGGGAGATTAAGGCAGGGAAACCGGTCACAAGAGATCTTAATTACTCGATGACCGCGAACAGTCATGAGGGAAATGATTACGGAGATTCCTATGTGGAGATCAATCTGACCGCGCAGCATCTGTTCTTATATAAAGAAGGCAAGCTTGTGATCGAATCCGATTTCGTATCCGGTAATGTGGCGCGTGACTTTGATACGCCGACCGGCGCGTACGGAATTACATATACACAGAAGGATGCTACTTTAAGGGGAGAAAATTACGAGACTCCGGTCAGCTACTGGATGCCATTTGCAGGCAATGTCGGTATGCATGATGCCTATTGGAGAAGCAGCTTCGGAGGAAGCATCTACAAGACGGCCGGTTCGCACGGATGCATCAATCTTCCACCAAGTGCAGCGAAGGTGATCTTCGAGAATGTGAGCAAGAACTATCCGGTGCTTGTGTACGAGCTTCCGGGTACGGAGAGTACTGCAGCCACGGATCAGGCATCTGCAGCGGAGGTGGATAAGCTGATCGCTGCAATCGGCAAAGTGACAAAGGATTCGAAAGACAAGATCGATAAGGCACAGAGTGCATATGACAAGTTGAACGCGAATGCCAGGACGTATGTGAAGACTTATGCGACACTGGAAAAGGCACAGAAGGATTATAAGGAACTGAGCAAGGCAAAGGACAAAGAAGGAAAGAAAGACGACAAGAAGAAAACAGAGTAAAACATGCACTTTTGTTGTATGTGTTCTCGGGAATGTTGCAATTTGAAGAAAGCGTATTGCATTTGTTTGTTGACCGGATATAATGAATTTATCAGAGAAACAAACGTGAATGTAATACGCTTACTTTTTATTAAAAACGTTGCAGAAAAGGAGAAGGACAAATGGTCGAAAAGTTACAGAACAAATTTGCAGAAGTATTTGGAACAGAGGGCGAGGCTCATGTATATTTTGCGCCGGGACGTGTGAATATGATCGGTGAGCATACCGATTACAACGGCGGACATGTATTCCCATGTGCACTCACCATTGGAACCTACGGAGTTGTCCGCAAGAGAGAGGACAATAAGCTTCATTTCTATTCTATGAACTTTGAGCAGCTTGGCGTATTAGAGTCTTCACTGGAAGACCTTGTACCGAGCAAGGAAGCAGACTGGACCAATTATCCGAAGGGAGTCATCTGGGCATTCAAGGAGAGAGGCATGGAAGTAACGGAAGGGTTTGATCTGTTACTGTTTGGAAATATCCCGAACGGATCAGGACTTTCTTCCTCCGCTTCCGTAGAGGTATTGACCGGATACATCTTAAAGGATCTCTATGGATTTGACGTAACGAATCAGGATCTGGCTTTGATCGGACAGTATTCCGAGAACCACTTTAACGGTGTCAACTGCGGAATCATGGATCAGTTCGCAATCGCTATGGGTAAGGAAGATCATGCAATCTTCCTTGATACCAACACTCTGGATTACACTTATGTACCGCTCAAGCTGGAAGGTGCCAAGATTGTGATCGCATGCAGCAACAAGAAGCGTGGACTTGGCGATTCCAAGTACAATGAGAGAAGAAGCGAGTGCGAGACTGCTTTGGCTGAGCTTCAGAAGGTAGTTGATATCAAGTCACTCGGTGAGCTTACTGAGGAGCAGTTCGAGCAGAACAAGGATGCCATCAAGGATGAGGTCCGTGTCCGCAGAGCACACCACGCTGTCTACGAGAACCAGAGAACCATCCAGGCGGTAGATGCACTTCAGAAGCAGGATTTGAAACGTTTCGGAGAGCTGATGAATGCGTCTCATGTATCACTTCGCGATGATTACGAGGTAACCGGTATCGAGCTTGATACATTGGTTGAGGAAGCATGGAAGGTGGAAGGCGTGATCGGCTCACGTATGACCGGCGCAGGATTCGGCGGATGTACGGTCAGCATCGTAGAGGATGCAGCAGTGGATCGTTTCATTGAGAGTGTAGGAGCTGCTTACAAGGATAAGATCGGTTATGCAGCAGACTTCTATGTTGTACAGGTCGGATCTGGTCCATGCAGACTGGATGCATAAGAATTTAAGAGGGAAGATAAAGAATTCATAAGAGGGTAACAGGAGTAGAGAGGATAAACAGATGGTACAGGATCGAATTTTACAATTAGCAGATTACGGAGTAGCAACAGGACTTGTTCCACAGAGTGATTACGTGTATACCGTGAACCGGTTGCTTGAGACACTTGGACTGGATGAGATCAGTGATGAGGTCTGGAAGGAGCATAAGCAGATTGTAACGCAGGAGGATGCGGAGGCAGCCTTAGAGGATATCCTTGCAGAGCTTTTAGATGATGCCTATGAGAGAGGCATGTTCGAGAACAACAGTGTCGTATATCGTGATCTGTTCGACACGAAGCTGATGGGATGTCTCGTTGCTCGCCCGAGCGAGGTACAGGGCAGATTCAAGGATCTGTATGAGAATACATCCGCACAGGCCGCAACGGATTATTTCTACAAATTAAGCTGTGACAGCAATTATATCCGCCGCGCACGTATCAAGAAGGATCGTAAGTGGACAACCGATACAGAGTTCGGAACACTTGATATCACGATCAATCTTTCCAAGCCGGAGAAGGATCCAAAGGCGATCGCAGCAGCCAAGAATGCCAAGGCAAGCAGCTATCCAAAATGCCAGCTTTGCCGCGAGAATGAGGGATATGCAGGACGTGTGAACCATCCGGCAAGACAGAATCACCGTATTATTCCGGTAACGATCAACAACAGTGACTGGTTCTTCCAATATTCTCCGTATGTATATTACAATGAGCACTGCATCGTATTTAACGGACAGCACACACCGATGAAGATCGAGCGTGCAACCTTTGGAAAGCTTCTGGACTTTGTGACACAGTTTCCGCATTACTTTGTAGGATCGAATGCGGATCTTCCGATCGTTGGAGGCTCCATCTTAAGTCATGATCATTTCCAGGGCGGACATTATACCTTCGCAATGGAGAAAGCCCCAATCGAGAAGGAGATCACTTTTGACGGATTTGAGGATGTGAAGGCAGGAATCGTAAAGTGGCCGATGTCTGTAATCCGTATTACCGGAAGCGATAAGAACCGCCTGATCGAGCTGGCAGACAAGATTCTTCTTGCATGGAGAGGTTATACCGATGAGGAGGCTGTCATCTTCGCTGAGACAGACGGAGAGCCGCACAATACGATCACACCGATCGCGCGCAGAAGAGGCACGGACTATGAGCTGGATTTAGTACTGCGCAACAACCTTACGACAGAGGAGCATCCGCTGGGGGTCTATCATCCACATGCCGAACTTCATCACATCAAGAAGGAGAACATCGGTCTGATCGAGGTTATGGGACTTGCAGTCCTTCCTGCAAGACTGAAGGACGAGATGAAGGAGCTTGCACAGGCATTGGTTGAGAAATCGGACCTTCGTGCAACACCGACACTTGCTTCCCATGCTGACTGGGCAGAGATGATCATAAAAAAATATAACCAACTTACTCAGGAGAATGTAATGGATATTCTCCATGAGGAAATTGGTCTTGTGTTTGAACAGGTATTAAAAGATGCCGGTGTATACAAATGCACCGAGGAAGGACGCGCTGCCTTCCAGAGATTTATAAGCAGAGTTAACGAGTCATAGCACTCTGTAGCTTCTTCCGACAGTGGAAGAAAGCCGGGATTAGGAAGCAGTCTGCGAAGATCCATGCCAATGGGCTGGCGAAGCAGGCTGCGATAAATCCGAAGATCGGAACAAAGACAAGTCCGACAAGTGCTCTTGCAACCATTTCAAATACTCCGGCGAATACTGCGAATCCGGAGAATCCCATTCCCTGAATAAGAAAACGAACAATATTGACAAGCGCCAGCATAAGATAGAAGGCTGCGTTGGTAACAAGAAACTGTTTCGCCTGTGCGATAACGGTTACTTCGGATGCATTCACAAACAGAAGAATCAGATCGCGTCCGAAGAAGATCAATACCACAAGGATCAGTGCAGAGTAGATTGCACCGAGTGTGACTGCGGAGCGAAGTCCTCTTCCAAGACGGTCGAGTCTTCCGGCTCCCACATTCTGGCCACCGAAGGTTGCCATCGTAGATCCGAGCGCATCGAACGGACACACGACGAACATGGAGATCCTGCTTCCGGCTGTCATGGATGCCACAGCGGTAGAACCAAGCGTGTTGACCGATGACTGTAAGATGACGCTTCCAATTGCGGTAATGGAATACTGCAGTCCCATCGGAAGTCCCATGATCAGCAGGTATCTGGTATAATCCCAGTCGAGCTTCCAGTCATCCCGCTTCAGGTGTAAGATGTCGAATTTCTTTATAATCAGAATCAGACATAAGATTCCGGATACCGCCTGTGAGAGTACCGTCGCGAATGCGGCACCGAAGACGCCCCACTTGAAAGTTACAATAAAAAGCAGATCGAGTCCGATGTTCAGTCCTGCTGAAATCACCAGGAAGATAACCGGTGTTACGGAATCTCCGAGGGAACGCAGATAGGCGGATAAGATGTTGTAAAGCATGATTGCCGGGATACCTGCAAAGATGACAACGATGTAATTGTAGGACAGATCAATGATATCGGAAGGTGTCTGCATCAGCTCAAGGATCGGGCGGCAGGCGATGACGGTGATGAGTGTGATCGCTCCGCCAAAGAGTACTGCAAGTACCGATGAGTTTCCGACATATTTGCGCAGTCCGCCATAATCCTTTGCGCCGAACCGCTGCGCCACAGGGAGTGCAAATCCGTTGCAGATTCCCTGACAGAAGCCGACGATCAGAAAGTTGATACTTCCGGTCGCACCGACCGCAGCAAGTGCCGATACGCCAAGGAAGCGTCCGACGATGATCGTGTCGACAAGACTGTACACCTGCTGAAAAAGCATACCCATCAGAAGCGGCACTGCAAAGCCTAAGATCAGCTTCATGGTGGAGCCGCTTGTCATATCCTTTGTTGTATTGTTTGCCATATGATTACCTCTTTATATATGTTTTATAATGATTCAACATTACGTTGCATAAACGCGTTTTTTCTAAGCGATTCTTTTGCGCAATGTGAGTCTATCTTATCACGATTACAGAAATGTTCAAGAGGGTAAATATGATGAAAATAGCGCTTTTTGCAGGGAGGAATTCTTTACAATTTTGCCATAATGCGGTACAGTATTTGATATATGTAAAATTTAAAATCAAAACAATTAACGTATTTTAAGAAAGGACCCCTATATCGATGAAGAATTGGGAAGAAAATATACGTAAGGTTGTCCCGTATGTACCGGGCGAGCAGCCGAAGAAGCAGAATATTATTAAGCTGAACACGAACGAGAATCCGTACCCACCGGCTCTGGGAGTCGCAGAAGCAGTAAAAAGTGTGGATATTGATAGACTCCGTATGTATCCGGATCCGCTTGTGACGGATCTGGTAGAGGCGATCGCTTCGAATTATCAGGTAAAGAATGAGCAGGTGTTTGTCGGTGTCGGATCGGATGATGTGCTGGCGATGATCTTTATGACATTCTTTAATTCCAAGAAGCCGATTCTGTTCCCGGATATCACGTATTCGTTCTATGACGTGTGGGCAGATATGCTCCGCATTCCGTATGAGCAGATTCCGCTTGATGAGAATTTTAAGATTCGTCCGGAGGATTACAGCAGAGAGAACGGCGGTGTGATCTTCCCGAATCCGAATGCACCGACCGGTGAGCTGATGAACCTTGCGCAGATCGAGGAGATCATTCAGGCAAATCCGGATGTCATTGTTGTTGTGGATGAGGCATATATTGATTTTGGAGGAGTGAGTGCGCTGCCACTTATTGACAAGTACGACAATGTGATCGTTGTGCAGACCTTCTCCAAGTCCCGTTCGATGGCCGGGTCACGTATCGGCTTTGCAATCAGCAATCCGACGCTGATCAAGTATTTAAATGATGTAAAGTACTCCTTCAATTCTTATACGATGGATACCATCACGATCGCCGCTGGTACTGCGGCAATGCGAGACCTGGCATATTTTGAGATGACAAGGGACAAAATTATTCAGACAAGAGAATGGACGAAGCAGGAATTAAAGCGCCTCGGATTCGTGTTTGGCGATTCGAAGAGCAACTTTATTTTTGCAATGCATCCGGATGTATCCGGTGTCGCTTTGTTTGAGGCACTTCGTGAGCATGATATCTTTGTGCGTCACTTCAGCAATCCAGCGCGCATCAACGAATATCTGCGTATCACGATCGGAACGGATGAACAGATGAAGACGTTTATCGCCTTCCTCGAGGATTATTTAAATAAGAATTAGGTTAAAGTGAGGATTTATTTTTATGATTGACTATCTGGTCGTATTTTTTGTATCTATGGTTCCGCTGATCGAGCTGCGTGGTGCAATCCCGATCTCGCAGATTAGGCATCTTCCGATCATCCAGTCATATATTATCGCGATCATCGGTAATATGCTGCCGGTTCCGATCATCTATCTGTTCGCACGCAAGGTACTTGAGTGGGGTGCGGATAAGCCTTTGATCGGCGGCTTCTTCAGCTGGTGCCTCGAGAAAGGGGAGAAAGGCGGTAAGAAGCTGCAGCAGAAAGCGGGCAGAGGTCTGTTCTTAGCCCTTCTTCTTTTCGTCGGAATTCCGCTTCCGGGAACCGGCGCGTGGACGGGAACACTGGCAGCGAGCATTCTGGATATGGATTTTAAATCGACGGTGGTGGCTGTCATGCTTGGTGTCCTGCTTGCGGGTGTGATCATGATGGTACTCAGTTTTGCCGGAGTTAGTATTTTTTGATGAGAGAATAAACTATGAGTAAGAAACAACATAAAGCAAAGCCAATCCCGCGGCAGATCCGGTGGGATAAGCTTGACAATACCGCACACCTCTTCCCGTCGATCGCGGGGGAGAGTATGACGAATGTGTACCGTATCAGTGTGGAACTGAACGAAGAAGTGCAGCGGGAGGCGCTGCAGCAGGCTTTGGACATTGTCCTTCCGAAGTTCGACGGATTTAACGTAAGACTTAGAACCGGTGTGTTCTGGTATTATTTTGAAGAGAATGGAAAGAAAGCGCCAAAGGTGACGGAGGAGGCGATGTTTCCGTGCCGCTATATCCGTCAGAACCGCAACCGGAATTATCTGTTCCGCGTGACCTATTACGGCTGCCGGATCAATCTGGAAGTGTTTCACGTACTGACGGACGGCATGGGTGGCATCAATTTCTTAAGAGAACTGACCTATCAGTATCTGCGCCTGGTGCATAAGGATCTGGCTGAGAAGGCGGGGGACAAGCTGAGCGTAGATACTTCGTTTTGCAGAGAGGACAGCTTTGTCCGCAATTATAAGAAGAGTAAGCCAAGCGGCTTCAATAAGGAGAAGGCGTATCTGATCAAGGGGGAGCATCTTCCGGCAGGCGAGTTTGGTGTCATGCACGGAAGTATGCCGGTTCGTCAGCTTAAGGAGGTTGCACATCAGTATGGTGCTTCTTTGAATGAGTACTTAGTTTCCGTATTTGTGTGGAGCGTCTATACGGAATTATTGCATGGGATGCCGGGCGGACGCCCGATCCGTGTGGCTGTTCCGGTAAATTTACGCCCTTATTTTGATTCGAATACAACGAAGAATTTCTTTGTCATGGTGTCTGCGGAGTTCCGTCCGACAAAGGATCAGTATACATTTGAAGAAGTCGTGCAGATTATAAATGAAAGCCTGCATTCGCAGATCAACAAGGAGCATCTGGAGGATTTGTTCTCTTACAGTGTGTCCAACCAGATGAACAAGCTGATGCGTCCGGTACCGCTTTTCCTCAAGAAGATTGCGATGCGACTTGTCTATACGAAATCGGCGGTAGCCAATACAACGACGATCACGAATATCGGTAATATCAAGATGGACGAGCTTTATGCACCTTATGTCAAAGGCTTTAAGTCGTTTATTGCGATGTCAAAGGGACAGGCGATTAAGGGAACAATCTGTTCCTATCAGGATACGCTGGTATTTACGTTCAGCTCCGTATTCGCAGAGGCACTAGTCCAGAAGGCATTTTTCCGCAAGATCGCTGCGGATGGAATTGAGGTAGAGATTCAGACGAACGGGGTGTATTATGAGTAGATGCAAGAAATGTAATGTGATAATTTTGGATGATACGGATCGTTGTCCGCTTTGTAAAAATGTGCTGGACAGTACCGGAGAGCCGGGCGTAAATACGTATCCGAATGCGATCGGTGTCAACCGGAAGTTCCGTCTGCTAGAGAACCTGTTACTGTTTCTCTCCATCGTGGCGGGATGTCTGATGATTGCAATCAATCATATGCTTGATGCGGATGTCGCGTGGAGTCTGGTGGTATGCCTGATCTTAATCTATGCCAATGCGGTTCTTCGTATGGCGATCATTGGTAAGTACGGCTATATGTTTAAGACACTAAGCCTTGTGATCCTTGCGGTACTGATGCTTCTTGGCATTGATTATCTGACCGGATACAAGGGATGGTCGCTTGATTACGTGCTGCCGCTTGGCGTGCTTCTCATTGATCTTGCGCTCCTGATCCTGACTTTGGTGAATCGCAGAAACTGGCAGAGCTACATGATGGCGCAGATTCTGGCAATCCTGCTCAGCCTGATCCCGGTGGGACTCAGACTCGGCGGAATCATCAAGTTCCCGTATCTAGTGTGGATCGCTTTCGGAACATCGGTATTTTTATTCCTCGGAACGCTGATCATCGGTGACAGACGGGCCAGAACAGAATTGAAACGGAGATTTCATGTATGATAGAAAGTGAAGCAAGTGTTAAGGGACGCGTGATCGCGGATCTGTTGTCTCACCTGACGAACGATCTGCAGATCGGCAAGAAGATCAAAAGTGGCGAACTGAGAAAACGCATGAAGGAGCCACCGTGGATCGTGCCAGACTGTTTTAATATGACACACATCGAGATGGAGAATTTCTCGATGAAGTTATTGTCGCTTAAGGAGAATCCGAATCAGGATCATGTGATATTACAGTTGCACGGAGGCGGCTATATGGGCGCGGTGCGCAATGCCTACTACGTGTTTGCGGGACTTTACAATGAAGTCAGCCGTGGCTGCAATGTATTGACTCCGGATTATCGTGTGGCACCGGAGCATCCGTATCCGGCGGCTTTGGAAGATGCAGTCGCTTCGTACCAGTGGCTGCTCGACAAAGGGTATTACGGTGAGCAGATCATTGTTGCAGGAGATTCGGCAGGCGGCGGTCTTGCGATGGCTCTGTGCATGTATTTGAAGGATCACAAGATGCCGATGCCGGGAGGCATCGTTGCAATGTCGCCTTGGACGGATCTGACTGCGAGCGGAGAGTCTTATGAGACGAATTATGAGAAGGACCCTCTGTTTGGAAATACAAGGGAGAGCCTGATCTATGTCAATGATTATGCGGGAGACTACGATAAGATGGATTGTTACATCTCGCCGCTTTTCGGAGATTTCAGAGGATTCCCGCCGATGCTCATACAGGTTGGCTCCCTGGAGATGCTTCTCAGCGATTCCGTATCGGTCGCTGCCAAAGCGAGAGAGCAGGGTATCCGTGTGCGTTTAAGCATTTACGAGGGAATGTTCCATGTGTTCCAGATGGCATATCTGAACATTCCGGAGTCGAAGAAGGCGTGGGCGGAAGTTGGCAAATTTATTGACGTGATACGAAACGATGAGCGGGTATCGTCGTAAGAACAGGTATTAAGGCAGGACAGAAGTCCTTTTGTCCTGCGTTAGATATGTTATATAAAAATTGAGAAGGAGAAGGATTTCAGATGAAAGATTACACATTAAACACGAAATGCGTACAGGCCGGTTATACACCGGGAAATGGAGAACCGAGACAGATCCCGATCGTCCAGTCGACAACCTTTAAGTACGACACGAGCGAGGACATGGGAAAACTGTTCGATCTTGAAGCAAGCGGATATTTCTACACAAGACTGCAGAATCCGACCAATGACTATGTCGCAGCCAAGATTGCTGCGTTAGAGGGTGGAACAGCAGCAATGCTGACTTCTTCCGGACAGGCAGCCAACTTCTTTGCACTGTTCAATATCTGTGAGGCAGGCAGCCATATTGTGGCATCTTCTTCCATCTATGGAGGAACGTTTAACCTGATCTCAGTGACGATGGCGAAGATGGGAATTTCAGCGACTTTTGTATCACCGGATTGCACCGAAGAAGAATTGAATGCAGCATTCAACGAAAATACACGTGCGGTATTCGGCGAGACAATCGCTAACCCGGCACTCACTGTACTTGATATCGAGAAATTTGCAAAAGCCGCACATGCACACGGCGTACCGCTGATCGTGGATAACACCTTCCCGACACCGGTCAACTGCCGGCCAATCGAGTGGGGCGCAGATATTGTGACACATTCTACCACAAAGTATATGGACGGACACGGAGCTGCTGTGGGCGGAGCAATCGTAGATTCCGGTAAGTTTGACTGGATGGCACATGCGGACAAGTATCCGGGACTTTGTACACCGGATGAGTCTTACCACGGAATTACATATGCCGAGAAGTTTGGCAAGGAAGGTGCTTTCATTACAAAATGTACTTCCCAGCTGATGCGTGATCTTGGATGTATCCAGTCTCCACAGCACGCATTCATCTTAAATCTTGGATTAGAGTCACTGCATGTGCGTATGCCGCGTCATGTGGAGAACGGACAGGCTGTGGCAGAATTCCTGGAGAAGCATCCGAAGGTTGAATTCGTAAATTATCCGGGACTGAAGAGTAACAAGTATTATGAGCTGGCACAGAAATATATGCCAAACGGAGGCTGCGGCGTTGTATCGTTTGAGATCAGGGGCGGACGCGAGGCGGCAGAAAAGTTCATGAAGAACTTAAAGCTTGCTGCCATCGAGACGCATGTAGCGGATGCGAGAACCTGTTGCTTAAATCCGGCAACCTCCACACATCGTCAGATGAATGATGAACAGCTGCTTGAGGCCGGCATTCCGGCAGGTCTGGTTCGTATTTCCTGTGGATTGGAAGATAAGACAGATCTGATCGCAGACTTAGAGCAGGCACTTGCAACTGTTTCATAAGCGAAGAAGTATAGAGCAGAATAAAAAGAAGCCGCAGGCAAATTTGCCTGCGGCTTTTCGCTTGTATGATTAAGCGGTCTTACCGGTATAAAGCTGATAGTACTTACCCTTGGCTGCAAGCAGCTGCTCGTGGTTACCTCTCTCAATGACGCGTCCCTGTTCAAGAACGATGATGCAGTCACTGTTCTTGATCGTGGAGAGACGGTGGGCGATAACGAAGGTTGTACGTCCTGCCATCAGTTTATCCATACCATCCTGCACGATACGCTCCGTACGGGTATCGATCGAGCTTGTTGCCTCGTCGAGGATCAGTACCGGAGGATTGGCGATCGCTGCACGTGCGATGGAGAGCATCTGGCGCTGTCCCTGGCTGAGATTCGCACCATCTCCGGTGAGGATCGTGTTGTAACCGTCCGGAAGCTGGCGGATGAAGGTGTCTGCGTTCGCAAGTCTTGCAGCAGCGTAGACTTCCTCATCGGTTGCATCAAGTTTTCCGTAGCGGATGTTATCCATAACAGAAGCGGTAAACAGGTGGGTATCCTGTAAAACGATACCGAGCGAGTGACGCAGATCCGCTTTCTTGATCTTGTTGATATTGATGCCGTCGTAACGGATCTTACCATCCTGAATATCGTAGAAACGGTTGATCAGGTTCGTGATCGTTGTCTTTCCGGCTCCGGTCGATCCGACAAAGGCGATCTTCTGACCAGGAGTTGCATACAGATCCACATTGTGCAGAACAATCTTATCCGGCACATATCCAAAGTCCACATCGTCGAAGACGACATCTCCGGTCAGACGCTTGTAATCTACCGTACCGTCTGCCTGGTGTACATGCTTCCATGCCCAGATACCGGTCGTCTTATCGGTCTCTGTGAGCTGTCCGTTTTCTTCCTTCGCATTCACGAGTGTGACATAACCTTCGTCGGTCTCCGGTTCTTCATCGAGAAGCTTGAAGATACGCTCACTACCTGCCATCGCCATAACCACACTGTTGAGCTGCATGCTGACCTGTGAGATCGGCATATTAAAACTCTTGTTGAAGGTCAAGAAGCTGGCGAGCTTACCAAGTGTCAGTCCGCTGAAACCGGCTAATGCCATCACGCCTCCGATCATAGCACAGAGTACATAGCTGATATTACCGATCTGCGCATTGACAGGTCCTAAGGCGTTCGAGTAACGGTTTGCATTATAGGCACTGTCATACAGCTGATCGTTGAGTTTGTTGAAATCTTCGATGTTCTGCTGCTCGTGTGTGAATACCTTAACGACTTTCTGTCCGTTTAACATTTCCTCGATGAATCCGTTGACTTTACCGAGATCCTGCTGCTGTGCAAGGAAGTAGCGGCTGGAGAATCCGGCAAATTTGCCAGTGACAAATACCGTGATCGCAACCATCACAAGTGTGAGGATCGTCAGCGGAATGTTTAAGATCACCATATAGATAAATACATTGACGATCGTGATGATACTGTTCAAAAGCTGCGGGATACTCTGGCTGATCATCTGGCGGAGGGTATCGATATCGTTCGTGTAGACCGACATGATATCTCCGTGTGAATGTGTGTCAAAGTAGCGGATCGGCAGATCCTGCATGTGGGTGAACAGATCGTTTCGAAGGTTCATGATCGTTCCCTGCGAGATATAGATCAGCAGCTTGTTGTACATAAAGGTTGCAGCAACGCCCAGAGCGTAGAAGCCTGCAACTTTGCCAATCGCCTGAAGCAGCGGTGCAAAATCCGTGCTGTGTCTGGTGATCATCGGCGTGATGTAATCATCGATCAGCTTCTGCATGAACATCGTTCCCTGCGTGTTGCACATAACGCTGGCAACAATTCCGATGATAACCAGTGCGTAGAGCGCACCATATTTCTTTAATACATAACCCATCAGGCGCTTCATCAGCTTACCTGGGTTCTCAATCTTTGGTTTTGGTCCTCTTGGTCCACGTGGTCCCGGCATTAAGAAGCACCTCCTTCATCAAAGTCTCCGCCGCCCTGTGTCTGCGATTCGTAGACATCGCGGTAGATCTCATTGCTTTGTAATAATTCTTCATGTGTTCCGAATCCGTTTAAGCATCCGTCATCCAATACGATGATACGGTCAGCATCCATAACGGATGAGATACGCTGCGCGATGATCAGCTTGGTCGTTCCCGGAATCGCTTCGCGGAAAGCCTGGCGGATGCGCGCGTCGGTTGCAGTATCAACAGCGCTCGTACTGTCGTCGAGGATGAGGACTTTCGGCTTCTTTAATAAAGCACGTGCGATACACAGACGCTGCTTCTGACCACCGGATACGTTGGTTCCTCCCTGTTCGATGTAAGTATTGTACTTATCCGGGAATGTCTGGATAAACTCATCGGCACAGGCCTGTTTACAGACCTCTATGCATTCTTCTTCGGTTGCATCCGGATTACCCCAGCGGAGGTTATCAAGGATCGTACCGGAGAAAAGCACATTCTGCTGTAATACGACAGATACCTCATTTCGCAGTGTGTCAAGATCATATTCACGGACATCCCTGCCACCGACATAGACTGCTCCATCCTCCACATCGTAGAGACGGCTGATCAGATTGACGAGCGAAGATTTCGAACTTCCGGTTCCGCCGACGATACCGATCGTCTCACCGGAGTGGATATCAAGATTGATATCATCGAGCACCGGAACTTCGGCATTCTTCGAATACCGGAACGTCACATGGTCGAAGCGGATGCTTCCGTCTGCGATATCGTAGCAAGGATCGGCAGGGTTATGAAGCGTGCTTTCCTCATTGATGATCTCTGCGATACGTCTTGCGCTGGCAACACTCATGGAGATCATAACGAATACCATGGACAGCATCATCAGACTCATCAGAATGTTCATACAGTAGGTGAGCAGCGCGAGCAGATCACCGGTCTCAAGGGAACTTTCGACAACCATGTGTGCACCGAACCAGCTGATCAGAAGGATACAGGAGTATACCGTAAGCTGCATCAGTGGCGAGTTCCATACAACAACGGATTCTGCCTTAAAAAGCATATCGTAGATGTTGCGGCTGGCCTTCGTGAAACGCTTCTTCTCGTAATCGCCGCGGACATAAGCTTTCACAACGCGGATCGCGGATACGTTCTCCTGAACGCTCTCATTTAAGTCATCGTACTTGCGGAAGGCTTCCTGAAAGTAGCGCATTGCAAGAAAGACGATTAATGCAAGGCAGGAGCCGAGCAGGATGACCGCGATCAGATAGATGAGCGCCAGCCGAGGACTGATGAAGAACGATGCGATCATCGCAACGATCAGTGTGGAGACTGCACGCACGCACATACGCAGGATCATCTGGTAAGCGTTCTGAATGTTGGTAACATCGGTAGTCAGTCTTGTGACAAGACTGGCGGTATTAAATTTGTCAAGATTGGCAAAGGAATATGCCTGAATCTTTTCAAACATCGCTTTGCGCAGATTACGGCCGAGTCCCATGGAAGCAGAAGCTGCGTAGTTGGCAGCCAGACAACCGAATGTGAGGGAACAGATTGCCGTAACGACCATCCATGCACCGATAACATAGATGTGATGGGTGTCTCCAAGGTTGACACCCTTGTCGATGATCGAAGCCATAAGGAGCGGAATGATCATTTCCATAATTACTTCCGCAAAAGCAAAAAGCGGCGTAAGTATGGAGGCCTTCTTGAACTCCTTGACCTCGGCAAGCAGTGTTTTTAACATAAGTGAACCTCTCTTCATTAAAATAATGGAATTGCAAATTATGCTTGCAATTTAAAAGTTAGTGTGCTAACAATTAGATATGTTAGACTATGAATTTTTAATTGTCAACAAAAAGTTATGAAGAACAGAAAGAAATTATGAGGGAGAGTATGTGTAGTAAAGATGTTCACCAACATTTCGGTCATAAGTTTCGTATGATCCACAATATGATCGACAAATATTTTGAGAAACGGTGCGACGGATCCATTCATTATCTGACCCGGGTACAGTGTGCAACCTTACATTATTTATATGATCACCGGGATGAGGATGTGTTCCAGAAAGACATCGAGGCGGAATTTAGTATCTCCGGTGCGACAGCAACGAATATCTTAAAGGGACTTGAGAGGCAGGCGCTGATCACGCGTGAGCCGATGCCGGAGGATGCCCGCCTTAAGAAAATTGTCCTTACAGAAGAGGGCATCGACTGCAATGCACAGGCCACACAGAATATGCATCATATGGAAGAGACACTGACGGCAGGATTCTCAGAGGAAGAACTTGAAGAATTCCGCGATATGCTGGATCGCATGATTGCGAATCTTGAGGGACTGCAGGAGATCCGCTCGGAAAAAATGTAAAAAAGACCACATAATATTGTCAATCCTTATTGACAAAGACACAAGATATAGTGTAATCTTGTTGTTGCAGACAAATAATACTATATATTGTGTCACGCGTCGTGACATTCAATGTTTTGGAGGATAGACAATGAAGATTATCAAACGAAGCGGCAGTGAAGCGGTATATGATTCGAACAAGATCATAGCTGCCGTACAGAAAGCCAATGCATCCGTCATTGACTACGAAAAACTTTCTGATGAACAGATCAGGGAGATCGCGGACAACGTAGAGACTGCGTGCGAGAATATGAAGCGTTCCCCGAGTGTGGAGGAGATTCAGGATATGGTGGAGAACCAGCTGATGAACAAGCGTGCCTTCACCGTTGCGCGTAACTACATTACATACCGTTACAAGAGAGCACTTGTGCGTAAGTCCAATTCTACGGATCAGCAGATACTTAGCCTTCTCGAGTGCAACAACGAGGAAGTAAAGCAGGAGAATTCCAACAAGAACCCGACCGTCAACAGTGTGCAGCGTGACTATATGGCCGGTGAGGTCAGCAAGGATATCACGAAGCGTTTCTTACTGCCGGAGGATATTGTAGAGGCACATGAGAAAGGACTCATTCACTTCCACGATGCAGATTATTTTGCGCAGCATATGCACAACTGCTGTCTGGTCAATCTGGAAGATATGTTACAGAACGGAACCGTCATCAGCGAGACACGTATCGATCCGCCGAAGAGCTTCTCGACCGCCTGCAATATCGCAACACAGGCGATCGCACAGATCGCAAGCTCCCAGTATGGTGGACAGAGTATCTCACTTTCGCACCTTGCACCGTTTGTACAGGTCAGCCGCGAGAAATTCCGTCAGCAGGTGCGCAAGGAGTTTGAGGCAGTCGGTTTAGCTCTTGATGAGGAGCAGATCAACAAGGTTGCAGAACTCCGTGTCAAGGAAGAGATCAACCGTGGCGTGCAGATGATCCAGTATCAGGTCATCACACTGATGACGACCAATGGACAGGCACCTTTTATTACCGTATTTATGTATCTTGACGAAGTACCGGAAGGTCAGACAAGAACCGACCTTGCTGCAATCATCGAGGAGATGCTGCACCAGAGAATTCAGGGTGTCAAGAATGAGAAAGGCGTGTTTATTACACCGGCCTTCCCGAAACTGATCTATGTGCTCGAGGAGGATAACATCCATGAGGATTCCAAGTACTGGTACTTAACCGAACTCGCAGCAAAATGCACTGCGAAGCGTATGGTCCCGGACTACATCTCCGAGAAGAAGATGAAGGAACTCAAAGTGGATAAGAACGGTGAGGGACACTGCTATACCTGTATGGGATGCCGAAGCTTCCTGACACCGTATGTCGATCCGGAGACGAACAAGCCGAAGTATTACGGACGTTTCAATCAGGGTGTTGTAACGATCAACCTTGTTGACGTTGCTTGTTCTTCCGAGGGAGATATGGACAAGTTCTGGAAGATCATGGATGAGCGTCTGCAGCTTTGCTACCGTGCGCTCATGTGCAGACACAAGAGACTGCTTGGCACACCTTCCGATGTAGCCCCGATCCTGTGGCAGAACGGAGCCTTGGCCCGTCTGGAGAAAGGCGAGCCGATCGACAAGCTTCTGTTTGGTGGATATTCCACAATCTCACTCGGCTACGCAGGACTCTGTGAGTGTACCCGCTATATGACCGGTGTGTCCCACACGGATCCGGAGGTCGGAACACCGTTCGCACTCAAGGTTATGCAGCGCCTCAACGATGCATGTCAGGAGTGGAAGGAGAAGGAGAACATCGACTTCAGTCTCTACGGAACACCGCTTGAGTCTACGACCTACAAGTTCGCGAAGTGCTTACAGAAGCGTTTCGGAATCATCAAGGGCGTTACAGACCGCAACTACATCACGAACAGCTATCACGTACACGTGACAGAGGAGATCAACGCATTTGACAAGCTGAAATTCGAGTCACAGTTCCAGAAGCTGTCTCCGGGTGGTGCGATCAGTTACGTGGAAGTTCCGAATATGCAGAACAATATCGAAGCTGTACTTTCGGTTATGAAATATATCTATGACAACATCATGTACGCCGAGCTCAACACCAAGAGTGACTATTGTCAGGTGTGTGGCTACGATGGAGAGATCAAGATCGTCGAGGAGGAAGGCAGCGGCAAGCTGATCTGGGAGTGCCCGAACTGCGGCAACCGTGATCAGGACAAGATGAGTGTTGCCCGCCGTACCTGCGGATATATCGGAACACAGTTCTGGAATCAGGGACGTACGCAGGAGATCAAGGAGCGCGTACTACATCTGTAATTTGCAAAAACACAAAAATGCTGAGGTATCTATGAAAACCTCAGCATTTTTTGCGTGAACCACAAATGAAACAGGATAAGGTATGGAAAGCAAAAAGTATGGCGATTGTATCTGTACATTTGTGAAAATTTTGTGTATAATTTGGTTAACAATAGCAATCTTATGTCCGATATAAATTACAGAAATATAAGAATGCGTTTCCATGGAAGGAGATTGTATAACATGAGGAAAAGTATGATGAAAAACAAAGAAAAGAAAATTGTAGCGGTAGCATTATCACTTGCAATGATGATTCCGCTTGCTTTCAGCCAGACAACCGTAACGAAGGCAGCAGGCGGAAGCCAGACGACGACAGTACCGACACCGGATAAAGTTTTAAAATTGACTGTGGAGAATAACACCGCGGATAAGAAATTGTCGCTTGAGAGAGGACAGGAAGTAAAACTGAAATTAACTGCGGTTTCCGATATGGAAGTTGAGGAGATTGTGGGAAACTTGTCATTTGTAGATACAAATGGTGCAGAGGTTAAGTGCTTTTCATTATCTGAAGTGGAAGCTGACAATTGGAATGCCGGATTTGGTGCCGATGTATCTGTATTGAGTTTTCGCCCGAATTCTGCTAAAACGGTAAAGGCGAATGAGGTGATTGCAACAATCACTCTGAAATCAATCAAGTCGGTTGATGCAGTGACTGCAAAATATGCAGTGACCAGTATGAAAGCAAAGACAACAGGTGCGAGTGCCGCAACCGTTGATGAGACCGGTGATGTTACGTGTGCAATGCAGAACGCATTAGCAGCGGCACGTGGGGTTACGTTAGAGATGGACACAACCTCGAAGCAGAAACTTTATACATTCAATTCGGATGAACTGAAAGTATTCTCTCTTCCAGTTAAAATCAAGGACAATACTGGATTCAATGCCATGAAAGTTAAGATCACATACGATTCCAGAAAATTGACATATAAGAGTTATAAGGTATCATCTAAGGCTTTGATCTATCTTCACTATATGACAGAATATCAGGGCGTAGATTCGGATGGTAATGGTGTGGTAACTATCAGCTTTGTGGGAACAGAAGACACAACACTGACGGGAGATTTCCTTACATTGAATTTCGGCATTGGAAGAAATGCAAGCTCTGATGCGGGACAGAATACGACAACGGTAAAATGTGAAATTACTGAGTTGCAGAATGCTTCGGAGAGTGAAAATCTTAAAAAAGGATCAAACAATTGTGAGATTACTTTTGAAGAGGGATCCAAACGTGGTGATGTCAATCAGGATGGTCAGATTAATCTGATTGATGTAACGTATGCATTACAGTTTTACAACGGCGTTCGTAATCTGACAACAGAGCAGCAGGCTTTAGCAGATGTCAATGGAGATAAAAAGGTAACATTAGTAGATGTATTGATGTTGCTCAAAAAATGCAACGGAGAGAATATTAATTTTTCATAATTGAATTGGAAATGGACAACGAGAAGAAGACAAAATACGCTCATCTTTATGAGACAACGTCTTCGCAGGTTACGCCTTCACCTGGAAATAATAAGAAGCGTCCGGATAGCGGGAACGGATATCTGGACGACCTGAAAGAAATTGAACACATATGTACGCAGAATGACCTGGGCGATGACAGAGAAAATCAGAAGCTGTATCGCAGTCTTAAGAATCAGAATTCTTTTACCACGTGGCTGGGGAAAGCGTTCTTAAGCGGATTGTCCGGTCATACGAGTAAGAACCGCCATAGACGAACTATGGAGAGAGTATGCAAGCGGATTGCTGTCTCTTTCCTCGCTATGGCGGTAGTGTTGTTATTATCCCTTCTTTATTTTCAGATGAAAGCGGTGCGGGAAGATGCGGTACTCGAGTATGTGCGGCAGGAAAGAGAACAATTGGCACAGGCATCGGATGAGGAAGACAATCACAAGGTTGCAATCCTCGACCAATATGCTATATTATATAGTATGTATTCGGATGTTGTCGGCTGGATCAAGGTCGATGGAACACCGATTGATTATCCGGTGATGCAGGACACAACCGGAGATGAGTATTATCTGAATCATAATTTTGAGGGGAAGGATGACAATAAGGGAGCGCCTTTTGTCGATGCTGACACTCAGATTAAGCCACTTGACAAGAATATTGTGATCTATGGACACAATACGAGAGATGGCAGTATGTTCGGAAATCTGGATTATTATCTGGACCAAAAGTTTTATAAGAAGCATCCGACGATCTCATTTGACACGATTTATGAGACAGGAACTTATCAGATTGTGGCGGTTGTTAAGACGCATGTGCGAAACAATGACGAGTCTGGATTCCGCTACTATTGGTTCCGCAATTATAAGAATCGTGGCGAATTTCAGGAATTGTTGGATTTTATTGATGAGAATCAAATTTATGACACGGGAGAGCATCTCTCCTATGGGGACAGCATGATCATGTTATCAACCTGTGAGTATACGGTTGAGAACGGACGGCTTGTTGTTATTGCAAAAAGGATATAAGGACGAAGGATGAAGAGATTAGCGAAACTGTTATTAGGAATTTGTATGGCATTGATAGTCAGCCTGGCTGCCACTCCGGTGGTGACTTATGCGTCGAGTATCAATCTTACACTTGGAACAACGGATAATGCGAGAGTGGGGGACACGGTTACGGCAAGGATTGTACTTGGAAATAATCCGGGGCTGTCGACGTTTGCGGTAAAACTCGCATACAACCGTGATGCACTCACTTATACCGGAGCAACATGGGCGTCTTCGGTTTCTTCGAATACAAATAATGTGCAGTTAATCTCAGAAGTGACAGAGAATGGAGGCCCGGTTCTTAACATTTCTTCGATTCTGAATCAGACGTATTCCGGCAATGAGACTTTTGTTACTTTAAATTTTACAGTAAAGCAGGCATATACGACGATGCCGGTGACTTTAACTGTGCGGGAGCTGACGGATTCCAGCTATAACACCATGACAGTGAATACAGTTGTTGATGCGAATGCAGGAAAAACGAATACCCAGAACAGCCAGAACAACAGTCAGAGCCAGAGTAATAGCCAGAGTCAGAGTAATAGCCAGAATAACAGCCATAACAATAGTCAGAACAACAGCCAGAATAATAGTCAGAATAACAACCAGAATAATAACCAGAACAACAACCAGAATAATAGCCAGAATAATAACAATAATAATTCAAATAACAATAATTCGAATAATAATGACGACACAACGATCGATGATACGATTGATGGATCCGATACAACAAAGAAGCCGTCAAAGGTTGATAAGACACCGAAGACCGGAACGTTTGATATCCGTTATCTGTTCGGTGCTGCCATCGTGGTATTCCTTGCGATCGCGGGAATCTGTATCAAGGTGTTGGGAAAGAAGAAGATGTAATGAATTACGCAGAAATTAAATATTGTGATATTGCCAACGGCACCGGGTGTAGAACGGTGCTGTTTGTCTCGGGATGCCGGAATGCCTGCAAAGGCTGTTTTCAGCCGCAGACATGGGATTTCGGATACGGAGAGCCTTTTGATGAGAAGGTGCAGAAGGAAGTGCTCGACTCACTGGCTCCGGATTACATTACCGGAATTACGTTGCTTGGCGGGGAGCCGTTCGAGCCGGAGAATCAGAAGGAACTTGTGCCTTTTATGAGGAAAGTCGTTGCACAGTATCCGAATAAGAATGTATGGGCATTTACGGGATATATATATGATAAGGATCTGGTTGCCGGAGGGAGACGGCATACAGAAGATACCGATGAATTACTTTCTATGATTGATGTGTTGGTGGATGGACCGTTTGTTGAGGAACTTAAGGATATTACCTTGAAATTTCGCGGTTCATCGAATCAGAGGGTTCTTGATTTAAGAGAAACCATCCGAACGGGGAAGATAACCACATTGTTTTAGAAGAGGAGCGTGTTAAGTATGAAAAAGCATATCAGTATGATGTGTGCGATAATCTGTTATGCAATCGGCGTGATCGCCTCCGTGTATTTCGGATTATGGAAGATGCTTTTGCATCCGGTGCTTATGATTGTTGCGGCTTTTTCTGCCGGAACATTGACGGTGAATCTGATGATCGCGTGTGCGGTCAAGATTTTGTTTTCCACGACGCTTACCGGACTGATCTGGTGCATCGGATACATAGGTTATAACCATTTCAAGGGGACGGAGGATCCGGACTGGGATAAGCTCAATCCGCTCAATGATACGAATGATTATGAGGAAGAGAGGCGTGTGTCGTGATTCTGCGTGTGCCGGAATATTATGATGAGTTCTCCTGTATTGCAAGTCGCTGCAAGGACAGCTGCTGCGCAGGCTGGGAGATTGATATTGATGAGGAATCTTATGAGTATTACCGGAATGTTGAGGGAACATTCGGAGACCGCTTAAGAGAGAGCATGTATGAGGCGGAGGATGAGGATGGCGGTTACCGTTTTAAGCTGAAGGGACCGAAGCGTTGCGCGATGCTCAATGATAATAATTTGTGTGATCTATATACCGCTTTGGGCGAGGAGGCGCTGTGTGAAGTGTGCACAGAGTATCCGCGCTTTTCGCTTGTCTATGGGCAGGTGGAGCAGAAGGCACTCAGTCTTTCCTGCGAGGAAGTGGGACGGATTCTTTTTAACCGAACCGAGCCGGAGCAGCTGATTGATATCGAGCTTCCGGGAGACTGTGAGGATGATGAGGAAGATCCGCTTCTGGTTGCCTTCATGGAATGGGTGCAGAAAGAAGCGGTTGCAATCCTGCAGAATCGACAGAATCCGATTCCTTATCGTGAGAAGGAATTTCTCGCATGGTGTGACCTGGCGCAGAATGCACTCAATCATGCGGAGGCGATGGATGACTTGTCACTTCTGGACGTATGGAAGAAGGAGCAGGCACTCTTGCAGCTGCGTGCGTGGGAAAACGAGAATCCGGTTCAGAAATGTTTGAAAACACAGATGGATGGTCAGAACGAGAAATCCACAGAAGAGGCAGAGAGAAGTCAGGCGTTATATGAAGATTTCTGCGATCGTTTTGAAGTTTTTCTGACGATGGAAGAGCTGGATGATGAGTGGATCAACACGAAGGCAGAGTTTGAGAAGCTTTATCATGCGGATACTTACGGAAAGCTTCTGCGCGAATATCTGGATTCGGATGACTATTCGGAACTTGGTTACGAGCATCTGCTTGTCTACTTTGTATACCGTTATCTGATGAATGCGGTCTACGATTATGATATCTTATCTTATGCGAAGATGATCGTTGTGGCGACGCTTGTCGTGCGCGATATGGACGCAGCACGTTACCAGAGAAACGGTGGGGCGTTTACGATGTTTGACCGCATTGATATCGCACGCATTTTCTCCAAGGAAGTGGAGCATTCGGAAGGAAATGCTGAGGATCTCAAGGAAATGTGTATGATGGAGGAGATTGCTTCGATCGAGGCGTTGGATCGCCAGATATCAATTTGATTTGGAAATGGACTTGGTAATTCGAGAGTGAATTCGATAAATGGAGAGTGATTTTTTTATTCTCGTTGTAGCACATATGTGAGATAAATAGAAAACCCGCATGTGCCATCTGGCATATGCGGGTTTTGCAATGTGCGCCTAGCGGCGCACGTTTCTAACGGGTTAAAGTCCCGAATCCACCCGGT
>ERZ1034946.101-NODE-101-length-75325-cov-26.069815_pt1 | contig 75325 bp, 62 predicted proteins | sample MGYA00520591_ERZ1034946 | MGnify/ENA primary metagenome ERZ1034946 (study PRJEB33766, sample SAMN09781753) | gut metagenome | biome: gut microbiome | host: Homo sapiens | place: Madagascar | study: EMG produced TPA metagenomics assembly of the PRJNA485056 data...
CGGTAAGGCACAGCACTTTGACTGCTGCATTCGCTGGTTCGAATCCAGCTAGCCCTGTTATTGATTATGGGGTATTAGCTCAGTCGGTAGAGCACTTGACTTTTAATCAAGTTGTCGGGGGTTCGAATCCCCCATGCCTCACTAGATTCCACCCTATATATTATCCTTTGAAACCCCGTATGGGGCTTTTTTTATGCCATTTCTGAAAGGAGTACTTATGCAGACCAAAGAAAATAAGATGGGCGTGATGCCCATAGACAAGTTACTGATCTCCATGTCATTACCCATGATGATTTCTATGCTGGTACAGGCACTCTACAACATTGTAGACAGCATCTTTGTATCCAGGATCAATGAATATGCGCTCCGCGCGGTATCTCTGGCATTTCCGGTGCAGAGCCTGATGATCGCGGTGGCGGTGGGAACGGCAGTCGGTATTAATGCTTTCCTGTCAAGGACATTAGGAGAGAAAGATTTTGATAAGGCCAATATCATTGCCAGAAACGGTATTTTTATTGCCATTGTCAGTTATGTGGCATTCGCGGTGATAGGACTTGTGGTGAGCAGACCGTTTTTTGCCAGCCAGACAGAAGTGCTAGAGGTACGTGAATATGGTGTGACCTACCTGACTATTTGTTGTGTGGCGGGAATGGGAATCTTTTTACAGACTACGTTTGAACGACTCTTACAGGCAACCGGTAAGACGTTTTACACGATGATCACACAGGGAACCGGCGCGGTGATCAACATTATTCTGGATCCGATCCTGATCTTCGGTTATTTCGGTATGCCCCGTATGGGAATCGCCGGTGCGGCAGTGGCTACCGTGATCGGTCAGATCATAGCGGCAGTGCTGGCACTGATATTTAATCTGAAGTGCAACAGAGAACTGGATCTTTCTATGAAAGGCTTCTGCCCAAACGCCCATCTGATCGCACAGATTTACAAGGTGGGTGCGCCTTCGATCGTCGTACAGGCGATCGGTTCCCTGATGACTTACGGGATGAATCTGATCCTGGCGGCATTCGGTGCTGCACAGACAGTATTCGGAATTTACTTTAAACTGCAGAGCTTTGTATTCATGCCGGTATTTGGACTGAACAACGGTATGGTACCGATCATTGCGTATAACTATGGCGCCGGACATAAAGACCGTGTCATCAAGACGATTAAACACAGTGTGTCTTACGGTGTGGGAATTATGCTCGTGGGACTGATTGTAATGCATGTCTGTCCCGCACAGCTGATGCGACTGTTTGATGCGGAGGAAAGTCTGATTGCCATCGGAGTGCCGGCACTGGAGACCATTTCCTTAAGTTTTATTTTTGCAGGTTTCTGTATCGTGGTGGGAAGCGTATTCCAGGCACTCGGTAACGGGGTGTACAGTATGATCGTATCTGTGGCAAGACAGATGTGTGTTCTCCTTCCGGTAGCAAAGTTATTGTCCTTAAGCGGAGAAGTGACGATGATCTGGTGGGCGTTCCCGATTGCGGAACTGGCCAGTGTACTGCTTAGTACTTATTTTCTGGTAAGAATTTATAAAAAGGTAATCAGTCATATCGGAGAACATGTGTCTTCGGGAAAAAACGAGAAGTAAAGTCAGCTTTGATGGGATTGCCTGCGAAAGCTCTGACGGATCGCTTGACAAGAAAAAGGAATGCAGAGTATAATTATGCATGTTCTCTGTTGAGAAATAACCGGCAGAGTGTTTTTCAGCGGCTATGGCGGAATTGGCAGACGCGCTGGTTTTAGGTGCCAGTGGTTTATCCGTGTGGGTTCAAGTCCCACTGGCCGCATTTGTTTTACACTTGCAATTCGAAATGCGGGTGCTATAATAAGCATAGGCAGCAAACAGAATCATCTTAAACTGCATTATTATGGAAGCATAGCTCAGCCGGGATGAGCGTTCGCCTCACACGCGAAAGGTCAGGGGTTCGAGCCCCCTTGCTTCCACTGTAAGTAACTATTCAGAACTGATGGTGAGGACTGAATAGTTATTTTTTTCATCGGGAGATTTTACTTTTGCGGCAAACATTTTGAGTGATTAAAAATTGAGAAAGGATGTATTTGGTTTATGGACATTTTACTTCAAATCGTACTTTTGGCAATCGGCTTTGCCATGCTGATGAAGGGCGCGGACTGGTTCGTGGAAGGAGCTTCCGCCGTGGCAGACAGACTGGGGATTCCTTTGATCGTGATCGGTCTTACAATCGCAGCCATGGGAACCTCGCTTCCGGAAGCAGCAGTCAGCATCTCCGCAGCGACCAAAGGGAGCGCCGGTATCACAATCGGTAATGTCGTGGGAAGTAATATTATGAATGTACTGGTGATTCTGGGACTGACCGGAGTGATCCGGAAGGTGTCGGTACAGAAAAATACGATTCGCTACGAAATCCCGTTCACCATTCTGATCACGGCATTGTTAGCAGGCCTGGGATTGGTCGATCAGAAAATTAACCGCTTCGAGGGTGCAATCCTGTGGGCGTTTATGATTCTGTATCTGGCTTATCTGTACTGGCTGACCAAACACGGGGTACCGTTAGGAGATATGCCGGAAGTGGACAAGTCAGAGCCTGTATGGAAGATGATTGTTATGATCGTGGTCGGCATCGTTATGATCGTCTGGGGAAGTGATATCTCTGTAGATGCGGCAACCGCACTTGCGAAGATGTTCGGCATGAGTGAGCGCCTGATCGGTCTGACGATTGTTGCGTTCGGTACCTCTCTTCCGGAACTGGTGACCAGCGTGACTGCTGCCATCAAGGGTAAGGCAGACATTGCAGTGGGAAATATCGTCGGCAGCAATATTTTCAATATCCTGTTCGTAGTCGGTACGACCGCACTGATCACACCGGTTACTTACAGCAGTGACTTCCTGGTGGATTCTCTCGTAGCAGTCGCTACCATGATTTTACTGCTTGTCTGCGTGGCAAGGAAAAAAGAACTGGGAAGACCTGCCGGAATCGTAATGCTATTGGTGTATGCGGGATATTTTGTATATCTGATACAATAAAATATTGTACGCAACAAGAAGAGTAGATAGCATAATAAGTAACGATGAAAGCTGTGGTACTTAGCATAAATAAAACAGCTTAAGCGTATAGCTGACAGGAAAAAGAATTCCGGGAGAGAAAAATACGAGCTAAGAAACCAGATACCGGAAACGGAAGGAATACAAAAGTAATGAAAACAAATACAAGAAAACAGGGAATTTTAATGCCAATATCGAGTATCCCATCGGCGTATGGAATCGGAACCTTTGGCAGGGAAAGCTATCGTTTTGTGGATTTTCTGGAAAAATCCGGCAACAGACTCTGGCAGATCTTACCGCTTGGACCTACCGGCTACGGAGATTCTCCTTACCAGTCTTTCTCCACGTTTGCCGGGAATCCTTACTATATTGATTTAGAGCTTCTGATCGGGGAAGGATATCTGACCGCGGAAATCTGTGACAGCTTTGATTTTGGCGATCATGAACATTACATCGATTATGAAAAAATCTATCTGTCCCGTTTCAAGGTCCTGGAAATTGCTTTTGAAAATGCAAAAAAAGCAGGTTTGACCGAGACGGAGGAGTATCAGCAATTTCTTGCGCAGAATGCTTACTGGCTGGACGATTATGCACTGTATATGGCAGTGAAGAATGCATTCGGCGGTGTCTGCTTTATGGAGTGGGACGAGGATATCCGTCTGCGCAAGGCAGCGGCACTTCGCAAATATCGTAAAAAACTTGCGGAGGAGATCGCATTTTATCAGTTCCAGCAGTATCTGTTTGCCAAACAGTGGAAAGAACTGAAATCCTATGCCAATAAAAAGGGCATTGAGATTGTTGGAGATATTCCCATTTATGTAGCTTTCGACAGTGCGGACACCTGGGCAAATCCCAAGTTGTTCCAGCTGGATAAGGAAGGACGTCCCGTCGGCGTGGCAGGATGCCCACCCGACTGTTTCTCCGAGACCGGACAACTGTGGGGAAATCCGCTTTACGATTGGAAATATCATAAGAAGACCGGATATGGGTGGTGGATGCAGCGGATCGCTTATTGCTATCAGTTGTATGATGTGCTTCGCATCGATCATTTCAGAGGATTTGACGAGTACTGGTTCGTGCCTTACGGTGATCCTACAGCAGAGAATGGACGCTGGGAAAAGGGACCGGGCTATGAACTGTTTGATGTAATGAAGAAGACATTGGGCAAAAAGAAAGTCATTGCCGAAGATCTGGGCTTCCTGACACCGAGTGTGATCCATCTGGTGAAAAAATGTGGTTATCCCGGCATGAAGATTTTGCAGTTTGCATTTGATGCATGGAATGACAGCGAGTATCTGCCGCACAATTATGACAAGAACTGTGTGGTATACACCGGAACACATGACAATGATACCACGGTCGGATTTATCAAAAATATGCCGGAGAAAGATTTGAAGTTTGCGAAGAAATATCTGGGTCATAAAAATGAGAAGAAGCTTTGCTTCGAAATGATCCGGGCGGCATTGTCCAGCTGTGCGGATACAGCAATCATTCCCATGCAGGATTATTTGGAACTGGACAGCAGTGCCAGAATCAATATACCGTCCACACTGGGATGCAACTGGAAATGGCGCATGGATCAGGATGCTTTGGATCCGAAGCTTGCGAAAAAGATTTATAAGATGGCAAAATTATACGGAAGATTGTAAAGTGCGCTATGCGGCGTAAGATACATTGTAAGAATACGGAAGGGATAGTTTCCTTTCCGTATTTTTTGTGGACACATCATCAATAGTTACATGCATGGAAAATGGGGATAACTATGGCAAGTAGCATTTTTTAGTACATTTTTGTCAAAATAAGAGGACTTTTTTGCGGTCTTATGGAAAAAGGCACGTTATTATGGTATGGTTATCTATATTGGGTGGAGTCTGCAACCGGATTTCTGCGAGAGAGAGGGAAAACATGAGCCGTACTACTGACAGAGCAGGTCGTAATAAGGGACAACGGATCGTCATTGGGTTTATGACCTTTGCTATCATAGTCATTTCGATATGCACAGTAATCTTTCGTTCCTATGTGCGGGGATTTCATAAAATAACAGATAGAGAAAAATATGACCGGTATTATGTGATGATCACAGAAGACCGCAAATCGGATTTCTGGCAGTCTGTATACCGCGGCGCTTTTGAACGCGGACAGGAAGAGAATGTATATGTGGATCTGTTGGGAGAGCATCTGTCTCAGGAGTATTCGAGGGCAGATCTTATGCGGATCGCCATGTCCTCCGGTGTAGACGGTATTTTTGTAGAATCGGATGAAAGCGACGAGATGTCACAGATGATCGACGAAGCAGTAGAACGGGGCATCCCTGTGGTGACACTGTATGGTGACAATACGCACAGTGCACGCTGCAGCTTTGTCGGTGTAGGAAGCTATAATCTGGGCAGGGAATACGGACGACAGGTATTGAAGCTGGCTTCTGTCAGTGAGAGTACCGCGCCCATGACGGTAGCGGTACTGGTGAATGCCCATGCACTGAACTCGGCACAAAATATTGTCTGCTCCGGGATTCAGGACGCACTGGAACAGGAGAAAATCCGGGGACCGGAGATAGAACTTTCCTTAATTACAGTGGACGATACGAATACTTTTTCCGTGGAGGAATCCATCCGGGATATTTTTATGAATGAAAAACTGCCGGATATCATTATCTGCCTGAACGAACTGAGCACTACCTGTGTCTACCAGGCGGTAGTAGATTACAACTGCGTGGGCGAGGTCGCAATTTTAGGGTATTATGATACCGATACGATACTCAAAGCAATCGAGCGAAATGTAGTCAATGCAACGATCTCGATAGACACGGAGCAGATGGGAGCTTTCTGCGTGGATGCTTTGCAGGAGTACTATCGTTTTGGCTATACCAGCCAGTATTTTACGGCGGATGTCACAATTATTGATCAGAATAACGTGGGTGAATATTTACAAGCGCAGGAAGCGACAGAGTGAGGTACGCATGAGGAAAAAATTTCGACAGCTGTCTCTTCAGGCGAAGATGAGCAGCATTTTTGTATTGGCGAATCTGGTAGTATTTGCAGTGACGGTGATATTGCTTCTGGGAATCAACAGCATGTCTTCGGAGATCGATAAGGTCTATCAGGGGAATCTGCGGCTGAACGAAGTATCTGATGCACTGATGGCGGTGCAGGACAGTATGACGGATTATCTGAATTCCAAGACCAGTGATTCCCTGGAGGAATTTTACCGGAATGAACAGACATATTCCCAACTGGTGCAGGATATGAGCGATGAGGTGACGGGAGCCACCTTTCAGAGAATGGAACGCAGTATCCGGCATATGTCGGAAGAATACCTGGACCTCGTAAGTCAGACGATTGAGGCAAAGCGTGGGAGAAATGTAGAGAAATACCGCGTCCGGTACGAGAACGCGACACAGATGTATGAATATATCAATACCTATATTTACAGTCTGAACAACGAACAGTTCCGCAGCAACTCCGAGAACTACAGCCGTCTGTCGGCTGCTTTCCGTAATTTCGAAATGGTCAGTGTGATTGCATTATCCATCGTCATTGTGGTCAGTGTATCTATAGTAGTAAAGCTTACCGGGGAGATCATCAGCCCGTTAAAGGATCTGGCGGTAACCGCTGACGAAGTAGCGGGCGGAAACTTTGATACCGAACTGTTGCAGGTGCAGTCAGAGGACGAGATCGGCGTGGTAACGGGAGCATTTAACCAGATGCTTATCAGTATCAGACAGTATCTGGAAAGCCTGCGCGAGAGCATGGAAATCCGGCGTTCCTTAATGGAAAAAGAGCTTTTGATGGAAGCACACTTAAAGGATGCACAGCTAAAGTATCTGCAGGCGCAGATCAATCCCCACTTCTTATTTAATACGTTAAATGCGGGAGCACAGCTGGCCATGATGGAAGGCGCCGACCGTACCTATGAATATGTACAGAATGTGGCGGAATTTTTCCGCTATAATGTAAAAAAGAGTAATGATATCGTGACGGTCAGAGAAGAACTGGAACTGGTGGATCATTACATTTATATTCTGAATGTGCGCTTCTCCGGGGATATTCATTATGAGAAAGAAATTGCGGAGGATCTGCTGGACAGCTGCATGCCAAGCATGATCTTACAGCCGATCGTGGAAAATTCCGTAAATCACGGCATCAGAGAGATGAACGGAGAGGGAAAGATCCGGCTGAAGGTATACCCTGTGGATGGAGATACGCTGGGAATCAGTATCCGGGATAACGGCATCGGAATGGACCGGGATACGATAGAAAAAGTACTCGGCGGCAATTATCACGAAGAGCAGACAGGCAGCGGTTCCAATGGTATTGCAATGGGGAACATTATCGCAAGATTAAAACTTTTCACGCAAAACGAAGATGTAATGACGATTTTAAGTGACGGGAAAAATCAAGGAACGGAAGTAATCCTGTATCTTCCGATAAAAGAGAGGGAAAAGACGGATGTATAAGATCATGCTGGCGGATGACGAAGGGATCGTGATCGATTCCCTGAAATTCATCATCGAAAAAGAATTCAAGGATACCTGTGAGGTGCAGTATGCCAAGACCGGCAGAAGTGTGATTGAACTGGCAGAGAGCTTCCGTCCGGACGTTGCGGTCATGGATATCCAGATGCCGGGAATCAACGGCATCGATGCTATGAAAGAGATCCGGAGAAGTAATAATCATACAGTGTTTATCGTAATGTCAGCTTATGACAAATTTGATTATGCGAAAGAAGCTATCAAACTGGGAGTCATGGAGTACATTACCAAGCCGATGGAGAAGACCCGGATCATTGCAGCATTGCAGAAGGCAATGGAGCGAATCGACGCAGAGCGCCTGAAACGCAAAAATGAGCTGTTGATCAAGGAAAAACTGGAGACAGTCGTTCCGATTATTGAAAGCGGTCTGATCCACAATATCTTATTACAGGAGCATTTCCGCGAGGATATTGAGAATTACCGGTCCATTTTAGGAATCACGCTGCAATATGCCTACATGATCGCTGTGGTATGCGGAGATGAACAGCAGGGAAACCATATGACAAATGCGGTGGGAAGCAGTGTCAGAATGCAGAAGCATTATCAGGAGGTCAGGGACTGCCTGAAAGAAAATTTTGACTGTATTGTGGGTACCGTCATGGCAAACAAACTGGCAGTGCTGGTGCCTTATGAGAAAGATGTGATGGACTATAATGAGCGTATCGAACTCATTGAAAAAGCCAGAGAACTCACCAGATATCTGCGCAAGAGAACGGATATCAGCTTCCGCATCGGCATCGGAGAACCGAAAGATTTTCTGATGGCTTCGGAATCTTATACGGAGGCGCTGAATGCACTGGTGGCGACCACCGGCAGTGTGGCACATGTGGATGACCTGCCGATCAAATGCGAATACGGTGGAAATTATCCGGTGAAGCTGGAGAAAAAACTTTTTGCGGAAGTCGAGGACGGCGACATTGACAATGCTTCCGCATCGGCATCGGCATTTTTTGACTGGATGGTGGAGAGTGGTTCCGATCTGATGAATGTGAGGCTTAAGGTGCTGGAATTTGCCCTGTGGTCAGAGCACATTGCCTATGAAAAAGGCGGTATGATCTATCAGCTCAATTCCCGTGCGGAGTATCTGCCGCAGGTGATGGAAATGGCGGAACCGGCGGCCATGAAAACATGGTTTCTGGAAAAAGTGAAGGAAGCCTGCCGTAATGTTCTGAATAAAAGGGAAGAAAAGTCGGGCAGTATTATCGAGACAGCAAAGAATTATATTAAGAATAACTATCACAAAGATATTTCCCTGGATGATGTATCCAGAGAGGTAAATATCAGCCCGTATTATTTCAGTAAACTATTCAAAGAAACTACCGGGGAAAACTTTATCGAGTACCTGACCAATTTAAGGATGGACAAGGCAAAGGAACTGCTGCAGACGACGGAGTGCTCCATGAAGGAAATCTGTGCCAAAACCGGATATTCGGATCCCAACTATTTCAGCCGCAGTTTTAAGAAAAATGTGGGTGTGACGCCGACAGAGTATAAGGAAAACCGGGGAAAGGGAAAGGAACAGGGCAGTGTATAAGAAAAAGAGACGGATATGTGTTGCGTGGCTTCTGGGGATGATGTTATTGCTTTGTGCCTGCGGAAATCTGGAAACCGGAAAAGATCAGGGAGAAGTCGCGGAAAATGATAAAATTCAGATCGGCATGAGCTTTGATTCTTTTGTCATTGAAAGATGGCAGAGGGATCGTGACATTTTCGTCTCAACGGCAAAGGAACTGGGAGCGGAAGTGAATGTCCAGAATGCGAACGGTGATCTGGAGCAGCAGAAAAAGCAGATCAATTACTTCATCGACAAAGGAATGGACGTGATCGTTGTGATATGCATTGACTCCAAAGGATTAACAGAGGAAGTGCAGAGGGCGAAAGATGCCGGCATTAAGATCATTGCTTATGACAGACTGCTGCAGAATACAGATATTGACCTGTATATCTCGTTTGACAACGAAAGAGTAGGTACCATGATGGGAGAGGCACTGGTGGAAAACGGTCTGGCCGGCGGAAATGTGCTGATGCTGGGAGGCTCTGCCGTGGACAGCAACGTTGCCATGGTGGAAAAGGGCTTTCGCAAGGTCATGGAGGACAATCAGGTGACGATCTTAGATTCCATGCATGCCGATGGCTGGAAAGCGGAACTTGCCGGGGCATATATCTATGATCACATGGATGTTGTATCGGAGGCAGATGCCATTATGTGCGGCAATGATGATCTGGCAAGCAAAGTGGTACATGCCCTGAAAGAAAAGAGACTGGCAGGAGATATTATGGTAGTGGGGCAGGATGCCGACCTGGAAGCGTGCCAGCGCATCGTCGAGGGGACACAGGTCATGACAGTCTACAAACCGGTGGAAAAAATGTCGCAGAAGGCAGCGGAGTGTGCGGTGCTTCTGGCAAAGGGAGAGCCGTTGCCGGAAGGAGATACGGTAACCATAGAGAATGGAAAATATGAAGTTCCGTACATTGGTCTGGAACCAATCAGTGTGGATAAAAACAATATGAATGATGTGATCATCGGAAGCGGATTTCACTTAAAAGAGGATGTTTATCTGAACATTCCCTCGGAAATGCCCAAATAATATTGGATTTACTTTGAAATGGGGAAAAGAGATAGATTCTGAAAACACAATAGGAAAAATTTGGTGACAAGGCTGTGCCGGCAGACAAGATATTGCTAGCACAGCCTTGATTTTGTCAGGAGAGAGGACGGAAAAATGCAGAAGGTCGTAAAATCATGCTATAGGATCTGTGATATTCTCTATTTAGCAACAAAAACAAACCAAATAAGGGAGGTTACTTTTTATGAGAAAGAAATTATTAAGCTCACTTCTGGTAACGGCTATGGCTGTTACGATGCTTGCAGGATGTGGGTCCAATGGGGGACAGCAGGCAACCACACCGGCAACAGACAACAAAACAGAAACATCTGCAGAAGCAAAGACAGATGCTTCCACTACTACCACAACAGGTGGCGGTAAGATTGGTGTAGCAATGCCGACCAAGGATCTGCAGAGATGGAACCAGGATGGTACCAACATGGAAGCCCAGCTGAAGGAAGCCGGCTACGAAGTTGATCTGCAGTACGCATCCAACGATATTCCCACACAGGTATCCCAGATCGAGAATATGATCAACTCCGGATGCCAGATGTTAGTTATCGCATCTATCGATGGTGATTCCCTCGGAACTGTTCTGGAGCAGGCTAAGGAAAAAGACATTCCTGTTATTGCTTATGACCGTCTGATCATGAACTCCGATGCAGTTACCTATTATGCAACCTTTGATAACTACATGGTAGGTACCAAACAGGGCGAATACATCAGAGACCAGCTGGATCTGGATAACGCAGCAGGACCTTTCAATATTGAGTTAGTAACCGGTGACCCCGGCGACAACAATGCAAGATTCTTCTTCGGTGGTGCGATGGATGTTCTGCAGCCCTACATTGATGCAGGCAAGCTGGTAGTAAAATCCGGACAGACCGATTTCGAAACCGTTGCAACCGCTAACTGGTCTACTGAGACCGCTCAGTCCAGAATGGATGCTATCATTTCCGCAAACTATGCAGACGGAACCAAGCTGGATGCAGTGCTGTGCTCCAACGACTCTACCGCACTTGGTGTTACCAACTCCCTGGAAGCTAACTACACCGGCGAGTGGCCCATCATTACCGGTCAGGACTGCGATAAGCCCAACGTTAAGAACATGATCTCCGGTAAGCAGTCCATGTCCATCTTCAAGGATACCCGTACTCTGGCATCCAAGGTTGTAGAGATGGTAGACGCTGTCATGAAGGGCGGCGAGGCACCTGTCAACGATACCACAACTTACGACAATGGTACCGGCGTGATTCCTTCCTATCTGTGTGAGCCCGTATTCGCTGATGCAAGCAACTACAAAGAACTGCTCATCGATTCCGGTTACTATACAGAGGCAGATTTACAGTAATTTATAATAACACGGATCTGTAAGGATCCTTACGGCAGGCGGGCGTTTCCCGCCTGCTGTATTCATGGGTAAAGCAAGAATAAGATTGTAAATGTTTGATTAGATAATGTGGAAACAAGACTTGGGAGGGATACCATTGGCAAAGATATTACTGGAAATGAAAAATATAACCAAAACATTCCCCGGTGTAAAAGCACTTGACAATGTAAACCTGCAGGTGGAAGAAGGAGAGATCCATGCCCTTGTAGGCGAGAACGGCGCAGGAAAGTCCACACTTATGAATGTACTGAGCGGTATTTATCCGTACGGATCTTATGAAGGCGATATCATCTATAATGGTGAGATCTGCAAATTCGACAAGATCAAGGACAGTGAGGAAAAAGGTATCGTTATTATTCATCAGGAACTTGCGCTGATCCCCTATATGACCATCGGGGAGAATATGTTCCTTGGCAATGAACGGGGACATAAGTACAAAATCAACTGGAATGAAACCAATGCCAGGGCGGCGGAACTGTTAAAGACCGTAGGCTTGAAGGAAGGCCCCCAGACATTGATAAAAGATATCGGTGTAGGTAAGCAGCAGCTGGTAGAAATCGCGAAGGCACTTGCCAAGAATGCAAAATTACTGATTCTGGATGAGCCGACTGCATCTTTAAACGAGACAGACTCCAAAGCACTGTTAGACCTGATGCTGGAACTGAAGAAAAAGGGAATGACGTCCATCATCATATCCCACAAACTGAATGAGATTTCTTACGTAGCGGATAAGATCACGGTCATCCGTGACGGTTCTACGATCGAGACACTGGTAAAGGGCAAAGACGATATTACCGAGAGCCGTATTATCAAAGGAATGGTAGGAAGAGAAATCTCCGACCGTTTCCCGAAGAGAGAGCCGCACATCGGAGAGGTCCGGATGGAAGTAAAAGACTGGACGGTACATCATCCGCTGTACTCCGACCGTAAGGTAGTGGATAACGTTAACCTCAATGTCAGAAAAGGCGAAGTAGTAGGTATCTCCGGACTGATGGGTGCGGGCCGTACGGAACTGGCAATGAGCCTGTTCGGAAAAAGCTATGGCTCCAATATCAGCGGTGAACTGTATATTAACGGACAAAAGGTGAATCTGAGCAGCGTACAGGAAGCCATTAAGAACCGTCTGGCATATGTGACGGAAGACAGAAAAGGAAACGGATTGATCTTAAGCAATCCGATCAAAATCAACACGACCCTTGCAAATCTGGATGCAGTCAGCAGCCATACGGTCATTGATAAAGACAAAGAGTACAATGTAGCTGTGGATTACAAGAATAAACTGAATACGAAATGCCCTACGGTGGAACAGAATGTAGGAAACCTGAGCGGCGGTAATCAGCAGAAGGTACTGTTGGCAAAATGGATGTTCACAGATCCGGATATTCTGATCCTGGATGAACCTACCAGAGGTATTGATGTCGGTGCAAAATATGAAATCTACTGTATCATTAACCAACTGGTGGCAGAAGGCAAATCTGTGATCATGATCTCGTCCGAACTGCCGGAGATTCTGGGTATGTGCGATCGGATCTATGTAATGAACGAAGGAAAAATAGTAGGAGAACTGGCGGGCAGTGAGGCAACACAGGAGCTTATCATGTCCAAGATATTATCAGCCGGTAAGAAAGGAGCATTGGCATGAATAAAACAAAAGGCCTCGATTTCATTAAAAGATATACCATGATCCTCGTACTCATCGTGGTTACGGCATTTTTCGCATGGAGAACGGGGGGAGCAATCCTGCTTCCCATGAACGTCAGCAGTCTGATCTCCCAGAATGCATACGTATTCATTCTGGCAACCGGTATGTTACTATGTATCCTGACCGGTGGTAACATCGATCTGTCCGTCGGATCTGTAGTATGTTTCGTCGGAGCAATCGGTGCAGTTCTCATGGTGAACATGAAGATGAACATGTGGCTGACGATCCTGATCATGTTCGTGATCGGTACTTTGATTGGTGCTTTCCAGGGCTTCTGGATCGCTTATGTGAGAATCCCTCCGTTCATCGTAACACTGGCAGGTATGCTGGCATTCCGTGGCTTGAGTAACGTAGTCCTGCAGGGTATGACAGTATCCATTAAGGATTGTACCACTTTCGTAAATCTGTTCGGTGGCGGTGCGGATTGCTATATCCCCGATTTCTTTGGGAACGGTCCCATCAATCTGACCTGTGTATTTGCAGGTGTGCTGGCAGCAGTGATCTTTGCAGTACTTCAGCTGAAGAACAGAGCAGATAAGGTAAAAAAGGGTTATGAAGCTCCCGGTCTTGGAGCTACCATTGGTAAGATAGCTGTGATCGCTGTTGTGATCCTGGCATTCAGCTATCGTCTGGCACAGCACAAAGGTATCCCCAGCGTGCTGATCTGGGTATTGATCGTTATCATGGTATATGGTTACATCACTTCCAACACCACCGTAGGCCGTTATTTCTACGCAGTAGGCGGTAACGAGAAGGCTACAAAGTTATCCGGTATCAATACCAATAAGGTATACTTCCTGGCATATATGAATATGGGCTTCCTGGCAGCTTTAGCAGGTATGGTAACCATCGCACGTATGACTTCCGCACAGCCCACTTACGGACAGAACTATGAAATGGATGCCATCGGCTCCTGCTTCATCGGTGGTGCTTCCGCATACGGCGGAACCGGAACGGTACCCGGAGTTATCGTTGGTGCGGTACTGATGGGTGTCATCAACCTCGGTATGTCCTTAATGGGTGTCGATCAGAATATGCAGAAGGTAGTCAAGGGTCTGGTACTTCTGGCAGCAGTTATCTTCGATGTTGTATCCAAACGTGGTGGAAAATTAATTGCCAAGAATTAATTTCTACATATCTAATCAAAAAGGGCCCGGTGCTTTTGCGCCGCGGCCTTTTTGGGGTACATGGGAGGAGAAGTGTATGATGAAGGGAAAGAGAGAAACGGGAAAGATAAAATCAGAGAAGCCAAAGGCAGAGAAACGAACAAAGGGGATCGGCATCGGTGCCAAGATCATGGCATTGCTGCTGCTTTTGGCAATTACGGCAATGAGCTGTGTCGGGGTTCTGGTGTGGACGTTACAGGGAGTCATAGATACGGGAAACCGTATTGTGTCGAGCCAGGTGGCGGAACAGGAGAAAATATCCGAGCTGTCCAGACAGTTTTCCTATATTAACGGACAGGTGCTGACGCATGTCATGACGAGCAACAATGCGACCATGGAGACGCTGTCGGAGAAGATATTGCAGGATATTACCGATATGGAGCAGCAGATGAAGGAATTCGGAAGTCTGCTTGCCGAAGACGATGAACGGAAAGAAGCGTTTGACAGCGCTTCTGCAGAACTAAGTAAATACAGAAAAACAGTAGAAAGTCTGTTGGTGACCAGTGCGGAAAACAAGACGCAGGCGTATGTATCGGCTACTTCGAATCTTCCGATGTTTAATGAACATATTGAAACCTATATGAACCGGATGTTAGATATTACAGAACAGGAGATGCAGGCAGCACAGGAACAGATGGAACAAAGTGCAGCCAGAGTGCCTGTAATCGTTACTGTGGCAAGTCTGGTGTTACTTGCGGTACTGATTCTGATTATGCTGGGCTTACGGCTATGGGTCATCGGACCGGTGAAAAATGCAACAAAACAGGTGGATGCACTGGTGGAAGGAATCCGGGCAAACAAAGGAGATATTACCAGACGGATCCGCGTCAGATCGAGAGATGAAGTAGGAAGACTGGCAATTGCCATTAATGATCTGGTGGCGCAGATGCAGATCATTATCCGCGCAGTCACGGAAGGATGCGGACACATGGAAGACAAACAATCCGATATTATTTCCAATGTGGAGAAAGTAAATGTGACCGCGGAGAATACTACGCAGAATCTGCAGGTGATGTCTGATGGAATGCAGTTAGTCACGGGAGCCATCGGTGGGGTACAGCAGGATACCGACGTATTAGATCATACCGTGGAGAATATGCTTGTGGTTGCACAGGATGGAAGAGATTATGCGGCAAATATCAAACAGAAAGCCGGAACGATGAAGACGATGGCAGTGGAGAGTAAACAGGAAGCAACGCTTGTGATGAAAGAGATCGATACCACGATGACAGAATCCATTGCCAACAGCAGACAGATCCACAAGATTACGGAATTGACGCAAGAAATTCTGGGAATTGCCGGTACGACGAATCTGCTGGCGTTAAATGCGTCCATCGAAGCAGCCAGAGCCGGAGAGGCGGGAAAAGGATTTGCGGTGGTTGCGGATGAGATACGTAAACTTGCCGACAGTTCCAGAGAGTCCGCCAATAATATCCAGGAGATCAGTAACCGTGTAGTGCAGAGCGTGGAAGAACTTTCGGCAAATGCCACCAGACTTTTGGAGTTTATGAATACCAGAGTCATGAAGGATTACGATGCACTGGAGGACACCGGAAGAAATTATCAGGAAGCCGCAGATCATGTGGATGAAATGATGAATGAGTTCGGACAAAAGATTGATGAATTACAAACTGTCCTGCAAAACGTCAATGCCGCCAATGCGCAGATGGATACGGTAGTGGGAGACAGCACGGAAAAACTGTCTGTGGTAGAAAACAATAATCAGGGATTACAACAGGAGATGAAGGATATTTCACAGGCGGTGGAGGAACTGACAGATGTAGTGAACCAGTTAAAGGAAAGTATTCAGTGTTTTACCGTCGTGTGACATATAATAGAAAAGACGCGCAAACCTCATGTGAAGGTCTGCGCGTCTTTTTCTCTGTCTTGGAATGGCGATTGCACTGCGTGTCGGGAACGCTATACATTTTCAGGAGCGTGATGCAGTTCCAGTGCAAGATAAGAATTGTGATATTCTTTACAGTAAGTCACATCTTTGTCAAACCATGTGGGAGGGACGAATGCTTCCGCCGCTTCTTTGCTGCCGAATTCCACTTCGGCCATGATCAGGGGAGCAAAGGGAGCATCAAAGACATCCAGTTCTATGGTCAGAGAATAATCTGAAGGAGGAGTGGGGAAGCCTTCTTTGAATCCGGGGTGCTCTAACGGAATCAGGTAACGCCTCTTGGAGATGACACTGCCGTCTGCTTTTTCGCGCAGGTGATAGTAAGATGCCTCATTCAACGGAAGATTACTCTCGTCGCGGGCCAGCATTCCGCTGCCCTTATAAGTAAGATAGTATTCATCATCCTGTTTTCTGGCTCTGACTACTGGATTATAATTCAGATATACCTGCTCAATATGATGGGAAGGATAGCTTTCCAGATTGTCCGGCAGGGATTTTAATGTGAATTTTCGTTCGATTTCCATAAGACCTCATTTCTGTATTCGGAACGTGAAATACAAATTGCGTATTTGCGTAAATATACGGCACAAGCCGTGAAACCACGCCTTTAGTATAACATGATTTTCCCCTAAAATACAATGTAAACGGATAAGGATTCTCAAAGATTCCGAAGTCTGTTTATGAAATGCTTTTTTCATGTTGTTTGTAAACAGGAATGAAAATATTGGGAAAAATGAGCAGTGATGAGAGAGTGGGAATTGAATTGACGGGGCAAATTGTGTATACTGAATGTGGTAATATGAAAACTTATTCTATGCGAAATTGGGTCTGTATAGTTAGCGTGTAGCTGTCAGGGGCGGCAGCAGAATAGAAAGAGAGGTAGCTTCATGAGCAAAATCGCCATTTTTCTGGCAAACGGATTTGAAGAGATAGAAGGATTAACGGTCGTGGATATCTGCCGCAGATGCGGTCTGACGATTGATATGATATCCATTACAGAGGATAAAAAAGTACTGGGATCTCACGGAATCCCCGTAACAGCAGATCAGACACTTTCCCAGACGGATTTCGCAGCGTACGATTGTCTGGTGCTGCCCGGCGGCGGACAGGGTACGAAGAATCTGGAAGCCTGCGAGGCGCTGATGCAGCAGGTCGATGCCTTTTATGCGGCAGGCAAATATATCGCGGCAATCTGTGCGGCACCCAGTATCTTCGGACACAGAGGAATCCTGAAAGGCAAGAGAGCTTGTTCCTACCCTTGTTTTGAAGATCATCTGGCAGGCGCTGCAGTCACGGCCGGACCTGTGGAAGTGGACGGCAATGTGATTACCTCCCGGGGAATGGGAACCTCGATTCCGTTCGGACTGGCAATCGCCGGGGTATTCTGCGGACAGGATCAGGCAGATGCTGTTGCACATGGAATCGTATATCAGCCGTAATGGAAGGATAGTTGTCATCCGGTGCTGATAAGAATTTGTTATGACAGAAAGGTATGCTTGGAACGATGAACGATTTTCAGAAAACAGCGAAAGAAATGCTGGATTTTATAGAGAAAAGCCCGACCTGCTTTCACGCAGCTGCCAATATCGGTGAGCTGCTTACCGCTGCCGGATTTGAAGAATTGAAGGAAACAGCCGAGTGGAACCTAAAGAGAGGTAGGCGGTATTATGTCAGGCGAAATGACTCCTCAGTGATTGCATTTGTGCTTCCCACAGAAGAAAAGAAGATCAGAGGATTCCATATGGCGGCTGCACACAGCGACTCGCCCTGTTTTAAGATCAAGGAAAAGCCGGAACTGACCGTGGAAGAACATTATGTACGTCTGAATACAGAAAAGTATGGTGGCATGATCTTATCCACCTGGCTGGACAGACCACTGTCTGTCGCAGGCAGACTGGCTGTGAAGGGGGAAAGCGGTATAGAGAGCAGACTGGTGAATATCGACCGTGACCTCTGCGTGATCCCCAATGTGGCAATCCACATGAATCGTGAGATGAACAAGGGGGTGGAGTACAATCCTCAGGTGGATATGCTTCCTTTGTTTGCGGACGTAACATTTGATGCACATAATGCATACGATGCACATAATGCATACGATGCACATAATGCATACGATGCACATAATGCATCGGAGAATGTGGAGGAACAGCCGGAAATAGTAGAGAAGCCCACGTTGGCAACGCTGGTAGCAGAAGCAGCAGGCGTGGATGCAGAGACGATTTTTGGAGAAGACCTGTTTCTGTACACCAGACAGGAAGGGAAAATGATAGGAGCAAGGGGAGAATTCGTGTTGTCTCCCAGACTGGATGATCTGCAGAGCGCTTTTGCCCTGACAAAAGCTTTTACGGAGAGTACGCCTGCAGAATATATTAATCTCTGTGCGGTATTTGATAATGAAGAGGTAGGAAGCGGTACCAGACAGGGTGCAGATTCCACTTTTCTGGAAGATACCTTACAGCGGATCACGGAAAGTCTGCAGGAGAGTCGCAGTACGTATCTGCGCTGGGTGGCAGACAGTTTCCTGATCTCTGCGGACAATGCGCATGCGGTACATCCGAATCATCCGGAAAAAGCAGATCCCACAAACCGCCCTTATCTCAACGGCGGCATCGTGATCAAATACCATGGCAGCCAGAAATACACTACTGACGGTATCTCGGCAGCAAAGATGAAGGACTACTGCGAACGGGCGAAGGTGCCTTACCAGACCTATGCCAACCGTTCCGATATTGCGGGAGGCTCTACCCTGGGCAATATTTCCACAGCCCATGTATCGGTGTCCAGCGTGGACATCGGACTGCCCCAGCTGGCCATGCATTCTGCTGTGGAGACAGCAGGCATGATGGATACGGAATATGCAGTGCGAGCGCTTAAGGAATTCTGGGGCGAATGATTTCGGAGTGGGAATCCTTAAAAAAGTATAAAAAGCATGAAAGCACTTGAAAGTTCTGTGCGAAAAGTGCATATTTAAGATACAGGAAAAGATACAAAAAAGATACGAAAGAAGGTTGGAGTTATGTTTGAAATGAAACCGGAATACTATATTGGAATTGACATGATCGATCAGGAGCATAAGCAGTTGTTTGACTATGCCGGTGAAGCATACGAACTGCTGCAGGAAGAGTTTACACCGGACAAGTATGACAAGATCGATGCAATTCTGGAAAAACTGCGTGATTATACCGTAAAACATTTTTCAGATGAAGAAGCGTATATGGAATCTATCCATTACAAAAAGATTTTTACCCAGAAGATCCAGCATCAGGAATTTATCAACAAACTGGATGAATTTATTGATCAGCATGAGAAGGATGAAGGAAATCAGGATGAGCAGATCATGGATATTCTGAATTACCTGACGGACTGGCTGATTAACCATATCCTGCATGTGGACGGACAGATTCCGAAGGAAGCGTAATTTTGAATTTATTCCATCTTTGAACTATTTCTTAACCACATGTTTGTCAGGACTTTATCAATACAGTAATAATTTGATATTGAGGCTCATAAAATGTAGGAAAATCAAGAAAACAGTGGAAATTTTATGGACCAGAAACTGGAAAACATCCTGAATCTTGCACTTGAAACCCCGGAGACAGAACGGGAACAGACGGAAAATCTGAATGTCGGCTACAGTGCGGAGCTTCGCACCTGGGAGCTGATCGTAAAATATCACGGCAGCCTGGACGGACTGCGCCAATTAAATATTGTGGTGGAGGAACTGATTGCGGGATATGCGATCCTTACAGTGCCGGAGAATCTGATTGAGGTCGTGTCACAGACTCCGGAGATTGAGTATGTGGAAAAGCCTAAGAGGTTTTATTATCAACAGACAGAACCGGCAGGTGCATCCTGTTTCCCACCGGTGACAATGAGAACGCCCTTCTTATCCGGAAGCGGCGTTCTTTTGGCTGTATTGGATTCCGGGATTACATGGGATCTCGAAGTATTCCGCAAGTCGGACGGCGGTACCCGAATACGGTATTTATGGGATCAGATGATACCATGGAATCAGATGATTCCTGGCAGGGTGCCGTCCGGATTTTCCATGGGAACGGAATATACGGAAGCGGAGATCAATGAAGCACTGCAACTGGGCGTATTGGAACGTTACCTGCGAATCCCCAGCAGAGACCTGACAGGCCACGGCACAGCTGTCGCAGGCATTGCAGCCGGGAGAAGCCCGGACGGACGCTATACCGGGGCGGCTCCGGCGGCAGAACTGATTGTGGTGAAGCTGGGACTGCCAAGGGAGGATGGTTTTCCAAGAACCACGGAAATCATGCGCGGCGTGACTTATGCCTTACGAAAAGCATTGGAATTAAACCAGCCGCTGGTGATCAACTTAAGCTTTGGCAACAGTTATGGTTCCCATGACGGAAGCTCTTTGCTGGAGAGATTTCTGGACAATGCCGCAGAAATCGGCAGGACGGTAATCTGTGTCGGCAGTGGCAACGAGGGAAATGCCAGAGGACATTTTTCCGGAAATATCGCAAGGGACAACCGTGTGGAACTGACGGTGGGAAATTATCAGAGAAGTCTGAATCTGCAACTGTGGAAAAATTACAGTGACGTGTATCGGATCCGCCTGCAGTCACCGGGCGGAGAAAACACAGAACTGTCCACGAATATCCAGGGCGGCAAATATACGATACAACTGGAGCAGACCAGGATTTTGGCCTATCTGGGCGAACCACTGCCGTATGCGGTGGCACAGGAGATTTATCTGGACATGATTCCCTTGCAGGGAGACTACATCAATGAAGGGATCTGGATTCTTGGGCTGGAAGAAATGGAGACCGTAACCGGACAGTACTATCTTTATCTTCCTGCAGGAAGCGGAACTGGCGATACTACAGGTTTTTATCGTTCTACGCCGCAAGTGACCCTGACCATACCCTCCACGGCATCCAAAGTGATCACGGTGGGAGCTTACGATCCTGTCTACGACAGCTATGCAGACTTTTCCGGCAGAGGATATGCCGACGTTTCCCGCACGATCGGCATAACACCTGCCGGTTTGATCAAGCCGGATCTTGTAGCCCCCGGCGTGAATATTCAGGCACCGGATGGGTACGGAAGCTTTACCCCGGTGACCGGTACCTCGTTCGCTACGCCTATTGTCAGCGGTGCGGCGGCGCTTTTGATGGAATGGGGAATCATACGGGGAAACGATCCTTATCTTTATGGAGAAAAGGTAAAAGCCTATCTCAGAAAAGGCGCAAGACCATTACGGGGCGAAAGGGAATATCCCAATGACCGGGTGGGGTATGGAAAACTGTGCGTGGCGGAGAGCCTTCCGGGAAATTAGTATCATAAAGAATGTGATTGGAAACAGTTCCGGAACAAAATGCGGCAAAACAGGTTAAACAACTTCAAGAAACTTGATTGTTTTGTAACTATTGTATAGAAATAAAGAGGTAATTTGTATAAAAAGATGCATTGAAAGCTACATCACAAGATGATATTATAAACATGAACAATCGCTTGCGCATATTGTGACAATAAAAAGTCATGAAAATACCGGATTGCGCAAGGGATGGGAGGATAGTGTATCTGCAATCGGAGGGTTGTGGGTCACGGAAAGGCGTGGCATAAGTATGAACAATAATTCTGCGAATGATAAAACAATGACGATCCATGATGTGGCCAGAGAACTGGGTGTGTCCGCCAGTACGGTTTCCAGGGCAATCTCCGGGAAAGGCCGTATCGGTGCGGCTACCAGGGACCGGATCCTGGATTATATAGAGGAACATGGATTTTATCCTAATGCGGCGGCACAGAGCCTGGCACAATCCAAGACCAATAATATCGCCATTATCCTGCCGGAGGTCAATACCCTTGTGGACATGCCTTTTTTCCATACCTGTATGTATGGCGTGGAAGAAGTGGCACAGGCCAATGATTATGATATTATCGTGGTCACGACGAACGGAAACGATACCAAACCATTGGAGCGGCTGATCAAGAACCGGAAAGTGGACGGAATGATCCTTACCAGAACTTACGAGAACGACAAATACGTTAAATTCCTGAAACAGAAGCAGATTCCCTTCGTGGCTGTGGGAAAATTTCCGGATGATGATGTGGTACAGGTAGATCATGATAATGTGGGAGCCTGTAAGGAGCTGGTGACGGTTCTGTTTGCCAAAGGAATCCAGAACATTGCCTACCTGGGAAGCAATATGGACCAGATGGTAAACCGCTGCAGGTATCAGGGATATGAAGAAGCCTACCGCAAGGGAAAACGGAAGCTGAACCAGGACCTGGTCTACACGGATTTAAGTAGCAGGGCTATGGTGGAAAAAGCGGTGGAAGAGTTGAAAAACAGCGGCGTGGAGTGCATTCTGTGCCAGGATGACTATATCTGTGACGAAGTGGTCAGAAAGCTTGCCCACATGGGTGTGCGCATACCGGATCAGATGAAGGTGGCATCCTGTCATTACAGCCGCATTCTGGAAAATTATCCGATTACCATAACCTCGCTGAAATTCAATATCACAGAGTTGGGCAGAAGATCCTGCCAGGTGCTGTTGGATAGGATCCATGGCAAAACAGTACCGGACAAAACACTTTTGGACTATGAGATCATCCTAAAGGAGTCTACAAAAGGCTGAACAGAAGCGTGAAAATCATAATCTGGAAAAACGTTTTCCTCAATTTTACTCAAAAAAATTATAAAAAAAGCATTTTTTTCAAAAAAAGGGATGTGCTGAAAAGCCAGTAAAATCAAGGGTTTCAAAATATGATTGTGCAAAATGCACAATTTTTAGCATCAATATCAGTCATTATTATAAATTGACAACATAAGGAAATGTTGCTACACTATTATCGTAGACAAGCGGTTGCGCAATACGCACAAACTTGCAAAACAAAACAGGAGGATAACAAAATGAAAAAGTTAGTCGCTTTAGCAATGTCACTGACTATGGCATTCTCTCTGGTAGCTTGTGGAAGCTCTGATTCTTCCAACACCAGTACTGATGCCGTTGCTACCACCGCAGCTTCTACCGAAGCTGCACAGACCGCTCCCGCTGAGAAGCAGGACGTTACCCTGAGAATCTGGGGTGCTGAGGAAGATCAGACCATGTTACAGGGCATGATCGATTCCTTCAAGGAGCATTATGCAGATTATGCAAACTTCGATATCCAGCTTGGTACCGAATCCGAGTCCACAGCTAAGGATACTGTTTTAGCCGATATTGAGGCTGCTGCTGATGTGTATGCTTTCGCATCTGATCAGCTGATCGATCTGGTAAATGCAGGTGCCCTGCAGTCCGTTGATGAAATGGATGCAGCTCTGGAAGCTTATGCAGGCAAGAGCGTAGCTGATGTTAAGAGCGCAAATGCTCCCGGTTCTGTAGATGCAGCAACCAAGGACGGCACACTGTATGCATTCCCTATGAGTGCTGATAACGGTTATTTCTTATATTACAATTCCACTTTAGTAACTCCCGAAGATGCACAGAGCTGGGATACCTTACTTGCAGCAGCTGATAAGGCTGGCAAGAAGGTTGGTATGACTCTTGCTTCCGGTTGGTATAACGCTTCCTTCTTCTATGGTGCAGGCTTCACTACCGCACTGAATGATGACGGCAGCACTGCTATGGACTGGAACGGCACCAGCGCTGATGGCGTTACCGGTGTACAGGTGGTACAGGCTATGCTGAACATCTCCGGCAACAGCGCATTCCTTCCGATCGCTGATGGTGACGTATCTAACCAGATCGCTTCCGGTGATCTGTGTGCAGTAGTTTCCGGTACCTGGGATGCAACCGCAGCTCAGACCGCTTTTGGTGATGGCTACGCAGCTACCAAGCTTCCTACCTATACCTGTGGCGACAAGCAGATCCAGCAGGGCTCTGTAGCAGGCTTCAAACTGGTAGGTGTTAACAAGTATTCTGCAAATGCAGGATGGGCAACTCTGCTGGCTGACTGGATCACCAACGAAGACAACCAGGCAGTACGTTTCGCAGAGAGAGAGATCGGACCTTCCAATATCAACGTAGCAGGTTCCGAGGAAGTTTCTTCCAATACTGCTATTGCAGCTCTGTCTGAGCAGTCCGCTTATGGTGTAGTTCAGATCGTCGGTGGTAAGTACTGGGATCCCACTGCTACATTCGGTGAGAAAGTAGCTCAGGGTCAGCTGAAGGCTGATGATGAAGCTGGTATCCAGGCAGCACTGGATGAGCTGGTAGAAGGTGTTTCCGTACCCGCTGAATAAGTTTGGGAAGATGATCTGTTCCGGTTCTGTGACAAATGAATGATGAAAACGTTCTGGTGCAGAACGAATACAGAGAATAGAAAGGCGTCCTGAAGCTATGAACAATAATACGTAGTGGAGGGATGCCTTTTTTACAGGAAACGTTTCCGGTAAGTGGGTTCGACTCCTGCCTGCCGGGTTATGTAACTAATCAGATGAGCGCGGGAAGGTGTTCGGAATAGTTACTAAAATTTTTATATTAATATTAAGAAAGGAGAGGGCAGAGAATGAAGAAGAAAAAGAGCGGAATCGGCGGATTCTTCAAGGAGTTCGGTGAGGCAGTCGTAAAAGGAGATCTGTTCGTAAAATTATCCCTGGTCTGGATGGGAGCAGGATATATCCGCAGAAAACAAATTATCAAAGGTATTTTAATGACTCTGCTCGAAGTGGCAGTCATTGTATTTACCTTTGGCTTTGCCACAGAGTATGTACGTGATTTTGGAACTTTGGGAACTGTTCAGCAGGAGACGGTTTTCAATATTGTAACCATGCAGAATGAATTCAACGATTACGACAACTCGTTTATGATCTTGTTGTTCTCCGTAGTCTCATTCGTGATCTGGCTCGCATTTCTGGTGATCTGGTTTAAGAATGAAGTAACTGTTTACCGACTTCAGAAAAAAGCACAGGCAGGAGAACATATCAATACGTTTGTAGAGGATCTGCAGCAGTTCAAGAATGACAAATTCTATATCACACTGCTGACACTTCCCGTCATGGGTGTCGTTATTTTTACGATCATTCCTCTGTTGATCCTGATCGCTGTCGCATTTACGAACTATGATCAGGGACATATGCCTCCTTCCGCATTGTTTACCTGGGTGGGATTTACCAACTTCAAAAATCTGTTCTCCAGCGGTGGAATGACCATTACCTTTGGTTATGCCTTCCGTAAGATTCTGATCTGGACACTGGTATGGGCACTGTTCGCAACCTTTACTACTTACCTCGGAGGTATCCTGTTGTCCCTGCTGATCAATAATAAGAGAACGAAGCTGCCGAAGCTGTGGAGAACTCTGTTCATTGTAACTATCGCAGTTCCCCAGTTCGTTTCCCTGCTTCTGGTACGTAACTTTTTCGCTAACAACGGTATCATGAACACAATCTGTGCCAACGCGGGAATTACCCAGTGGCTGAGAGATATCGGTGCGATCAGCACCAGTTATATTCCGTTTTTGTCCGCTCCCGGATGGGCACATGTAATGATCATCCTGATCAATATCTGGATCGGTGTTCCTTACCAGATGCTGATCGCTACCGGCGTGTTAATGAATATTCCTTCTGACCAGCTGGAGAGTGCGAAGATCGACGGCGCTACTCCGCTGCAGAGTTTTATTCATATCACCATGCCGTATATGCTGTTCGTCACCGGTCCTTCTCTGGTAACGGATTTTGTGAAGAATATTAATAACTTTAACGTAATCTATCTGTTGACCCAGGGTGTATATACCACTACCAATCAGGCTATGGCGAACTCCCAGGCGAAGGAAGTGGATCTGCTGATCACCTGGCTGTTCAACCTGACACAGAGTTATTACAACTACAAGATGGCATCCACCATCGGTATTATCGTGTTTATCCTTTGTGCGGTATTTACCCTCATTGCCTTCAGCAGATTCCTGAAGGGTGACAGAGAGGAGGCGTTCCGTTAATGAAGAGATTTATTAAGACTTTATTGCATAACCTGTTACTGGCGTTTTTGGCATTTGTCTGGCTGGTGCCCATCGTATGGCTGGTGGCTACCTCCTTCAGTGCATACACCGGCATGAACACCAGCACCTTTTTCCCGAAGGAATGGAGCCTGGTCAATTATAAGAACCTGTTGTTTTCCGCAGACAGTGTGGCACAGTTCCCGAACTGGTTCAAGAACACCTTCATCATTGCATGTGCGGTATGTGTGATCTCCACCGCTTTTGTACTGATGGTGGCCTATGCAACCTCCTGCATGCGTTTCCCGGCACGTAAGCCACTGATGAACGCTGCGGTTATCGTTAATCTGTTCCCCGGTGTATTGTCCATGATCGCAGTATATTTCATTCTGAAGACCATGAACCTGACCAACACGCACCTCGGACTGATCCTGGTATATTCCGCCGGCTCCGGTCTGGGTTACCTGATTGCAAAGGGCTTCTTCGATACGATTCCGAACTCCCTGCGCGAGGCTGCTTATCTGGATGGAGCCAGTGAGGCTACGATCTTCTGGAAGGTTGTGATCCCGATGAGCCGTCCCATCATTGTGTATACCGTTATCAGCTCCTTCCTGTCCCCCTGGATGGATTTCGTATATGCAAAGCTGTTGTTAAATTCCGGTATTTCTTCCCAGTGGACCGTTGCCATCGGTCTGTACAATATGCTGGATAAGAGCCTGATCAACACCTACTTCACACAGTTCTGTGCAGGTGGTGTACTGGTATCCATTCCCATCTCTGTATTGTTTGTCATCATGCAGAAGTTCTATGTGGAAGGTATTACCGGTGGTGCAGTCAAAGGTTAAATGCAAGAGCATTTAACCTGAAAGCATCCACGCGGTGGATGCTTTCGCAACGATGTTATGTAAACTATGGAGTAAACAACTGAATTATGGAAGAATTTATCAAAGGTATGGATGTATCGAGTCTGCCGGAGGAGACAGCTCTCGGTGCAAGGTATTATGACGAAGGCAAAGAGGGCGATGCACTGGAGATCCTGAAAAAATACGGTGCCAACTCTCTGCGCATCCGTCTCTGGAACGATCCCTACAGTGAGGACGGAAAGCCTTACGGTGCCGGTACCAGTGATTTCACCAAGCTGGTGGCACTGGCTTCGGCCGGCAAAAAGCTAGGCTACAGCTATCTGCTGGATCTGCATTACAGTGATTTCTGGGCAGATCCCGGCAAACAGTTCCCTCCTAAGGAGTGGGCGTATGCGGATGCAGATGCACTGGAGAAGCATGTGTATGACTACACAAAGGATGTGCTTTTGAAATTAAAGCGTCTCGATCTGCTTCCGGAGATGGTACAGGTGGGGAATGAGATCACCAATGGTCTGATGTGGCCCCACGGGAAATGGGACAACGTTGACAATATTGCAAGATTCATCAGTGCAGGTATCCGTGCGGTGAGAGAAGTAAGTCCTGACAGCAGGGTGATGCTTCACTTAGACTGCGGCGGCAACAATGCCCGCTGCAGAGAATGGTTTGATGCCTATGTACAGAGAGGAGAGGATTTCGATGTCATCGGCTTGTCCTACTATCCCTTCTGGCACGGAACGATTGATGACCTGACCAACAATATGAATGACCTTTCCGAGAGATATCAGAAGGACGTCATCGTGGCGGAAGTATCCATGGGATTTACCATGGAAGACTATGCAGACAGAGAAAAGATGTCCTCTGAAGAACGCAAGGGCATGGCAACCAAGCCTCACCTTGCGGAAGCGGTGGAATATCCCATGACACCGGAAGGACAGGCAGATTTCATGCAGAAAGTCATGGAGCGTATCGCACAGGTTCCGAACGGCAGAGGAAAAGGTTTCTACTACTGGGAGCCGGCATGGATCCCGGTGCCGGGCTGTGGCTGGGCGAATGAGGAATCTCTGAAATATATTCAGGATCCCGGTCCCGGTGGAAACGAATGGGCCAATCAGGCTCTGTTTGATTATGACGGCAATGCGTTACCGGCGCTTGCAACGATCCGTGATTTTGAGACCGGCAAATAACGGAATGCCGGGAAGGTTAAAATACGGATGCTTTCACAGCTTTAGAAGATAATTTCCACAGAACGCATGTCGTAAGCAGTTCCGGGAGATTAGATATAAAATGCCTAACGGCGAGATGGAGGAAAAGATGGATAAGTTTATTGTGAATATCATTCACCGTCCGGAGATGGTTCCCGAGTATGCGGAAAAAGTAACCGGACACGGCAAAGAAGAGGATCTGGGCAGAAAAGCGCTGTTGACAGAGTCTCTGGATATTTTCAAGTTTCAGCAGGAAACTGCACACAAGAACGGTTTGAAGACCACCATTCAGATGACCTATGCTTCCTTGTTCAATGACGAAGCGGTAGCACTGGCTAAGGCAGATCATGAGCAGTACGGCGATGAGATCGCACTGTCTCTGTTGGGACTGCCCTGCACAGAGTTCCGTGAGAAGTACAAGACCAAGGATTTCTGTATCTGGATGTTCTCCATGGAAGACAAAAAGTCTATTGTGGATGATGTATTCGGCAAATTCCATGAGAAGTTCGGATTCTATCCCGAATCCACCGGATCTTACTACATGGATGCAGATCTGACCAATTATATCAAAGCAACCTATCCTACCGTAAAATGTGCGGTAGCAACCTGTTGGGAAGAAGGTCCCAAGGCATACCATACCTGTAACAACTCCTGGTATACCTTCATGGATGGCGGCCCCTGGGCTCCCTGGATCCCTTCCAAGCAGAACACCCATGCACCTGCAGCCAATGAGGCAGAGGACAGCGGTATCGTAGCAATCCCCCATCTGTCCAGAGACCTGCTGGCATGCTATGACGGCAACGGCTCCAATTTCGGAACCCATCCCCAGAACGTGCTGCGTGGTATGATCTATGACACCAAGACATGGGAGTACCCTTATCTGTACAACCTGATCGACCAGTATCGTTCCCTGGAGAAATACAACAACGGATACGCATACAACATGATGTTCGTAGGACCCGGCTGGCTGAACAAAATGGGTCGTTGGGAGCAGCCTTACGAACTGTTGAAGAAGAGCTATGAAGACGGTATGAAGTACTATGGCGACCTGAAAAAGGAAGGCAAGCTTACCGATATGACCATGGCTGAGTTCGCTGATTACTATCGTCAGAAGAAGACCTACACCGAGCCCGAGTGTGCTCTGTGGAGAGATATTCTGTACGGCTCCGACAAGCAGCTGTTCTGGTACTGTGATCCTTTCATGCGTGCCTGCGTAAATATGGATCAGGGCGGTGCCATCGTAGACCTGCGTCCTTACGCTGCCAAGCTGGAATGGCCCGTAGGTATCGGCACCAAGCATGTGACCGATGCATCCTATCCTTTCCTGATCCAGGAGAAGTATCGTGCAGGTTACTTCACCCACTATGCAGGAGAAGGTACCGTAAGAAGTGCCAAGTTAAAACATAATGGCGAAGAAGTGGATCTGTGCCTGTGCCGTACCAAGGCTCATTTCTCTCAGGAAGGAAGCACCAGAATCCTGACACTGGATCCTGTAGACATCGAGTTCTACGATCTGACCGTAAAATTACAGACCATCGTTTCCTTCGAGGAGGGCAGCTCTGCAATCAAGATTGAGCGTAAGATCCTGGAGATGAGCGATCCGAACGCTGAAGTAGAACTGAACGAGTATATCGTGGCATGCTACGGTACCACAGAGTATTCCGAGGATATGCTGGGTATCACCTTAAGCACCAAAAAGGGTGACGAGGTAGAGACTCTGGATTACGAGTACAAGTGCCGTGAGATGGAGAAGGCAGACGCTGACGAAGTAAGAGCGGTGATCCCTCAGATCGAGACCGCAGTATCCATGAGCACTAACGCAGAAGGCGCTGTCGGATATGTGAAGGAAGGATATGCATTCTCCCCGATGCTTACACTGGGTTACAATTCCAAGATCAAGGATAAGGAGGTCGTTGCAACATGGCTCAAGCTGGAAAAGGCAAATTAAATTACAGATGTCCCTCTTGCTTCATGAGAGATATCGATATGGATATGTTCTACGATAAGGATAAGAAGGAGTACTACTGCCTGCGCTGCCAGTACAGAGGCTCCGAAGAAGATGTCCTGCAGAAAAATGAAATGGCAAGATTCCGTTATGGCGCTATGTATGAGCGTTATACCAAATTCGATTTTGACTGATAACGGGTGCTGAGATGGAGAAAGGAGCTGTTTTTACAGCTCCTTTTTTTAGAAAAACAATACGGAATACAGAAATCCTTTTGTGAGATCGATTTGTATGATGGGTGAATGCGTCATATGCCTTAAGATAAAGCAGAGTAAAAACAGGATTCCGATGACCAAGGCTCCGTGATTGATCCACTGATCCGATAAGTGAAGAATCCGGAAACTGTAGAGAATGAAAATAATGAACAGACCCAATACCACAGGCCACAGTGGATGAAAATAAAAGGCACTAAGGAAATCCCCTCTTAAGACACATAAAAAAGCCCGGGTCATTCCACAAAAAGGGCATGGAATACCAAAAAAGAAAAGCAGAGGACATTGATAGCCCATAATCCACAAGGATAACAAGAATACAGTAATCATAAAAATAAGGAATAAAATATATTTTAAATTCTTTTTCATGCTTCACAATCGATCAAATCAAAAAAAGCTTTTGCCGGAAACGACAAAAGCTTTTTTGATTTTTAGTTTATACGGTGTACTTTCCATCTACAAATACGATTTCATCGGAATTAGCAGAAGCAGAACCATATACTTTTGTAAGAGCAATGATCCAGTCAATCAGACTCCATACGCCACAACCACCAACGGTGATGAGCTTCAGAATTCCGAGACCAACCTGACCTCTGACAAATCTGTCAACACCTAACTCACCAAGTAAAAAACAAAATACCCATGCAAACACATGCTTGTTAACACGTTTTTCCATTTGAAGATCCCCTCCTTAGTTTTAAAATTTAAATTTATTATGAACCATATGTAAGAAAATGTCAATTAATAAACAAAAAAACTTAAAAATTTATAAAATCATAATGCCGTATGAACGACTGCTACAAATAATTATTCGTGGAATGCTTCAAAATAAAGCGCACGTTGTAGCCGGATTCATCACAGATGCCACGGACAATCTCTTCGGCAGCATCTCTGACATTATCATTAATACAAATGATACAGGCCTCTTTTTTCCTGTTGAAGAGAGAAGATTTTGGCCAGCGGATATAATAAGAAATCCGATTTTTCAAAAGAGCTCTTTCGATGAGCTGCTTGCAATCAGGATCAGATACTTCACACAATTCAATTTCGTTATTGACTTTTAAAGTTGTATATAGCGGCTGCATGATGTCACCTCCTGTGGAATTACAATGCGATTATAGCACAGACGTCTGGAAATGTGCAAGTAGTGCTTGCGCTTGACGCAGTATCCGGAAAAAGGTACAATATAACTGTTCAGAGTATTTTTGCACATGAGGTCCTGAAGCATCGGGCACAGTAGTAAAGCGCTGGAAGAGAAAGGAGATCATACTATGGATTTTATAGAGAAAATTGGGGATACCATTACCGAAAAAGGAAAAGCAGCGGCAGACAAGGCAAAAGAGCTGGCAGCCATTGCAAATCTGAAGAGCCAGATTTCTACCTGCGAAGAAATCATGAAGAAAAATTATCTGGAAATTGGCAAGATCTATTATGAGCAGTACAGTGATATGCCGGAACCTCCTTTTGAGAAGCAGTGTGAGACCATTAAGAACAGTCAGAGAGCTATTGCGGATCTGCAGGAGAAGATCGAGCAGCTGAAAACGAAATAGAATCATCGTAAATGATGTGAATAAAAACAGGGTTGACAGTGATCCTGTTTTTATTTATAATTCAAACATAACGTTGTTATGTGAACGATTGAACAGATGTGATAATGGAGACACAAGGAAATGCCACATACACAGGAAACACAAACGGAAAATAAAGAGACCAGAAAAAAGCTTCTGGAATGCGCGAAGAAAGAGTTCCTGGAAAAAGGATATATGAAGGCGTCCCTGCGGAATATCTGCAAGGATGCCGGAGTGACGACCGGTGCGCTGTATTTCTTTTTTAAAGATAAGGAGGATCTCTTCGGAGCACTGGTGGAGGAACCGCTAAAACAGCTCTACGGAACCATGGAGAAGCATTATACCACAGAGATCGACCACGAAGAACAGGTGGCACAGCTGGATCTATCCGATAACGCGGATCTGGAGGCTTCCAGACAGATCATCCGGCACATGTATGCGAACAGGGCTGCATTTTTACTGCTTCTGACCAAAGCACAGGGATCGCGTTTTGAAAATTGCGCGGATGAGATCGTGGATATTTCGGAGAAGCAGTACAGGAGCTTGTGCGATGCGGTGACGAGTGCCGCCGGAAAACCGAGGGTGGATGATTACATGACACATTGGATGGCACATATCATGGTGGATACATTTGCACATCTGTTTTTACATGAGGAGGAAGAGCGCGTAGCACTGAAGCATATTGACGCACTGACCAGATATCTGACCCGCGGCTGGCTGGGAATGATGTCGGAAGAATAGAGAGGCATGATGAGAATACAAGGCACCCGGATCGGAAAAACCGAATTTGTCCGGGTGCAATTTCAGAAACACAACATAACACTGTTATGTTAATGAAAATCATTATCATTAAACAATAGCGGAGCATAGGCGTGAGGAGGAAAAAAGATGTATCTGGAAGTAAAGGATCTGAAAAAGAGTTACGGTGAAGGCGGCGGTTACGTGCAGGTGTTAAAAGGCATCACTGCCGGTGTGGAACAGGGAGAGATGTGTGTCATTCAGGGAACAAGTGGTTCCGGCAAATCCACCTTATTAAACTGCATCGGCGGTCTGGATACGGTGGATTCCGGTTCGATCCTGGTAGACGGGCTGGAAGTGGCAGGGATGAGCAGCAAGGCACTTTCCAATTACCGGAGAGATAAGTTGGGATTTATCTTCCAGTTCTATAATCTGGTACCGAATCTGACGGTAAAAGAGAACATTCAGGTCTGTCAGTATCTGACAAAGCATCCGTTAAACATGGAAGAATTATTACAAGTGCTGGGGCTTACGGAACATCAGAATAAATTCCCTGCACAGCTTTCCGGCGGACAACAGCAGCGCTGCGCCATTGCCAGGGCATTGATTAAAAATCCAAGTCTCCTATTGTGTGATGAGCCGACGGGTGCACTGGATTCCAAGACTTCCCGGGATATTCTGATGCTGCTGGAGGACATCAACAGACAGTACGGCACCACCATGTTGATCGTTACGCATAACAATTCCATCAAAAATATGGTACATCAGGTCATCATGATCAAAGACGGACAGATCAGTAAAAATTACCGGAACGAGAAACGGGTGCCGGCGGCAGAACTGGAGGATTTGTAAGATGCAGAGGATATTGAGCAAACGAGTACTTCGGGATATCCGGGAAAACCTGCTGCGGTATCTGGCACTGTTTTTCCTGGTAGCGCTGGTCATGTATATGGTGGTGGCCATTATCGGAGCGGCGGAGACTGTTATACACGGAACGGAAAAAAGTGCAGTGGCGCATCACAGAGAGGACGGACAGTTCGGAGTGTTCGTACCGCTGACAGACAGCGAGATTGCACAGATCAGGAACCTGGGTGTGACATTGCAGAGAGATTTTTCCCTGGATTTTCATCTGGGGCAGTCTACGTTCCGTATCTATCGGACGAGGGAAGACATAGATCTGTTCGTTCCGGCGCAGGGCAAAGAGTTCCCGGTACAGGGCGAGATCCTGGTAGAACAGCATTATGCCGAAAAACATGAACTGGGGTTAGGAGATACCGTTACGGTAGGCGGAAGAGATTTTACCGTCGCCGGAATCGGAAGCACACCGGACTATGACGCGGCATACGAGAAAACTTCGGATACCACGGTGGACAGCAATCTGTTCGGTTTCGGATTTGTTACAGACGAAGATTACGAGTTATTGAAAGCGGACGGACAGAATTTCCGGACGGAAGATTATACGTATACCTATCTGCTGAACGGTGCTGCGACGGATCAGGAGCTGAAAGAGCTGCTGCAGTCTTTTGCACTGGACAGAGACAAGGTGACCGATCCCTATTTTCTGGAAATGCTGGCAGATGCAGAAGAGACGAAAAATGATATGCAGGATGGCATTCAGAAACTTTTGGACGGTGTGAGCGAACTGGCAGACGGCGTGGATGAACTGGCAGAGCATAATGCGGATCTGACGGATGCGGCGGATACGCTGTTTGATGCTATGTTGGAGCAGGTGAACGACAGTCTAAAAGACGCCGGTGTGGAAGTGACCCTGACTTCCGAAAGCTATGAGCAACAGTTGAATGCGATGATCGCAAATCCGCATGCTTATACGGCTTCTGTCCGGCAGGATCTGCAGGATGCGAAGAAGTCTCTGGAAGAGCTGCAGGAGTTTAAGGACGGGGTAAAATCTTATACGGACGGTGTCAATGCGGCCTCTGCAGGGGGCGGAGCACTGGTGGGCGGCATGAGTCAGATCACGGAGAACAGCGCCGCACTGAATCAGGGAGCGGATGCAATCTTTGGCGCGATTCTTGGTATGGTGAATGAACAGCTGGAGGTGCAGCTTGCACCGCTTGCAGCGTATGGAATTCCTTTTTCCGGACTCACGGCAGATGGTTATGCAGCTTCTCTGGATGAACTGGGCGCATTGTTAAAGACGGCATTGCCGGGCGGACAGGGGGCAGGTTATGCAGCGCAGCTGGAACAGGTAAAAGCACAGCTGGATACTGTGGCACAGTTCAGAGACGGCGTAAAAGCGTATACAGCGGGCGTCGGAGAAGCAGCAGGCGGTTCCCAGCAGCTGTTCCAGGGACTGAGTGTGTTGTATACGGCAAGCGAACCATTGGTCGATGGTACCGATGCTGTGGTGGATGCGGTGATGGATCTGGTAGAAGCACAACTTACGGAAAGCGGCATCGATGTGGAACTTACCGCAGAGAACTACAAGGACGAACTGGACCGGCTGATGGCAGAGGGCAGCAGTGTGGATGTGACACTTCGGGATTCTCTGAAAGAGGCAAAGGATACCCTGGCGGATCTGGAAGATTTCCGGGAAGGAATCATTGACTATACGGATGCGGTGAACGAGATCGCGGACGGCACGAGGGAACTTCGTGACGGCGTGCAGGAATTGCAGGACGAAGCGAATGATATGATCGATGAGTATTTTACCTTCGATATGGATAACCTGACGCAGTTCCTGGTAGCAGGGGACAATCCGCGTATTGATGCGGCAGCAGGAGATGTAGTATTGAATAAACTGGCAGGAATGCTGTCGGGAGTCATCCTGATGATCATGTTTACTTACGTAATCTCAGTATTCGTGGTACATAGCATTGAAAAGGAGAGCAGCGTCATCGGTGCGCTGTATGCGCTGGGAGTGACCAGAGGGCAGCTGTTGTTTCATTATCTGCTGAATCCTATGCTGATCTCTTTCCTCGGCGGTGCAGTGGGATGTGTTCTGGGATTCTCGAAATACGGCACCGGCTGGCAGATGGAAGATACCCTGACCTATTATTCCCTGCCGCCCATGAGTATCGTGACACCCGGCTATCTGTTAGGCTACAGCATGGTCATGCCGCCTGTGACCGCGGCTTTGGTCAATTGTCTGGTCATCAGCAAAAAGCTGAAACGCACGGCATTGTCACTGCTTCGCAACGAGCAGACTGCCGGCAGGGCAGGAAAAATTCGGGATATGCATCTGGGAAACTTAAATTTCGTAAGCAGATTCCGGATCCGACAGCTCCTTCGGGAACTGCGGTCTGCGGCAGCTGTCGTGATCGGAATGTTTATCTGTCTGTTGATTCTGATACTGTCTGTTAACACTTATGTATTATGCACAAACTTTGGAAATGCCTGTCTGGAAGAGACGAAGTATGCCTATATGTATACTTACAAATACCCTACGGAAGAGGTACCAGTGGGTGGGACACCGGCGTATGCGGAGACGTTAAAAAAGGAAGCCTACGGATACAATCTGGATGTGACGGTACTGGGAATCGATGAGGACAATCCCTATTTTCCGATAGAGACCGGTAAAAAGAAAAATGAGATCGTGATCTCCAGTGCCGCGGCACAGAAATTCGGTGTGAAGGTCGGTGGGAAGCTGGTGCTGTCCGATGAAGTGGGAGAGCGTGACTATGCTTTTACCGTGAAAGATATTGTGAAGTTTTCTTCCGGCGTCTATGTATTTATGGACCGGGATGCCATGCAGGAACTGTTCGATCAGGACGAGGATTATTATAATGTGGTATTTGCCGATCACGCACTGGATATCGATAACGGCAGACTCTATGCGACCGTTTCGAGGGAAAATATCGAAGAAAGTTCTCAGGTGTTTTCCAATATGATGGGTCCCATGATCATTATGCTGACGGCGATTTCCGCGCTGATCTTCATGATCGTCATGTATTTGATGATGAAAGTGATGATCGACCGCTCCGCATTTTCGATTTCTCTGATGAAGGTATTCGGTTACCGGAAAAGGGAGATCCGGAAGCTTTACCTCGACGGGAATTTCTATGTGATCGCACTGGGAGCACTGATCTGCATACCGGCGGCAAAATGGGGAATGGACTTAATCTATCCGTACTGTATTTCCAACGTGGCGATCGGTATGGAGTTACAGTATCCTCCGCAGCTGTACGGCATGATCTACGGAGGCATCCTGCTCTGCTATCTGGCGATCAATTTTCTCCTGGTGCGCAGGCTGCATAAACTGGTGCCGGCGGAAGTGCTGAAGAACAGGGAATAAGAATTCATACGTTGAATGTTCAAAGAAAATATGATAAGATATAGGACAGAACTTGCAAAGATATAGAATTTACGGAGGTTTTGTATAGAATGGAACAGTACAAGCAGGATTTTATCGAGTTCATGGTAGATTGTCAGGCATTAAAGTTTGGCGAGTTTACATTAAAGAGCGGCAGAAAGTCTCCTTTTTTTATGAACGCAGGTGCGTATGTCACCGGTTCTCAGCTGATGAAGCTGGGCGAGAGCTATGCCAAGGCAATTCATGATGTGTACGGCGATGATTTTGACGTGCTGTTCGGACCGGCATATAAGGGCATTCCCATCAGTGTCGTAACCGCTGTGGCATATAGCAAATTATACGGTAAAGAGGTTCGCTACTGTTCCGACCGTAAGGAAGAGAAGGATCATGGTGCGGATAAGGGAAGTTTCCTGGGAAGTACACTGAAAGACGGCGACAGAGTCGTTATGATCGAGGATGTAACCACTTCCGGCAAGTCTATGGAAGAGACGGTGCCTAAGGTAAGAGGAGCCGCAAATGTAGAGATCGTTGGCTTAATGGTATCCCTGAACCGTATGGAGAAGGGCCTGGGCGGTAAAGTCAGCGCCCTGGAAGAGATCAAGGAAAAGTATGGTTTTGATGCACATGCGATCGTAACGATGCAGGATGTCATCGATCATCTGTATAACAAGCCTTACAAGGGAACCGTGTATATCGACGATACCCTGAAAAAGGCAATCGACGAGTATTATGCTGTATATGGTGCTTAAAAAGAGCAGAAGGTGATGCTTCGAAGTAATCGGTGAGCATTAAGTATAGCAGTAATAACATGTGAAGACAGATAACGGAAAGACAGAAACGATAGATTCGGGAAAATAGAAAAGTCAGGAGGATTCCATGGAAGAGAAAATCTATAAGATCATGCGTGGTGCGGGTGCACTCAATATTGTATTGGGAGTGATCTCCCTGGTAGTCGGAATCGCGGCAGGTGTATTGCTGATCATCAGCGGCGGCAAACTGGTATCCGGCAAGTCCCGTATTTTATTCTAGGCATACAAGAGAAGAAGGCGTGTTCAGACGCAGAAATCGGGCATTTCCATACAGGAAGTGCCCTTTTTAGAATTTTGCGGTGTAAACTTGCCGCGGAATGTTAGAAAGAGCAGAGAGAGTATTATGCGAAAAAAGAACTATATTTTTACGAATAAAAAGCATTCGGACAAAGCAATCATGTCGACGATCCTGGGGGTGATCAGCCTGGTGTCGATCGGAATCGTGATCTATCTGTCCTATCGCGGCGGTGGAGTGATGCACGGCGGATACGGCGTCACCGGATTGCTTGCGACGATCTATTCCCTGATTGGTCTGATACTGGGAATCGTGACGATCCGGGATAAGGATATCTACCGGATTTTTCCGGTATTGGGAACGGTGTTTAATTTTGCTGCACTGGCAGGAATCAGTTTTTTATTATATCTGGGGAATCGCTTGTAGAATAGATATGAAAGAAGAAGTTTCTATATTATTAAAAAGTAAGAAGTTTAGAAATGCTTCGGAAGGTTAAAAATACACGGAGAACATTAGATACTTCGAAAAAATGGTAATTTTGGGTAGTAAGGAGCAAACAATACATGGAAGAAAGAGAACTTTTATTGGAACGGCTGGAACTGGCACTGGACCGGATTCGGGAGATCCCCGGGGAAGACTGGCAGGGAGAAGATTGGCAGCCCTGGAAAGAGTATTTTGCCACAGTGGCAAAGTTTTTATTGATGATTGAGGAGAATAGGCAGTTCCTGGAACAGGGCGGTCTGAAGACGGCATCCCTGGAAGAACTGAAGCAGCGGAATCATGCGCTGTATGAAGATATTTTGCCGGGGCAGTATGAGCATAGCTTCGCCAATCCGGCGGCAGCGGTCCGTAAGCTTGGTGAAGCGTTCGGTGCGATGATGTCGTTTCTCTATACGGAGATGCGGAGTCTGATCGGATTTACCTACGAAGGGAGACTGGCGGAACTGGTGATCCGGATGGAGCTATTCTCCGAGGTATATGCCGCGTTTGTATATGAGCTACAGGAGAATCACAAACTGCCTTCCTATGAATCCATCCGGGAGATTCTCTACTGGTTCGTCAGCGATTATGCGGACGTAGCGGCGGAAGAGCGAGTGAGAGAACTGGTATCCCCGGAAAATAATTTTGCTGCTGAGATTCTCCTGACAGCGGATCTGACAGATCTGCGTTATTTATACACTTACGGGGAATATGTGGGCAAAAGTGAACTAAAAATGGCGGAATTTCTGAATTCCCTGCCGGAAGAGACGATTCACACCATGGCGGATACGTATACGGAAGGGTATCGTATCGGTTTCGAAGTGACCGGCAAGGATCTGTCGAAAAAGGCCACCGTGGATGTCCGTTATCAGTTAGGTTTCGAACGCATGATGCGAAGAAGTCTGGAAAATTTTGCGAAGATGGGACTAAAGCCCGTGATCTATCGTGCGGCAGCCAGCATTTTATACAATCCGTCGATCTACAAGAACGGCTTCTACAGTGTCAGCCCGAACAGACAGTACGAGTTCGACCACAAGGACGACAAGGCGCTGTTCTTAGACAAGATGTATTGCAGCCGCAAGCTGGAAGTGATGCACACCGCTTTTGAAAAATATAAAAAGGAAGCAAGAGAGTATGCGGGTCCAGCGGTGGTGGAGACTTTCGGGGAACCGGATTTTGAACCGGTCAACAAGGCGGAGTGCCTGAAACTGACAGAGGAACAGAATGCGCTTTTGGTGGATCACCGTACGCAGATGGGACAACTGCAGAGACAGTATATCATCGAAGAAGAGCGCAGCTTTACGATCATTGCTTTCCCGCTTCCTACGATCGGGTCCTGCTTTGAAGAGCTTTTCCGCGAGACGATACGTATCAACACACTGGATTATAAAAAATATCAGAGAATCCAGCAGACGATCATCGATGCCCTGGATCAGGCGGATCATTGTGAGATCAAAGGATACCATGGAAATCATACGGATCTGACCGTGAATTTATGGAAGCTGAAAGATCCTTCCAAAGAAACAATTTTTGAAAACTGTGTGGCGGACGTGAATATCCCGGTAGGTGAGGTGTTTACGTCACCGGTATTATCCGGGACGAACGGTGTGCTGCATGTGACAAAAGTGTTCTTGAACGGGCTGGAGTACAAGAATCTGGAGATCGTGTTCGAAAACGGCAGGATCAAGGACTATTCCTGTACGAATTTCGAGGCAGAGGAAGAAAACAAGGCATTTATTAAGGAAAACATTTTATTCCGTCATCAGACACTGCCGATCGGAGAGTTTGCCATCGGAACAAACACCACGGCTTATGTGGCTGCAAAGCGGCTTGGTGTGGAGGCGAAGATGCCGATCCTGATTGCGGAGAAAATGGGACCCCATTTTGCTGTGGGAGATACCTGTTATTCCCATGCGGAAGACGTGAAAGTCTATAATCCGGACGGCAAGGAGATCGTTGCCAGGGAAAATGAAGTGGCAAAGCTTCGGAAGGTCAATCCGGCGAAGGCATATTTTAACTGCCACACGGACATCACTATTCCTTATGATGAACTGGAGGAGCTTGCCGCAGTAAAAGCGGACGGAGAGCGGATCGTGATCATCCGGGACGGAAGATTTGTGCTGCCCGGAACGGAAGAACTGAATGAGCCGTTCGGTGCGTGAGACTTGAAGCGGAGCTTTTGCGATGCGTGTGGAATAGTTTTATAAGATTTTATAAAACCGTTGCAACATCGGGCAGATTTTAGTACACTAGAACTATTCGGAACTGTTGATGCGCAATGAATCGGAAAGTTTGCGGATCACGGATACGTTTTCGCGTACGGCAGTTACGAATAGTTACATAAGTAAATAATCGGCAGGAGCCGATACATGAGGAGGACATTATGGCAAATACAGAGAATTGCCCTAAGGTTGGCATTGTAATGGGTAGTGATTCCGATATGCCTGTGATGGCGAAAGCCGCAGACATTCTGGAAGAATTGGGCATCCCTTATGAGATGACCGTGATCAGCGCTCACAGAGAGCCGGATGTGTTTTTTGAGTATGCAAAAAGTGCGGAGAAAAAAGGCTTCAAGGTGATCATTGCCGGAGCCGGTATGGCAGCCCATCTGCCCGGCATGTGTGCCGCTATTTTCCCGATGCCGGTCATCGGTATCCCGATGCACACCACTTCCCTGGGAGGCAGAGATTCTCTGTATTCCATCGTACAGATGCCCTCCGGTATTCCGGTAGCTACCGTAGCAATCAACGGCGGTGCCAATGCAGGACTTCTGGCAGCCAGGATCCTGGCAACTTCCGACGCAGAACTTCTCGGAAAATTGAAAGCATACAGTGCAAAATTAAAAGAACAGGTAGAAGCCAAGGATGCAAAATTGCAGGAGATCGGTTATAAGGCATACCTGGACGGCATGAAAAAGTAAGATAAAGATCCCAAGCGGATTTATCAGAATAAAACGAAAGAGCCCCCACGGCGGAAATGAGGAGAAAATGGATTACAAGAAAGCTGGAGTAGACATCGAAGCAGGCTACAAGTCTGTAGAACTGATGAAGAAGTACGTAAAGGAGACCATGCGTCCCGAGGTTATGGGCGGTATCGGCGGTTTCTCCGGAGCATTTTCTTTAAGTGCCATCAAAGACATGGAGGATCCCGTGCTTTTGTCCGGAACCGATGGTGTAGGTACGAAACTGAAGCTGGCATTTTTAATGGACAAGCATGATACCATCGGCATCGACTGTGTAGCCATGTGCGTGAACGATGTGGCATGTGCGGGCGGCGAACCTTTATTTTTCCTGGATTATATCGCATGCGGACGCAATGTCCCCGAGAAGATCGCTACGATCGTAAAGGGTGTGGCAGAAGGCTGTAAGCAGTCTGACGCGGCACTGGTAGGCGGTGAGACTGCGGAGCATCCCGGTCTTATGCCTGAGGATGAGTACGATCTGGCAGGATTTGCCGTAGGCGTGGTAGAACGTAAAGATCTGATCACCGGCGAGAATATCAAACCCGGCGATGTACTGGTGGGAATCGCTTCCTCCGGGGTACATTCCAATGGATTCTCTCTGGTAAGAAAAGTATTTGATATGACAAAAGAAAGTCTGGATACCTATTATGACGAACTGGGTAAGACTTTGGGAGAGGCATTGCTTGCACCTACCAGAATCTATGTCAAGGCCATGAAGTCTGTCAAGAATGCAGGCGTGAAGGTAAAGGGCTGCAGCCATATCACCGGCGGCGGTTTCTATGAGAATATTCCCAGAATGCTGCCAGACGGCATTCGTGCGGTTGTGAAGAAAGACAGCTACGAAGTGCCCGCAATCTTCAAACTGATGCAGAAGAAGGGTAACATCGCAGATGAGATGATGTACAATACTTATAACATGGGTCTGGGCATGGTACTGGCTCTGGATCCCGCAGATGTGGACAAGACACTGGAAGCATTGAAGGCAGCTGGTGAGACCGCTTATGTGGTAGGTACCTGTGAAGCCGGTGAAAAGGGTGTGACCGTATGTTAAGAGTCGTAGTACTGACTTCCGGAGGCGGTACGAATTTACAGGCGATCATTGATGCCATTGCGGCAGGGAAGATCACCAACGCCGAGATCGTGGCCGTGATCAGCAATAACAAGACCGTAAAGAGTCTGGACAGAGCGCGCAGTGCGGGAATCCCCGCGGTCAGCGTGTCTCCCAAGGATTATGAGAACAGAGATATTTTCAATGACGCATTGCTTGCAAAAGTGAAGGAATTTACACCGGATCTGATCGTACTGGCAGGTTTTCTGGTGAAGATCCCGGAGGCAATGGTGCATGAATACAGCAACCGGATCATCAATATTCACCCGTCTCTGATCCCTTCTTTTTGCGGTGTGGGTTATTATGGTCTGCATGTACATGAGAAGGCACTGGAACGCGGCGTAAAAGTCACTGGAGCCACGGTACATTTCGTTAATGAAGGCATGGACGAAGGACCCATCATTGCACAGAAAGCAGTGTCAGTAGAGGATGATGATACTCCGGAGATCCTGCAGAGACGTGTCATGGAGCAGGCAGAGTGGCTGCTTCTGCCGCAGGCGGTAGATGATATTGCCAATGGACGGATCAGCGTCGTAGACGGAAAAGTAAAGCATACAAAATAGGAGAGGCATAAAAATGGGTATGAAAGTATTGATCGTAGGCGGTGGCGGCAGAGAGCATGCCATTGCAACCTGTGTGGCAAAGAGTCCTAAAGTAGAGAAAATCTATTGTGCTCCGGGCAATGCCGGAATCGGTCAGATTGCAGAGTGTGTTCCGATCGGGGCAATGGAATTTGACAAGATCGTTGCTTTTGCAAAGGAACAGGCAATTGACCTGACCATCGTAGGCATGGATGATCCCCTGGTAGGCGGACTGGTAGATGCACTGGAGGCTTGTGGCTTACGTGCTTTCGGACCCCGTAAGAATGCCGCGATCCTGGAAGGCAGCAAGGCTTTCTCCAAGGACCTGATGAAGAAATATAATATTCCCACCGCGGCTTATGAGAATTTCGACAGTGCAGAGGACGCCATTGCTTATCTGAAGGAAAAGGCCAATTTCCCGATCGTTTTGAAAGCGGATGGTCTGGCACTCGGCAAGGGTGTACTGATCTGCAATACTTTGGAGGAAGCTCTGGCAGGCGTGGATGAGATCATGCTGGATAAGAAATTCGGTGCTGCCGGCAACCGTATGGTCATCGAAGAGTTCATGACCGGCAGAGAAGTCAGCGTACTGTCTTTTGTAGACGGCAAGACGATCCGCATCATGACTTCCGCACAGGATCATAAGCGTGCGAAGGACGGTGATCAGGGACTGAACACCGGCGGTATGGGAACTTTTTCTCCCAGCCCCTTCTATACCGAAGAAGTGGATGCGTTCTGTAAGAAATATATCTATCAGGCAACGGTGGACGCCATGGCGGCGGAGGGAAGACCTTTTAAGGGAGTCATTTTCTTTGGCCTGATGCTGACACAAAACGGTCCCAAGGTATTGGAATACAATGCAAGATTCGGCGATCCCGAGGCGCAGGTAGTGTTGCCGAGAATGAAGAATGACATCATTGAAGTCATGGAGGCCTGTGTGGATGGCACTCTGGATCAAGTCGACCTGCAGTTTGAAGATAATGCGGCAGTGTGTGTGGTTCTGGCTAGTGACGGCTATCCGGTTTCTTATGAAAAGGGTTACGCGATCCATGGCCTGGAGAACTTTGACGGCAAGGACGGCTATTATTGTTTCCATGCCGGAACAAAACTCACCGATCAGGGAATCGTTACGAACGGTGGCCGTGTCCTGGGAGTAACAGCCAAAGGAGCGACACTGAAGGAAGCCCGTGCCAATGCCTATGCGGCAACGGAATGGATCTCTTTCGAGAATAAATATATGCGTCACGATATCGGCAAGGCAATCGATGAAGCATAAGATGTGATACAAAGGAGTTGCAGATGAAAAAGACAGTACAAAGAACAAGTAAATTCAAGGCATTCTGGGGAATGCTTGCACTTGTGCTTGTGTTGGGAGCAGGACTTTTCGCAGAAGATTTCGCATTTGTCAGTCATGCGGAGAGTGCAGCCAAGGTAACGGCATCCAGTGCAAAGATCCGAAAGAGTGCGGATTCTTCCAGTGAAGTGATCGGAAGTGCAGCGAAGGACAAGACGATCTCGATTAAGAGTCAGACGAAGGGCGCAGATGGCTATACCTGGTATGAAGTGTATGTGGATGCGAATACGCTGGGATATATCCGTTCCGATCTGGTAAGTATCACTGACGGATCCACACCGGCTTCCTCTTCAAGTGCTTCCCAGGCAACGACGAACAATACCACGGCAGCCGCAACCCCGGCACCGACAGTGCAGGAGACTCCGGTGGATGTTACGGAAGTAGAGCCGTTGAGTGCAACCGTAACCGGAGGACAGTCCGTACGTGTGCGCAGTAATGCGTCTACCACAAGCAATATTGTGACGACAGCGGAAAATGGCTTAGCACTGACGGTCACAGGTCAGGCAACCGGTACGGATGGCAAGACATGGTATCAGGTGAATTTTATTTCGAATAACAGTGAAGTGACCGGATTTATCCGTTCGGATTATGTCGCTTTATCCGGAGAGTTACAGGCACCTGCAGAGGAACAGCCGACAGAAGAGCAGCCTACAGAAGAACAGCCTGCAGAAGAGACTGTATCAAAGGATTGGGACACCCAGTTGCAGGGAGAAGACTGGTATCTGTTGGACATGGCAGGACAGAAGCAGTATAAAATTGATGATTTGTTCAATTCAATCAACCAGATCGCAGATGTGAATGCACAGTTTGAAGCTAATCAGAAGAAATTAAGCAGCCAGAAGGCAGTCATCATCATTCTGGTGATTCTGCTGGTAGCAGTCGCAGCAGCGGCGACATTACTGTTCTTCAAACTCAAAGATATGGCGGATGCAGCATATTTCTCCGGCGTAGAGGAAGAGACTGTCCGCAGAAGGAATGTCGACAGACCACAGCCCGGCAGAAATCGTGGAACCAGACCGGCGTCGCAGAGCGGCAGAGCACAAACCGGCAGACCGGCAACGCAGAAGGTAATGCATGAGGTCGGAGATGAAAGAAGACCGGCCGGCAGACCTACAGGACAGGGGAGCAGACCTGTTGCAAGACCCACAGGACAGGGAACCAGACCTGTGGCAAACCAGAACGGAAGACCCGTCGGACAGGCTGCCAGACAGGGCAATCCCGGGGAGGGAAGACCAGCAGGACAGAATGGCAGACCTACAGCAGGGCAGGGTACCAGACCCACACCTCAGGGGGATAGACCTACGGCAGGACAGGGCGCAAGACCTGTATCACAGAGCGGCAGACCGGCAGCTTTGCAAGGTACCAGACCCACGCCGCAGGTAGACAGACCTGCCGGCAGACCCACGCAGGGTGGCGGAAAACAGGATCCCGGCTGGAAGTCCAAGAATTTTATGTCAGACGATGATGAATTTGAATTCGAGTTCTTGAACTGGGACGGCGACGATAACCAGTAGAAAGTAGCAAATTCATAACACGGAAAAATACAAAGCGGCATCTTACGAAAGTGGGGTGCCGCTTTTGGCATACGTACAACGGCGCAAGCTTCTTATAAAAAAACGATTAACTTTTGCTCTCTGCAGTTGACAGTATCCTCTTCACTGTTATAATAAACGTATAACAATCAGTGACATGGGAAAGGGAGCGATTTTGATGATAATAGAGATAGATTTCAACAGTGATGAAGCACTCTATATGCAGTTACGCAATCAGATCATCATGGGAATTGCCACGTCACAATTTCATGAGGGAGATTCCCTGCCGAGTGTCCGCCAACTGGCAGATACGATCGGAATCAATATGCATACCGTAAATAAGGCATATACTGTTTTAAAGCAGGAAGGCTATGTCAAAGTCGACAGGCGGAAAGGTGCGGTAATTGCGCTGGATGTAGACCGTATGCGTGCTGTCGATGAATTGCGTAAGGAATTGCAGGTAATACTTGCTAAGAGCAGCTGTAAAAATATTTCCAGGCAGGAAGTACATGAATTGATTGATGAAATCTATGAAGAATATGGAGGACTGAATTAATGCAGTCACAGTTTACGGATAAGGCGCAGAATGCGCTTGCCCAGGCGGGCAGATGTGCCAGAAGCCTGAAACAGGGTTATATCGGAACGGAACACATTCTGGTAGGCCTGTTAAAAGAAGAGACCGGCGTGGCAGCCAAGGTATTGACGGATAACGGTGTGGAGACGGAAGCAGTCATGGAGATGATCCGTGACCTGATCGCTTTTGAGAACGGTGTGGCAGTGAAGGACAGGGAAGGGTATTCTCCCCGTGCAGCCCGTATCCTCGAAGAGGCGCACAGGCAGGCGGCACGTTTCGGACAGAAGCAGACCGGAACAGAGCATATCCTTCTTGCATTGATCAAAGAAGGGGAAAATGTGGCAGTCAGACTGTTAAATACCCTGGGAGTCAATGTGCAGAAGATCTATGTGGATACGCTGTTGGCAATCGGTCAGGACGGTAATTTATACAAAGAAGATCTCGGGAAAAAAGGAGATCGTAAGGCAAAACAGTCTACGTTGGAACAGTACAGCAGAGATCTGACCGCACTGGCAAGAGAGGGAAAACTGGATCCCGTGGTCGGCAGAGAGGATGAAATCCGCCGCGTGGTACAGATCTTAAGCCGCCGTACGAAGAATAATCCCTGTCTGGTAGGAGAACCCGGTGTCGGTAAAACAGCGGTCGTAGAAGGCCTGGCAGCCCGTATTGTGGCAGGAGATGTGCCTTTTACGGTACAGAACAAGAAAGTCTTAACGCTGGATCTGTCCGGAATGGTGGCTGGCAGTAAGTACCGCGGAGAGTTTGAGGAACGCATCAAAAAGGTGCTGAAGGAAGTCACTGAGGATGGGAATATTATTTTATTCCTGGACGAATTGCACACGATCATCGGTGCAGGCGGCGCGGAGGGAGCCATTGATGCTTCCAACATTATGAAACCTTCACTGGCACGCGGCGAGATCCAGCTGATCGGTGCGACGACCATTGCGGAATATCGTAAGTATATAGAGAAGGATGCTGCTCTGGAGAGAAGATTCCAGCCGGTTACCGTGGAAGAACCAACGGAGGAAGAGGCTGTCCGCATCCTGGAGGGCATCAAGGGCAAGTACGAAGCCCATCATCATGTCAACATTACACCGGAAGCAGTGGAAGCCGCAGTAAGGTTGTCTGCCCGTTACATCAATGACAGAAATCTGCCCGATAAAGCGATCGACCTGATCGATGAGGCAGCGGCCAGCGCGAGACTGCATGCAATGGATGTGCCTGATAAGGCAAAGGAAATCTCGAACCGGATAAAGGAGCTTGACTGGGAGATGGAGAAGGCTATTCGTGTGGAAGCTTTTGCCCAGATGGCAGAGATTAAAAAGAAGCAGGATGCGTTGGTGAAGAAGCAGGAGCGCCTGTTAAAGAAACGGGAAAAAAGGGAAGAAGAAAATACTTTGAGCATTGGGGAAAACGAGATTGCCGAGGTGGTAGCCCAGTGGACGAAGATTCCTGTACAGAAGTTGGCGGAGAAGGAAAGCGAGAGACTTCTGAAACTGGAGAAGACGTTGCATAAGCGCGTCATCGGACAGGAAGAGGCGGTTACCGCAGTAGCCAAGGCAATCCGCAGAGGTCGTGTGGGATTAAAAGATCCCAACCGTCCGATCGGTTCGTTCCTGTTCTTAGGACCTACCGGTGTAGGTAAGACCGAGCTGTCCAAAGCGCTGGCAGAGGCAATGTTCGGTTCGGAAGATGCCATGATCCGTGTAGATATGTCGGAGTACATGGAAGGGCATTCTGTCTCCAAGATGATCGGATCGCCGCCCGGATATGTAGGATTCGAAGAAGGCGGTCAGTTAAGTGAAAAGGTGCGCAGAAATCCTTATTCCGTTGTGCTGTTTGATGAGATCGAAAAAGCACATCCGGACGTATTCAACGTACTGCTGCAGGTATTGGATGACGGTCATATTACGGATTCCAAGGGACGCAAGGTCAGCTTCAAAAACACCGTGTTGATCATGACTTCCAACGCAGGAGCACAGCGCATCGTGGATCCCAAGAACCTGGGATTCGCCACGGAGAAGAGTGCGACAAAAGATTACGAGAAGATGAAGTCAAATGTCATGGAAGAGGTAAAGCGCAGTTTTAAGCCGGAGTTTATCAACCGTATTGATGACATCATCGTGTTCCATCAGCTGAACAATGAGAACATGAAAGAAATCGTAAATCTGCTGGCATCCAATCTGTATAAGAGATGTGAGGAGCAGCTGGGAATCCATCTGACCATTACCGCAGCATTAAAAGAGCACCTGGTTGAAAAATATGCCGACAACAAGATGGGAGCCAGACCGTTGAAGCGTGCGATCCAGTCTGTCGTGGAGGATGCGCTTGCCGAGGAAATCCTGCAGAAAAAAGTGGTGCCCGGAGATAAGGTGTCTGCCGGATTTAAGGACGGCAAAGTGGTATTTACGGTGAAAAATAAATAATTTTTTTGTAGAAAAAAGGGTGGAGATATATTATACTGTAACTATTCGAAACCCCATCCGCACCCTTCACCCGGAGGCGTAATTTTAAGCGGATGCAGTTACTTTCAGGAGGACAGACAGATGGCAGTAGTGGAAGAAATACTTCGCAGTGAAGCAGACGGATCTATCAGCTTTGGTAATCACAAGCTGGCCAAGAAAGCAAAAGTGGAAGATTATGAGCATGCAGGAGATCTGCTGAAGGTTAAGACCTACAATGAAATGACAAAGCTGGAAAAGAACGGCATGTTTTTATATGAATCTGTTCCCGGAACCAGTGTACTTGAGTTCAAGGAGTCTGACAACAGTGTAGAGTTTATCGTAGAGGGTGACGAAGATTCCCAAATCACTGTCGGCTTGAAGGACGATACTGAGTACGAAGTATTTATCGATGGTAAGAATGTAGGTACCATGAAGACCGGACTTGGCGGAAAGTTAAGCCTGAGCGTAGAACTGGAAGCAGCGGGAGAAGTTCCTGTTAAGATCGTAGAGGCGTAAGGACGCACTGCAAAGGAGTCCAGACACGGAGGATATTGTAGTACTTCGTGGCTGGGCTCTTTTTTATTAAGGAGAACCTATGGCAAAAGGAAAGACTGCGACCGTATTTTTCTGTCAGAATTGCGGTTATGAATCCACAAAGTGGCTGGGGCAATGCCCCGGATGCCGGGAGTGGAACACCTTCGTGGAGGAGACGATTGATAAGACCGAATTAAAAAATACCGGAACCGGCAGCAGAAGAGAGCGCAGAGAAAACCCGGAACCCTGTGTCCTGTCGGAGATCGCGATCCGTGAGGAGAACAAGACACTTACCGGGATCAAAGAACTGGACAGGGTGCTGGGCGGCGGTATCGTGCAGGGATCGCTTACCCTGGTAGGCGGAGATCCCGGAATCGGTAAATCCACCCTGCTTTTGCAGGTCTGTCATCATCTGTCGGCAGCAGGGCATAAGGTATTATATATCTCCGGTGAGGAATCCAAGGTACAGATCAAGATGCGTGCGGATCGTCTGGGAAATTTTTCCGAACAGATGCTGCTTCTGTGTGAGACGAATCTGGACATCATCAGCGAAGTGATCCGCAGGATGCAACCGGAGATCGTCATCATTGACTCTATCCAGACTATGTACAATGAAAATGTATCTGCGGCACCGGGAAGTGTCTCCCAGGTGCGAGAGTCCACAGGAATCCTGCTGCAGCTGGCAAAAGGACTGGACATCTCGATCTTTATTGTCGGTCATGTGACGAAAGAAGGTACGGTGGCAGGTCCCAGAGTACTGGAACATATGGTGGATACTGTGCTTTATTTTGAGGGAGACCGTCATGCGTCCTACCGTATTCTGCGCGGTGTGAAGAACCGTTTCGGGTCTACGAATGAGATTGGCGTCTTCGAGATGAGAGAGACAGGCCTGGCGGAGGTCAAGAATCCTTCAGAATATATGTTGAACGGACGACCGGAGAATGCCAGCGGATCTGTGGTGGCATGTACGATGGAAGGCACCAGACCGCTGTTGATCGAGCTGCAGGCATTGGTGTGCCACAGTAATTTCGGCATCCCCAGGAGACAGACCACAGGTACGGATTTTAATCGTGTCAATCTGCTGATGGCGGTATTGGAAAAAAGATCCGGCGTGCAGCTGTCCTCCTGTGATGCGTATGTGAATATCACCGGAGGCATCAAGATTCAGGAACCGGCCATTGATCTGGGAATCGTGCTGGCGATTCTTTCCAGTTTCAGGAACCGTGCACTGAATCCGAAAATGGTAGCTTTCGGAGAAGTAGGATTAAGCGGTGAAGTCCGTGCGGTCAGCATGGCAAAACAGCGTGTGGCAGAGGCGGAGAAGCTCGGCTTTGAGGAATGCGTGGTGCCAATGGTATCTTTGGAAGAATGTAAAAAAGGAAGTAAGATTAGGGTCATCGGCGTCAGTTCTGTACAGGATGCCATGGATAAAGTATTTAATTAAAATAATATTCCGGGCAGCAGAAATGTTATTACGAAAACAGAATGCAGAGTGTGCTGGAAGTATGTTAAATATAAGTGATAAAACAACTGTATGAAATAATCATAAAAGAGGGAGGAAAAAATTATGCCTGTCAAGATAGGAATTGATATCGGCAGCAGCACTACCAAAATCGTAGCTTTTGAAGGAGAACACATGCTTCCGCCAATGGCAGTCAAGGCAGACAGCCAGGTGGCATCACTTTACGGTGCCTTCGGAAGATATCTGTATGAGAATAATCTGGAACTTTCCGATGTGGAAGGCGTGTATATCACCGGTGTGGGAAGCAAATATGTGGAAAAAGCAGTATACGGCTGTCCTACCTATAAGGTGGATGAATTCATCGCCACGGGAACCGGCGGTTATTATCTCACCGATAAAAAGGAAGTTATCGTGATCAGTATGGGAACCGGAAGCTTTTTCGTCAAGGTAACGGAAAATGAGATGAAGCATCTGGGCGGTGTAGGATTAGGCGGCGGAACCATCTGCGGATTGTCTGCAATCATGCTGAACACCGGGGACATCCATGAGATCGTACCATTGTGCCGCAAGGGAGATGTAGCGAAGATCGACCTGCGGATCGGTGATCTGGCAAAAGAGAAGCTGCCGGGACTGAATCTGGACGTAACGGCATCCAATTTCGGTAAGGCTGATGCACAGTCGAAGCCGGAAGACATTGCGGCAGGTATCGTACATATGGTCATCGAGAATATCTGCCAGGCCGGCATCCTGGCTTCCCTGAATACCGGCATCAAGGACTATATCCTGATCGGCGGACTGACCAAATTCTTCGAATGCCGCCAGATCATCGAGGACTTCAAGAGCCTGTGGGATGTGAAAATCAGCATACCGGAGTACTCTGACTATGCTACGGCCATCGGGGCGGTGATCGCTCCGGATGCGGAGAAAGAGCCGATCTTGGCAGACCGGGTCTGACAGTCATTCGCTTTGGACGGAGGATGCTATTTCTTTTTGTTATTATCGTCACCATGTCTGTCGATGTATGATAGAGCTGCAAAGACAACTAACAACAGAGTAAGTACTTTCGTTTCGATTAACACAATGATATTATAACATAAATCGAACAAAAGTTCAATAAAGAGGTGAATCTTTTATGCTATATAAGAGGATTCACCTCTTATTTCTATACTATTGTTTCAATCAAGACGATACAAAGAGCTGGAAGCAAAACTGGAAGAATGCAAAAAACGCTACAACAGCAGCCTTTCAGATTGCGTCATAGCGTATGAATAAAACGGTTAGTAAGTGTTAGTAAATCAGGCAACAAAAAAAGCCGATAACATCGACTTTTTAAAGCAGGGGAAGAGGGGATCGAACCCCCGTTAACGGTTTTGGAGACCGCCGCACTACCGCTGTACTATTCCCCTATGAAATTGTATCAGCTGAATCACTGACGAAAGCTATTATAGCATAGATGATAATCATTTAGCAAGCGAAAATTTAAAATTTTTGCAAAAACTTTTACAATTTCGGAAAAGCCTATGAGGAATCCAAGAAATCGAGAGGAAAATACCTTATAACACAATTAAAGCAGCCGCAGGCGGGAAACCTACAGCCACTTTAATTGTGTAAAAGGGGAATTCTTCCGGAAATCTACTTATATAAGCGGTTCGGCTCTCACCGAACAAGATTAGTATATTACACAATTCGACTTTTGTCCAGCACTTTTTTTGCAAAAAAATGCAAAAAAAATGCAAAAAAAGACATTAATGTAAAAAATACGAGGATAAAATAGAGGAAGAAATGTATATAATCAGGTACATTCGGAGAAAACCTTGCGCCTGATCGCTTCTTTAGTGTAAGATACAGTCAAATGAGTATGAGAGCGTACAGAAGATAAGGACTGTACAGAAATGAGGGAAACTATGGAACAGCATTTTAACACTCCGGCGGAAGTCATTGATACCAATATGAAGGCCGGAGAAGGTAAGGCACATCTTCCGCTTGGCAAGATGATCCTGCTGGGAATTATGGCAGGTGCTTTTATTGCACTTGGAGGAGCAACCAGTTCTACCGCAGCACACGCGATTGATAATGTGGGGCTGGCCCGGTTTGTAGCCGGTATCATCTTCCCGGTGGGACTGATGATCATTGTATTTGTGGGCGGAGAACTTTTTACCGGTAACTGCCTGATCGTAATGGATGTAGTAGGTAAAAAGGTTACCTGGTTTGAATGTATCCGGAACCTGATTGTGGTGTATTTCAGTAATTTGATTGGTGCGCTGATCATTGATGCCTTAATTTATTTTTCGGGTAATCTGGATTATACCGGTGGACTGTTGGGAGCTTATGCAATCAAAGTAGCAGTCGGCAAGGTAGGGATTACACCGCTGAAGGGAATTACTTCCGGAATCCTCTGCAACATTCTGGTATGTATTGCGATTCTGATGGCAGCGGCGGCAACGGATATCGTCGGTAAGGTATGGGCAATCTTTTTCCCTATCATGGCGTTTGTAGTCGGCGGATTTGAGCACTGTGTTGCAAATATGTTCTATATTCCGGTAGGTATGATGGCAGCACAGAATCCTGTCTATGTGGCAAAAGCACAGGAAGCGTACGGATTAACGGCAGAGCAGATTCAGGGACTTACGGTACTGCACAGCCTGAACAACTTTATTCCCGTGACGATCGGTAATATTTTAGGCGGAATGGTATTTGTCGGAATCCCTTGTTACTTTATTTATAAGAAGAAGTGGCAGAAATGGCATGAGGGTGCCAAGACCGCATAAAGAGAAAGACATGAATAACATATAGGAAGAGCTATAGAACTATAGTCAGATGCAGCCCGGGTCGAGAGCCCGGGCTGTTTGTATATGTGATATGTTTTGACAGCTGTAAAGATTCTCCAGGTTCATCGGGAATGAAAAATACAGCCGGATAGTTTTTTGTAGGGAAGGAAGAGGTAAATCCGTTGAATAATTTCAAATTATAAAGGAAATATTAAATCGCATTTTCAGACACTTAATATGAAAACAGAAGAAAAACAGAGTAAAAAAGAGAAAACGAAATAAAAACAAATTTAAATAACTGTGAATACGGTTGAAAAACTCGGCATATAAAACTAATATATGCTATAGAAATTAGCACTCGATAAAAATGAGTGCTAACAGATAAAAAAGAGTAATACTATTTTAAATAGTTATAAGGAGGCAATTGTCATGAATTTGAAACCTTTAGGTGACAGAGTCGTATTAAAACAGTTAGTTGCAGAAGAGACCACGAAGTCCGGTATCGTTCTTCCCGGTCAGAATAAGGAGAAACCCCAGCAGGCAGAAGTAGTAGCAGTCGGTCCCGGCGGTGTAGTAGACGGTAAAGAAGTTAAGATGGAAGTAAAAGTTGGAGATCAGGTAATCTACTCCAAATATTCCGGAACAGAAGTAAAGCTGGATGACGAAGAGTACATCATCGTAAAACAGAGTGATATTCTTGCAATCATTCAGTAAACATAAATGAAATAGAACAATAATGGAGGCTGATTATTATGGCAAAAGAGATTAAATACGGCGCAGAAGCGCGTGCAGCATTAGAGGCCGGTGTCAACCAGCTGGCAGATACCGTAAGAGTAACGTTAGGACCCAAAGGAAGAAACGTAGTACTGGATAAATCCTTCGGTGCTCCCCTGATCACCAATGATGGTGTTACCATTGCAAAAGAAATCGAACTGGAAGATGCATTCGAGAACATGGGTGCACAGTTAGTTAAAGAAGTAGCTACCAAGACCAATGATGTAGCCGGTGACGGTACCACAACCGCAACTGTTCTGGCACAGGCTATGGTAAATGCAGGTATGAAGAACCTGGCAGCAGGTGCTAACCCCATTATCCTGAGAAAGGGTATGAAAAAAGCAACCGAGTGTGCAGTAGAAGCCATCGGTAAGATGAGCCAGAAGGTAAACGGCAAAGAGCATATCGCAAGAGTAGCAGCAATCTCCGCAGGAGATGAAGCAGTAGGTCAGCTGGTTGCCGATGCTATGGAAAAGGTAAGCAACAACGGCGTTATCACCATTGAAGAGTCCAAGACTATGCAGACTGAACTGGATCTGGTAGAAGGTATGCAGTTCGACAGAGGTTACATCTCTGCTTACATGGCAACCGATATGGATAAGATGGAAGCAGTTCTGGATAATCCTTATATCCTGATTACTGATAAGAAGATTTCCAACATTCAGGAGATCCTGCCTCTGTTAGAGCAGATCGTTCAGTCCGGTGCGAAGCTGCTGATCATCGCTGAGGATGTAGAGGGTGAGGCTCTGACCACTCTGATCGTCAACAAACTGCGTGGTACTTTCAACGTCGTAGCTGTTAAGGCTCCCGGCTATGGTGACAGAAGAAAGGCTATGCTGGAGGATATCGCAATCCTGACCGGCGGTACCGTAATCAGCTCCGAGCTTGGTTATGAACTGAAGGATACCACAATGGATATGCTGGGGCGTGCAAAATCCGTTAAGGTTCAGAAAGAGAACACCGTAATCGTAGACGGTGAAGGCGACAAGGAAGCATTACAGTCCAGAATCGCACAGATCAAGAAGCAGATTGAAGAGACTACTTCTGATTTCGATAAAGAGAAATTACAGGAGAGACTGGCGAAACTGTCCGGCGGTGTTGCAGTCATCCGTGTAGGTGCTGCTACCGAGACCGAGATGAAGGAAGCTAAGCTTCGTCTGGAAGATGCACTGGCAGCTACCAGAGCAGCCGTAGAGGAAGGTATCATCTGTGGTGGTGGTTCCGCATACATCCACGCATCCAAGGAAGTTGCAAAACTGGCAGCTACTCTGGAAGGTGACGAGAAGACCGGTGCAGGCATCGTCCTGAAAGCACTGGAAGCTCCTCTGTATCACATTGCTGCAAACGCAGGACTGGAAGGCAGCGTTATCATTAATAAGGTACGTGAGTCTGAGGTCGGTGTCGGATTCGATGCTCTGAAAGAAGAGTATGTAGATATGGTAAGTGCAGGCATCCTGGATCCCGCAAAGGTTACCAGAAGTGCTCTGCAGAACGCTACCAGCGTAGCAAGCACACTGCTTACTACCGAAAGCGTTGTAGCTAACATCAAGGAGGATACTCCTGCAATGCCCGCCGGCGGAGCCGGCATGGGCGGAATGATGTAAGCGTCAGGACCGCTTCGACGCAGCCTCAATAAAAAAGAGCACGGATTCAAGCTTGCTTGAAAATCCGTGCTCCTTTTTTGTTGAGGATATGACGAAGTCCAGCGGATATCGCATGAATTACGGAGTAATTTATGCGATAAGCCGCTGCTGCGTCGACTCCCTCTTGACTCCCTTCGTAAAACCTCTTACACTTATCTCAAACATATCACAGAAAGAGGTACTCCTATGAATCGTTTTGAATATATCGTAGAAAGCATAGATGGTGATTATGCGCATCTTCGCAGAACGGACATTGCATCCGAGGAATTAAAGCTGGTAGCCCGTGCGCTGCTTCCGCCTGAGATCATGGAAGGCACGAAGCTTTTATACGAGTGGATGCAGTACTCCATTATGGAATAATTATGCCAAATTTTGAAATGTCCGGAGAAAACGCAATATTTGTCATAAAATAAAAGGGAAACTGGCACGACAGGAGAGTGGGTAAAGAATACACTTATAGTATGAGCGTGGTACACGCAGCTTTGCGCAAATAGAAAGACTAATACATGTAAAAAGGAGACTCCCTATGAGCGAACCCAGAACTTATCACAACCCTGTACAGCGCGGTTTTTTCCCGGATCCTTCCGTGATCCGTGTCGGTGACGATTATTACATGGTGAATTCCAGTTTCCAGTATTTTCCGGCGATTCCCATTTCCCATTCCAAGGATATGGTGCACTGGCATATCATCGGACATGCCATCACGAATCCGGAGTGGCTGGATCTGAGCGACATCAGGGATTCCCACGGTATCTGGGCACCGGATATCGAATATGTGGACGGAAAATACTATATTTATGTAACCTTGCGTCTGAATGCGGACGGCAAGCGCGATAATAACGTGATGCGCAGACAGCTGGTCATGGTATCTGACAAGCCGGAAGGTCCTTACAGCAAGCCGGTATGCTTGGAGGTGGACGACATCGATCCCTCGCTTTTCGTAGATGATGACGGCAGCAGATATATGATCATTGCCAAAGCGGCGCAGGCAGTGCCTCTGACGGCGGACGGACTGGCAGTGGCAGGCCCTGCAAAAACTGCATGGGACGGGACAGGCGAACGCTGCTCCGAAGGTCCGCACATCATGAAAAAGGACGGTTACTATTATGCTATCGTGGCGGAGGGCGGTACCGGCTACGGACACGGAATCAATGTGGGAAGAAGTAAGGAGCTCTTTGGTCCTTATGAGAATTCCCCGTATAATCCGGTGATGCGCCAGAAGGATCCCACAGCTCCGATCCAGAGAGCCGGTCACGGAAAACTGGTGCAGGATCAGAACGGTCAATGGTGGTGCTATTATCTCTGCGGCCGTCCGAACGAAGGCAACTATACGACGGTAGGAAGAGAGTCTGCCCTGGATCCCGTACAGTGGACAGAGGACGGCTGGTTTACCGTCAACGAAGGAAAAGGCCCCAGCCTGACACAGGTTGCCCCCAATCTGCCAGAGTGCATTTACGAAAGAAATCTGTACGACGACTTTAACGATACAAAGTTGAATCTGGAATGGGAGTTCGTCCGTAACCCGGATAATGGCTCCTGGTCACTGACCGAACATCCCGGCTTTTTCCGGATCTGGACCAGAGACGGACAGCTACATGAAATCCGCGCAAAAAACACGTTGCTGCGCAGAGAGCAGGAATTGTCCTACGTGGCGGAGACGAAGCTGGAATTCTACCCGGATAAGGATGGCGAGCAGGCGGGACTGACCTGCTACTACAGTACCGCAACCTATGCGAGATGTTCCCTTTGCTATGAAGGCGGCAGAAAGATACAGCTGGTCATCAACCGCAATCATGGCGAAGAACTGATGGCAGAGGTGGACGATGTGAAAGAAGCACCGCTGTACCTGAAGGTAGTGGTAGAGAAGCTGACCAGAACTTTTTATTACAGTTACGATGGAGAAAACTGGGAGCAGATCGGTGTTCTGGAGAACTGTATCTATCTCTGTGATGAGGGCGTTCCCGACGATCCGAAGCGTCACACAGGCACTCTGGTAGGCATCTATGCGAACAACGGTGGCTGCGGAAGCCGCAAAGCAGCGGATTTTGACTACTTTAAATATGAGGATTAGACAAAAACGACAGCCTGATTTTGGCTAAAAGTGCGAAAAAGTCGCAACTGTGAGAAATCTGTTTGCCAAATAGTCGAAATAATGGTAAAATAATTATGGTTCTGGATGTAAGCACTTACATTTCAGAGTCGACAGGAACAAATGCAACGCATAGTTTCATACATCTCTTTTCAAAGAATCCCGGGTGAGCAGCCCGGGATCTTTTGTGCAGCCGAAGCAGTTGAGGTGAAGCAGCCGGGAATAATTACCTGATCAGCAAATGAAACTTTTTGCAGGAATACAGCGTCAAAATAATATAACGCAAGGAATGTGGGAGAGCGTAGTACGGAGCAATCTGCAGGCATCAAAATTGTGGGGGCGTTTGCTCAAACATCATAGTATAAGACAAAAGAATTATTATGTGTTAAAATGAACACCGGAGAAAATCATTGCAAGCAATTTTCGAAAAGTGAGGAAAGGATATATGTCGGACAGGAAAAAAGAACAGGCGGTGGAACGTGCCCTGACGGAAGGGTATGAGAAATATTACCGTCTTGCCTATAGTTATGTACATAATGAAGCGGACGCACTGGATATTGTACAGGAAGCGGCCTATAAAGCAATTTTAAAGAGTGACAGCCTGAAGGAGCCGCAATATGTGGAGACCTGGGTATACCGGATCGTTGTCAACGAGGCATGCAGCTTCCTGCGCAGCCGGAAGGAGAGCGCAGATGTGGATGAGATTCAGGTGGCAAGTGAAGATACCTATGAGAACATTGATTTAAAGCGGGCTATAGATAATCTGGATCCGAAGGATCGTGCCATCGTTGTTTTACGATTTTTTGAGGACAGGCAGCTGGAGGAGATCGCAAAGATCCTGGATGAGAACCTGAGCACAGTAAAGAGCAGACTGTACCGTGTGATGAAAAAGCTGCGGCTGAACCTGGAAGGAAGTACCGGGTGATATAAGACGGCAGCCGCAGATAACAGAAAATAATAAGATCATTTCAGATAGGAGGGATTTTCCGTAAGAATGCGTTGGCGGAGATCTTTCGAAAGAAAATGGTTTGATGGAGAATAGATATGACAGAACAGGAACAGTTAGAACAATTAAAAGAGGAGTATGAAAATATGGTAATTCCGGAGGTGGGAAGACAGCGGCTTAAGGAAGGCATCGACAGAGCCCGGATGGAGAAAAAAAGAGCAGTACGTGCCAGAAGAAGTACGACGTGGGCGGCTGTGGCAGCGGCGGTCGTTGTCATGGTGGCACTTCCCAATACAAATATGCAGATCGCACACGCAATGGAAGATATTCCGTTATTGGGAGGATTTTTCCGGCTGGTGACGGTGCGGCAGTACAGCTATAGCAGTCAAAACAGTAGTGCCGCGGTGGACCTGGCGAGAATCGAAGATGCGGAGACGTCCGGCATCAGTGCATACAGTAATGATGAAGATACTATGGTGGGAGCTGTACAGGAAGCTGACACCGGGGCAACGTCAGGAGAAGGAATGGAAGAAGCCACAGTGGCCGTACAATCAGATCTGGCAGACGAGTCGACCGCGAAACAAAGCGGAATGCAGGCAGTCAATCAGGACATGGAGGCAACCGTGAACGAGCTGATAAAACAGTTCGAGGATACGCTGTCGGAGGAAGGATATCATGGCTTGTATGTGACACAGGAGGTTGTTACAGACAACGCACAGTACTATACGGTGAAATTAAGTGCTTTGGAGACAGAGGCCAGCGGTTATGAACACAACAAGTTCTATACCCTTGACAAAGTCACGGGAGAGGTAGTGACACTGGCGGATCTGTTCGCAAAGGACAGTGATTATATTTCCGTGATCAGCGAGAACATCAAGTCCCAGATGCGGCAGCAGATGGCATCGGATGAAGACGTGACGTATTTTCTGGATGATGACAATATGCCGGAATTTAATTTTCAGGAAATTACGGATGAAACGAATTTTTACTTTAATGAAAAAGGAGAACTTGTCATTGCCTTTGACGAGTACGAGGTGGCTCCCGGATCTATGGGAGCACCGGAGTTCGTGATTCCGCAGGAAATTGTGGAAGCATTGTATCAATAACAGGCTTGTGGGAATCCTCTGTTTTCCTGTATAATTCTATTAGAAAATTATTGTGCGAAAGGGGAAAACAGCATGGACAATAAGAGATTTCATGAGCAGCTGAATGAATACCTGGAGGAACTGGACTGTACCGCAAAAGAATTGGGAGAAGTCTCCGGAGTGTCGGCTGCCACACTCAGCAGGTATCGCTCCGGCAGCCGGATACCGGACGCGGGCACCGAGGCTTTTAACAGCATATGTGAGGCAATCGGCAGAATAGCCGGACAGCGTGGGATAGAAACACTTACCGAAGAGAAAGTCAGAGAGAGTTTTTTACGTTGTCTGGATATGACTGCCGTAGATAAAGAGCAGCTGCGGACGAATTTTAATTTATTGGCAACCGCGCTGAATATGAACATGGCAAGGTTGTGCCAGCAGATCAATTATGACAGTTCTACGGTTTTTCGCTTTCGGAACGGTTCCCGCCAGCCGGCGGAGCCGGAAAAATTTGCGGAGGCTGTGGCAAAATATGTAGCGGAAAACTATACGGAAGCAGCAGAACGCGAGAAACTGGCTCGAATCCTGCAATGTGATGCCTGCGAATTCGTGGAACAAGAACACTCTGCAGATCGAATCAAAAGATGGCTTCTGGAGCCGGGCAAGGAAAAGGAAAGCGAAGTAACCCATTTCCTGGAGCAGTTGGATCAGTTTGATCTGAATGAGTATATCAAAGCCATTCATTTTGACGAATGGAAGGTTCCGCCCGCTATTCCGTTCCGGTTGTCTACGTCGAAATCCTATACCGGGTTGAAAAATATGATGGAGGCGGAACTGGATTTTCTGAAGGATACGGTGTTAAGTAAATCCATGGATCCAGTGATCATGTACAGTGACATGCCGATGGAAGAGATGGCAAAGGATCCGGAATTTCCGAAAAAATGGATGTTTGGTATGGCAATAATGCTGAAAAAAGGACTGCATCTGCATCAGATCCATAATCTGGATCGATCTTTTGAGGAAATGATGTTGGGACTGGAAAGCTGGATCCCTATGTATATGACGGGACAAATCTCACCGTATTATCTGAAAGCGGGACAGGATCAGGTGTTTCTGCATTTTCTGAAAGTATCAGGGTCTGTGGCTTTGACCGGAGAGGCTATCAGGGGGTATCACAGTGAAGGAAAATACTATCTGGCCCGCTCTAAGGATGAAGTGGCATATTACCGGAAGCGTGCCGGGGAACTTTTGAATTGCGCAAGCCCACTGATGGAGATTTACCGGGAGGAAAATGCAGGATTATTCGAGGTATTCCTACGATCCGATGCAGAAACTGCCGGTGAGAGAAGAAATATTTTATCGGCACCGCCCATATGGATTCTGGACAGAGAGTGGCTGGAAGCATTTTTGCTACGGCGGAAAGTGTCGGGGGAGCAGGTGAAAAAAATTCTGAATTATGCGGATACCCTACGGCAGCTTAATGAGCATATTTTACAGAGAAATCGTATAACAGATGAGATAACGTTGCCGGAACAGGAAGAATTTGCACAATACCCGGTAAATCTTTCCTTGAGCGGAATGTTTTGCGAGACGGATATTTCTTATACATGGGAGGAATATCAGGAACATCTGGAGCAGATGAGAATGTATGAACAGGCGCACGAAAATTATATTTTGAAAGAGACGAAGGCTCAGACATTCCGGAATCTGCAGATACAGATCCATGAAGGAAAATGGGCCATGGTGTCCAAGGGAAAAGCCCCGGCGATCCATTTCGTGATCTATCACTCCCGTTTAAGGGAGGCTATAGAACAGTTTGTACCGCCGGTGGTGGAGGACTAATGACGCTCCAGTTCTTCCCATTCGGGTCCCAATTGCAGACTTCCGTCTTTGCTTCCAACAAAGGTGTCGTTATGGCGGTAGATGTGCTCATAGCCTACATCTGCCTCATAACCTCTTCCGGTGGAATCTGTATACGTATTTACACCGCGGATACCATCCGAGGATCTGTCATAGATCCGGTCCATCTGCCGACTGTGGTCATGGATCCCCTGATTGACAATATCAGAGGTCTCCGACAGTGTGCGGGATATCTGCTGTGAAGAACGGATGGCGTTCTGCTGTCGCTGCATGGCACCTTGTATCTGAATCTGCTGGGTGTTCCGAAGCTCTCCATCCTGCAATGCAAAATACAGGGGAGCGTAGCGCAGCTCGGCAAGAAATTTATCAAAGATCACTTCGTAAGAATCTTTTTCCACATGGGGATACACCAACAGCAGATCAAAAGAACGACCCCAGTCAAAACTTTCCATACCCCCGATGCCGTACATGGCACCCATAAAAGCCATCCCTTTTTTCAACAGATCCATGACATCCGGAGAACCGCCGGAAGATTCCTTCGGGGCCTTGGCAAGGATCGTGGCAAAATATCCGTCATAGACCATATTGTTTTGCTGGAAGCGGAACTGGAATTTTCCGGCCTCCGTCAGAACATTTTTTTCCAGCTTCTGAGAAGCTTCCTGTTGAAAAAGAAGTGCTTTTTTCTGTAAAAGTTCACCGGAACAGGGACGCATCTGGATCTGAGGAACTCCGCAAATGGCGGAGATACGTTCTACCGCATATTGAGAGAGCGGAACCATTCTGCGATAGCATACCAGGGAACGGGGATCCAGCTGATAGTCGCGGGGTCCCATACCGGGCAGAGAAGATCCGGGAGTGTAGTCTTTATAATAGGCAAACGGCAGAAAAATAAGTCTGGCTCCCTCCGGGGATTGAAGCTGCAAGGCTTTGCAGACAGCGGCCAGGGTGGAAACGGAATTGTCATCGGTAACACGGCAGGACCAGCCATTGGGAATATAGGCCTGATATAAAGGTCCTCTGCCGGCATAGTCGATGCGATGTATTTCGGAAGTTTTTTCTTCTCGAACGGAGGATAAGATATATTCGGTATCACAATATTCACAGCGGATTCTGGGGGCACCATAGGGCACTTTCAGAGAATGACCGCAGTTTCTGCATTTCACTTCTGTGTATTCCATAGAATTCCCTTTCTTTTTATCGGTTGACAGGGTCGACGATGATTTCCCTTTCATTATATAAGGTGTCGGAAAACAAAAAGCTAAAAATTTCCAATTTGGAAAATGCCAGATCGGAAAATGGAAGCCTGCCTGTGATAGTTTCCGTTACAATAAAAGCAGAAGAAAACGGAAACGGAGGCGGGAGGAATGAAGAGGAAAATTTTTTGCATGTTGGCTTTTATTGGGCTGTGTGTGGTATGCAGTGCCTGTGGAAAGCCGGCGGAATGGGAAACGGAAACGGTATCTGTGGAAACACAGGGAATGGCAGCGGAAATTTCGGAGAAATATAAGGACTATGACGGCTATGGATATTGCGAACAAGACGGCCATCTGAAATATTATATAGAAATCGGGGAGAAACTCCGGCTGCACTGTTTTTTCCAGTCGGGAAGCCCGGAGTATGAAGAGAAAATTTATACGCTGCATTTGCCGGAAGAAGAAAATACAGACGGGGAACTTGAAATCCGGCAGATCACCGATGAAAACGGACAGGATTTGTCAGACAGTTTTTCCATGTTGAAGCTTGCCTTTGAAACGGATCAGGTGCGATTGCAGGTAGAGCGGAGAGAGGAACGGATGGCCGGAGGAGATTCGGATAATATCCAGACAGGAGAATATCTGCTGCGTCCCGGACAGGGAGTGCAGGAAAGGGAACCGCAGACGCAGGCAATTCCAAAGGAAAGCGGGGAACTGCTGGCAATGGCAAGAGCAGGCTATGAAAGAGAAAGCGGATTCCTTGCGCCGGAAGCGGAATGTCTGGAGAATGGAGACGGAACTTATACCATCCATTTATATGAGATCGTACCACAGGAGGATGGCAGCTGGCATACGGCTACTTCCTGCTGGTATACTGTAAATGCTTTCGGGGAGGGGACAGATGATACGATGGGGGACCGGGTACAATTACCGGAGCTTTCTGTGGCGGAAGTAGCGGAATATCTGCCCACGCCAATAAAACTTACCTATTTGCAGGAGGGCGAGGCTGCAAGTGAATGGGAGATCACGGATGCCGATGTCATTTGGAAATGCAGGGAAGCCCTGCAGCAGATAACCATAGGGGAGCAGACCGATCAGCGTGCCGCAGATGCCGGGGAATCGTTTTGCTTTGAACTGGCGGACGGAAGCACATGGACGGTTCGTTTTGAAGCAGGCAGATTGCTAAAGGGAAGCGCATGCTACGAAACAGAAGGATATCAGAAATTGCATAGAGTTGTGAAAGATTATCTGACGGAGGAGGGATTGTAATGAAGCGTAAATTGTTTTTCATCCTATTAATGATGGCGGCCACATTGACAATCGGCGGCTGTGGGAAAAATGCTGTCGAAGGGGAAGAAATCACTGCACAGGCAGTAGTTCCTCAGACGGAACCGTCGGCGGAGCCGGTAACAGAAGAAAGCACGGAGAATGCAGTGCCGGAAGAACAAGATTTCACGATCACACCGCTTTACTCCGGACTGGAACTGGAACCTTATGTATGTGAGGATTTTTCCATGGAAATACCGCAGGGCTGGACGGTGGAATGTACCCAGACGATAGCGGGAATGCAGCATGCAATCCATGTGTATGATCCCGAATGCCCGGTGAATCAGATCTTGTTCATCCTGAAGGCGGAGCCTCTATATATGGATGAGACCATACAATATTTATTTTCCACTTATGGAGAGGAATGGGGGTTATATCCGATTCTGAGTGATGTGTCGACCGAAGGATTTTTCAATGTATTTTCAGAATACGCAGATGCCATAGAAACACACCCTGCCTATAGCACCATCCGGTTGCCGAGAATACGGGAGGTGACTCCTCTGGAAGGGTATGAACAGACAGATACTCTGGTGTATGCGGATTTCCGGCAGGACGATACAGAGGGAGAAGGAATGTTTTACACGGATCTGGAGCCATTCAGCAATCCCGCTATGGGGACCGGCTATTATATGGCTTATAATGTGATCGCTATGACTGCCGGGAAAGATACCTTCCAGAACTGGGAGGAGATTCTGACCAAAAGTCTGAGTACGCTGGATTATTCCCAGAGCTTTGTGAATTATGCCATGGGACAGAGTGATCAGCAGGTGGCAACCTCCAGACAGCTCAGCCAGGCAGCGGCGGAGATGTCCGACAGTATTATGTCATCCTGGGAGAACCGGAACAAGAGTGATGATATTATACGGCAGAAACAAAGTGATGCAACGTTTGGCTATGAAAGAGTGATGGATACGGAGACCGGGGAAATCTATCAGACAGAAAACGGGTTTACCGATTGGTATGACGGAGAGCGATACCAGCCTATCACAGATGAACAATATACAGAAGCAGTCAAAGGGGAATTTTCCTGGAAATAAAATATCTCTAAAAGCCAAAACTCCCGCATATCATGAACCAAGAGGATATGCGGGAGTTTTTTTATGCCATTGATCGTTTTGGATGCGGGGCACGGTGGGGCCAACCCCGGTGCCACATACAACGGAAGAAAGGAAAGCGAGGATGTCCTGACGCTGACATTAGCTGTAGGAGCCATATTGGAAGAAAACGGAGTGGACGTGTATTACACCAGGACAACGGATGTCTACGAATCTCCTTACCAGAAGGCACAGGAAGGAAACGAGGTCGGCGGAGATTATTTTGTCTCGATCCACCGCAATTCCAGTCCATATCCGAACCAGTACAGCGGCGTGGAGACACTGGTTTACAATCGTTACGGTGCAGCTGCCAGAATGGCATACAATATCAATGCCAGGCTGGAACAGGTGGGATTTGTCAATCTGGGAGTGAACGAGAGACCGAATCTGGTGGTGTTAAACAGCACAAATATGCCGGCAGTGTTGGTGGAGGTAGGATTTATCAATACGGATGCGGACAATACGATTTTCGATACGAGGTTTGAGGAGATCGCGCAGGCAATCGCGGAGGGAATCCTGGAGAGTATCTGAAGACCGTTATGCTTTTGTGCAAAATTGTTTTATTTAAGATAATGAATGCTGCATATAAGTACGGTAAGGCTTTGCTTTTTTACATAAACCTTACAAATAAATTACCGGACTGTGATATTATGTGAATTTCCTTCATGCTAGGATGAATACGTAATCGAGAGAAAGAAAACAAACAACATGGAGGAGAATTATTATGAGAGTAAGACACAGCAAATTATTGGCTCTGGTAGGAGCAGGAATATTGGCAATCACAACACTGGTTGCCTGTGGTAACAGCGATACAGCCGCTACAGCAGAATCTTCTGCAGCAAGCACCCAAGCTGAGAGCAGCGTGGCAGCAAGCACCGCAGCAGCTTCCACAGAAGCAGCAGCTGATCTGTCCGGCAGCATTTCCATGGTAGGAAGTACTTCTATGGAGAAGCTGGCAAACGCACTGAGCGAAGCATTCATGGAGCAGTATCCTGATGTCACCGTCACCGCTGAGTTCGTAGGATCCGGCGCAGGTATCGAAGCAGTGACCAACGGAACCGCTGATATCGGTAATTCTTCCAGAAGCTTAAAGGAGGAGGAAAAGGCAGCAGGTGTGGTTGAGAACATTGTAGCAATCGATGGGATTGCAGTATGTGTAGACCCTGCCAACGAAGTAGCGGATCTGACCAAAGAGCAGCTGACCAACATCTACAATGGTACAGTTACCAACTGGAAAGAAGTCGGCGGTGCAGATGAGCCTATCATCGTGATCGGGCGCGAGGCAGGTTCCGGTACCAGAGGCGCTTTCGAAGAGCTGGTTGACTTAAAGGACGCTTGCAAGTATGCAAACGAACTGGACAGCACCGGTGCGGTCATCGCAAAAGTAGCATCTACTCCCGGAGCAATCGGATATGCTTCCCTGGATGCACTGGATGACAGTGTTAAGGCACTTTCTCTGGAAGGTGTAGAAGCTACCGCAGAGAACATCAAGGCCGGCAACTACTTCTTAAGCAGACCTTTCGTAATGGCTACCAAGGGCGAGATCTCCGAGCAGAACGATCTGGTACAGGCATGGTTCGACTTTGTACTGGGTGATGAAGGACAGCAGGTTGCTTCCGAAGTTGGTCTGATCACTGTAAAGTAAGATCTGATAAGTAAGATCCTGATTGAGAAAAGGAAGAACGCGATGAATAGTGAAACACACGCTTCAGTAATGGGTAACAGAAAAAACAAAGCGGTGGTGGAAACTGTGGCACAAATAGTATTTACGATTTGTGCCTTCTTCGCTGTACTGGCGGTAGTTTCCATTACCTTATATATGATCATCAGCGGTACCCCGGCAATCCTGAAAGTAGGCCTTAGAGAGATCCTGTTTGGCACGGAATGGATGCCAACGGCGGCAGATCCAAAGTTCGGTATCCTGTGGGTTATTTTAACCTCTATCGTGGGTACGACGCTGGCAATCCTGATCGGTGTGCCGGTAGGCGTGCTGACTGCGGTATTTCTGGCAGAAGTGGCACCGAAGCCTCTGGCAGCCATTGTAAAGCCTGCGGTAGAACTGTTGGCAGGTATTCCCTCCGTTATTTACGGATTGCTGGGAATCTACTTGTTAAATCCTCTGATGTATAAATTGGAACGACTGATTTTTGCCGGATCTACGACACATCAGTTCACCGGTGGGGCGAACCTGTTATCTGCCGTGATCGTCCTGGCAATCATGATTCTTCCGACCGTAATCAATATCAGCGAGACTTCTATCCGTGCGGTTCCTGCAGGAATCAAGTCTTCGTCGCTGGCGCTGGGAGCTTCCCACATGCAGACGATTTTTCGCTCCATTCTGCCGGCGGCAAAATCCGGTATCGTGACGGCCATCGTCCTGGGTGTCGGCCGTGCAATCGGCGAAGCCATGGCAATTACCCTGGTATCCGGAAGCAGTGTGAATGTGCCCCTGCCGTTTAACTCCGTACGATTCCTGACCACCGCGATCGTCAGCGAGATGGGGTATTCGTCCGGACTGCACAGACAGGTATTGTTCACCATTGGTCTGGTGTTGTTTGTATTTATTATGATCATTAATATTGTACTCAATAAGATACTGAAGAAGGGGGCGGAAGAGAATGAATAATGATACCTTATACGTCAAAAAAAAGCGCCCCGTAGATATGCTGCAGTTAGCGGCAATCTATATCTCAGCTACTTTAGCGGTAGCACTTTTACTGGGAATCATTCTGTATGTATTTGTCAAAGGTATCCGTACCGTGAATTGGGCATTCTTAACGACAGTGACCAGTGCCAGAAAACAGACCACCGGTATCGCCGGCAACCTGTTAAATACCTTGTACATCATTGTGATCACGCTGCTGATCGCAACCCCGATCGGCGTAGGAAGTGCCATTTATCTGAATGAATATGCAAAGCCCGGAAAACTGGTATCTCTGATTGAGTTTACCACAGAGACGCTGTCCGGCATCCCTTCCATTATCTTTGGTCTGTTCGGTATGATCTTCTTCGGAGAGACTTTAGGGTTTGGTTATTCCCTGCTGACAGGATCTTTTACACTGACACTGATGGTATTGCCGTTGATCACGAGAAATACGCAGGAAGCCTTAAGAACGGTGCCGGAAAGTTATCGTACCGGTGCATTGGGAATGGGATCTACGAAATGGCATATGATCCGGACTATCCTGCTGCCGTCATCCATGCCCGGTATTGTCACAGGTATCATTCTGGCATTGGGACGTATCGTCGGAGAATCCGCGGCACTGCTGTTTACCGCAGGAAGTGACTATAAGCTGCCGAAATTTACCGGCGCATTCGGAGACAATCTGGCGAAATTAGGTCACAAAGCATTGGAATCCGGCGGAACACTTACCATCGAGCTGTATCTGCAGATGCAGAAAGGACAATATGATAACGCTTTTGGTATCGGATGCGTGCTTGTCATTATCGTATTGATCTTAAATCTGTTGACAAAACTGGCAGCGAATAAGCTGAGACGAGAGTAGACGAGTGCCTAAAAGTATAACACTAATATGGTTTCAAGGATGTGGGAAGATCCCACAGAGTGAAAAATAAGGAGAAACAGACATGGCTAACAGTAAGATATCAGTGGAAAATCTGAACCTCCATTACGGAGAGAATCATGCACTGAAAAATGTAAATATGGAAATTAAAGAAAATGCCATCACTGCATTTATCGGCCCCAGCGGCTGCGGAAAATCCACTTTTCTGCGCTGCCTGAACCGTATGAATGATCTGGTGGACGGCTGCAGGGTCGAAGGGAAAGTGATGTTGGACGGAGAGGATATTTATGACAAGCGTGTGGATACCACCCTGCTTCGTAAAAAAGTAGGTATGGTGTTCCAGCAGCCGAATCCTTTTCCGATGTCTATCTATGATAATATTGCCTACGGTCCCAGACTGCATGGCATCAAGAATAAAAAAGAACTGGATGAGATTGTGGAACGTTCCCTGCAGGGTGCCGCAATCTTTGAGGAAGTGAGGGACCGTCTGCACAAGTCGGCATTGGGTCTGTCCGGCGGACAGCAGCAGAGACTGTGTATTGCCAGAGCCCTGGCAGTATCTCCGGAAGTCCTTTTGATGGATGAGCCGACTTCCGCACTGGATCCTATTTCTACCCTGAAGATCGAGGAACTGATGGAATCGCTGAAAAAGCAATATACTGTAGTCATCGTAACCCACAATATGCAGCAGGCAGCCCGTGTGTCGGATGATACCGCATTTTTCCTGGTAGGAGAAGTGGTAGAGAAGAATGCTACCTCAGAGATCTTCGCAAGACCTCAGGACAAACGGACAGAAGATTATATTACCGGACGGTTCGGTTGATAAAAGGAGGAACGGGATATGTCACCCAGAGTTTTATTTGAACAGGAATTGGAACTTTTGAAAGATAAGGTCACCGAAATGGGAGAGCATGCGGAGATCAGTTATGACCGTATGGTGTACGGTATCCGGGAAAATAAAGAAGATGTCCTGAATACGCTCCTGGATACGGATCACAAGATGGTGGATATGCAGCGCAGTATCGAGGCAATGTGTCTGACACTCCTTACCAGGCAGCAGCCGGTGGCAAGAGATATGAGAACAGTGTCTGCAGCACTGAAGGTAGTATCCGATATCGAGCGGATCGGAGACCATGTGGGAGATATCGCGGAACTGTATCTGCGTATGGGCAATGTCAACGGCGAGGGCGAGTATGAACATCTGCTCCTCGATATGATGGAAGAAGCAAAGGAAATGATTCATTCTTCCGTGGAAGCCTTCGTAGACGGAGATGAGAATGTCGCAAAGCAGGTGATCGCACATGATGATGTGGTGGATGACCTCTTTAATAAGATGAAGGACAAGATGATGAACGCAATCCGCAATCAGGATCTGGATGCCGACAGAGTAGTAGATTATCTGATGGTTGCCAAATATCTGGAGAAGGTCGGAGACCATGCGGTGAATATTACGCAGTGGGCAATGTTCCAGATCACCGGAGATATGGAAGGGGTCAGGTTGTACTAGCCTTAATTCGCAAAACCGCCTCTGCGAGGCTTACCTTTTGCTCATCAAGGCTGCTTCGCCAAAGAAATATTATAATATGTTCTTACGTATGCAAGCATCCGGCGAACATATTATAATATTTCATGGCTCTGAATAGTTATGATTTTACATACATTTTACATTTGAAGATATTGCATTTTACATAAGCAAGATATAGTAAAAAAGGAAACTGAAAATGTAAAGATTGTTATGTAAAATGAGAGGATCAGAGTATGAGCTTTTTTGATTTACTGAAGATGGTAGGAGGACTGGCACTGTTTTTGTATGGAATGAATCTGTTGGGGGAGGGATTGTCCAGGGCGTCTGGCGGACGTCTGGAAAGAATCCTGGAAAAGCTTACCAACAATCCGATCAAAGCGGTGTTAATGGGCGCACTGGTCACCGGTGTGATCCAGTCGTCATCCGCAACCACGGTTATGGTAGTTGGTTTTGTAAACTCCGGCATTATGAATCTGAAACAGGCAGTAGGTATCATCATGGGTGCCAACATCGGTACCACGATTACCTCCTGGATCTTAAGCCTTACCGGCATTCAGAGTGATGCTTTCTGGATCCGTATGCTCAAACCCAGTTCTTTTTCGCCGATTCTGGCAATTGTGGGTGTGGGTATTTTGTTATTTTCCCATAGAGATAAATTGAAAAATGCAGCAACTATTCTGGTGGGATTTGCAATTTTGATGTTTGGCATGGATACGATGAGTGCAGCAGTGTCTCCACTGGCTGAAGTGCCGGAATTTACCAATCTGCTGATCAAATTCCGGAATCCTGTCTTCGGTGTACTGGCTGGTCTGATTCTTACCGCAGTGATCCAGTCTTCTTCCGCCTCCGTAGGTATTTTGCAGGCACTGTGTACGACCGGTGTGGTAAGCTTCAGCGCGGCAGTTCCTATTATCATGGGCCAGAACATCGGTACCTGTGTGACCGCCATGCTTTCCGGAATCGGTGCTTCCCGCAATGCAAAACGTGCGGCGCTGATCCATTTATATTTTAATATTATCGGAACGATTCTGTTCCTGGGTGTATTTTATACTGTGAATGCGATGCATCCGTTTGCTTTCCTGAATGAGGTGGCAACACCGCTTGGCATTGCTGTGATCCACAGCTGCTTCAACGTTGCGGCAACCCTGGTACTGCTTCCTTTCTCCAACGGACTGGTGAAGCTGGCTTGTCTGACGCTGCCTACCCATGAAGATGTGAAGGAAATGTCCGATACCGATAAGACCTTGAGCTTACTGGATGCACGTTTCCTGGAGAAGCCTGCTTATGCGGTAGAGCAGAGCAGACAGGTGGCTGCAGTCATGGCGGATAAATCCCGTGCAGCCATGGATCTGGCCATGGAACTTTTGCAGAATTTCGATGAGGAAAAAGCTGCGCAGGTTGCACAGATGGAAACAGATGTGGACCGGTTCGAAGATGAACTGGGAACCTATCTGGTAAAATTAAGTTCCAAACAGCTTTCTAATAAAGACAGCGAGACGTTAAATACGATTTTACATTGTATCGGTGATTTTGAGCGAATCTCCGATCATGCCCGCAATGTAAAAGAAGCTGCGCAGGAAATGCATGATAAGAAGCTGGACTTTTCGGAGAAGGCGCAGGATGAACTGAAAATATTTGAGCGTGCGGTACATGATATTCTGGATATCACGATGAACAGTTTTATCAACGGTGACCTGAATCTGGCAAGACAGGTGGAGCCGTTGGAAGAAGTTATTGACGGTCTGAGTCTGGATGTAAAACAGCGTCATGTGCGGAGACTGCGTAAGGGAAAATGTACGATTGAACTGGGATTCATATTGTCTGATGTAATCACGAACTTTGAGCGTGTGAGCGACCATTGCTCCAATATCGCCGTCTGTCTCGTGCAGGTCAATGAAGACGAATTTGATACCCATGCTTATCTGGATGAACTCAGACAGGAAGATAACATGGATTTCCAGGGCAAGGTGAGAGCATACCGTGAAAAATATCAGCTGCCGCCCACAAAACAGGACAGACTTGGGGGAAAGGATGCAAAATTGCTTGCAGAATGAGGATTTGCAGAGGTATAGTTATGGGAGAGGGTTGATACCTTCGATGCAAAAGTGTCTGCGGATTGGAGGCTAAAAATGGCTTTAATATACGTAGTGGAAGATGATAAAAATATACAGGAAATTGAAACATTTGCGCTGGCGAATGTGGGATATGATGTCAAGGGATTTGACTCAGCCGCAGAGTTTTATGAGGCATTAAATGATACGACACCGGATCTGATCCTGTTGGACATCATGCTGCCGGATGAAGACGGTTTGAGTATTGTGAAAAAATTACGAACCAGACAGGACACCGTGTTGGTGCCGGTGATCATGGTCACGGCGAAGACGACGGAGATCGATAAGGTAAAAGGTCTGGACATGGGTGCGGATGATTATCTGACGAAGCCTTTTGGCGTCATGGAACTGATCTCCAGAGTAAAAGCAATGCTTCGCCGGAACCAGAAGACGCAGGAAAAGGATAAAATACTGCGACTGGGCAACATTGTCCTCGATAGAGAGAAGCACGCCGTGACAGTGAACAAAGAGCCGGTAGAACTGACCTATAAAGAGTATGAACTGTTGAAACTGCTGATGACCAATGCGGGAATTGTGACGACCAGAGAACTGATCCTGGATCGTGTCTGGGGCATCGACTTTGAAGGAGAATCCAGAACGCTGGATATGCATATCAAGACCTTGCGACAGAAGCTGAAAGGGGAAGGCAGTCTCATCAAGACCGTGAGAAATGTCGGATACATTATGAACGGAGAGACGGCATAGAAGCTTGTTATGTACAAAAGATATGTGCAGAAATGAGGATTAGGATGAAAAAGAAAATTAATAAGAAGATGATTCTTATTGCGACAGTGACAATTCTCCTGACCATGGTGCTGATCACGGTAGTGTATTACGATCTGTTCCGCAAGCAGGTGCTGGAAGATCTGAAAAGCTACGGCTTGCTGTTAAGCAACTGTTCAACTGTAGAAGAGATTGAAAAAAACGGTGCTCCGGTGGACTCGGGTTTGCGCTTGACACTGATAGACAGTGAAGGACAGGTACTGTATGATAACGAAGCGGATTCCGTAGCCATGGGTAACCATTCGTCCCGTCCCGAGATACAGGAAGCGATGAAAGACGGCGAAGGCGAAGCAGTACGTAATTCTGAAACGTTATCCCAATCCACCTTTTATTATGCAATCCGGCTGCAGGACGGCAGCATTTTACGTATTTCCAAAGATGCGCGCAGTATTTACAGCATTTTCAGCCAGGCACTTCCTATGATGGTAGGAATCTTCATTATGCTTCTGGTATTGTGCATGGTGGCAGCCAGAATGCTGACAGCGAAGCTGATCGCTCCAATCGAGAAACTGGCGCAGAATATCGGGGATTGTACGGAGATGCAGACCTACGAGGAACTGACCCCCTTTATGACCATGATCCGTAAACAGCATGAAGATATTATGAAAAATGCAAAAATGCGGCAGGAATTCAGCGCCAATGTATCCCATGAACTGAAGACGCCGCTGACATCAATCTCCGGCTATGCGGAGCTCATTGAGACCGGAATGGCTTCGGAAAAGGATACCGTAAGGTTCGCCCATGGAATCCGCAACAGTGCCAATCGGCTGCTTACTTTGATCAATGATATTATCCGCCTGTCGGAATTGGACGGCACAGAAGAGGAAGCGGACACGGAACTTCTGAACCTTCATGAAATGGCAAAAAATTGTGTGGAAATGCTGACCATGAGTGCGGAGAAGCATGACGTGACCATAGCTTTGACCGGTACGGAATGCTATGTGACAGCCAACAGACAGATGATGGAGGAATTGTTATACAATCTCTGCGATAACGCGATCCGGTATAACAATCCGGGAGGACGCGTGGACGTAGAAACCTATGCAAGAGAAGGTCATACCAACCTGGTCGTGAAAGATACCGGAATCGGCATCTCCAAGGAACATCAGGAGAGAATCTTCGAGCGATTCTACCGCGTGGACAAGAGCCGATCAAAGTCTACCGGAGGCACAGGTTTGGGACTGGCTATCGTTAAACACATTATCGCCAAGAGCAATGCGAAACTGGAGCTGGAGAGCGAACCCGGGAAAGGAACGACAATACGGGTGGTGTTCTAACTTGAAAGTTAATTTGTTTGCAAACCTGTCGCCGTAGCCCCGATTGCATATAAGAAACGCTGACATCACTTGCGTTCGGAAACAGACGTAGCGGTACATAAGCGGCCAAAGTACGCCCACTAAGTACCGACGTCTGTTTACGGTCAGCTTATT
>ERZ1034946.105-NODE-105-length-71997-cov-25.183870_pt1 | contig 71997 bp, 74 predicted proteins | sample MGYA00520591_ERZ1034946 | MGnify/ENA primary metagenome ERZ1034946 (study PRJEB33766, sample SAMN09781753) | gut metagenome | biome: gut microbiome | host: Homo sapiens | place: Madagascar | study: EMG produced TPA metagenomics assembly of the PRJNA485056 data...
CGAACGCAAGTGATGTCAGTGTTTCTTATATGCAACCGGGGCTACGGCGACAGGTGAGCCAATTCGTTTGCCAATCAACTAACTTTCAAGTTACTGCACAACCGCTTTATCCACATCGATCACGGTATAGAAATCCGGATGGTTCATGCGGATGCGTTCTGTGACGGAATCGGAGACTTCCTGATCGGAGACGGGGTAGTCATAGGGGATGACCAGGTCGAAGATGACGTTGGTGTGGGTAGGTCCTTTTACAATTCTGAAATCATGCATCGTAAGCCTGGGATCAATCTGATTCAGGTAACCGGAGACTTCTGATTTCAGGGAAAGTGTCTCGGGATCATTTGTACTTACGGGATCCATGTGTATCACAGCATTGCAGTTTAATTTGCTGCGTAATTCATGTTCAATGGTATCGATCGTGTCGTGCAGGGTCATAATATTGCCGTCGGCAGGAACTTCTGCGTGCAGGGAGATCAATGTCCGGCCGGGACCATAATTATGTACAATGAGATCATGAATGCCGACGACGTCATCATAGGACAACACGATATCATTGATCTGCTGCACCAGTTCCGGCTCGGGCGGCTGCCCCAGCAGAGGACTGATGGTATCTTTCGCAGCAACAAAACCGGAGTACAGGATGAACATTCCCACCAGGACACCACAGTAGCCATCGATAATGATGCCGGAACGGTAGGAGACGATGGTACCGATGAAGACTACGCCGGTCGCCACCATATCACTTAAACTGTCGATGGCAGTAGCTTTCATGGCTACGGAATTGATCTTGGAACCAATGCTCCTGTTATAGAAAGCCATATAGCACTTTACCAAAATGGAAAATACCAGAATCCCCAAAATAACAGGAGAAAAATCAGGAGCTTCCGGATGAAAAATTTTACTTACGGAACTTTTCACCAGTTCGAATCCCATGAGCACGATCAGGATGGAGACCAATAGACCCGAGATATATTCGATCCGTCCGTGCCCAAAAGGATGCCCGGAATCCGGTTTCTGTCCCGCCATTTTGAACCCCACCAGTGTGATGATGGAGGATGCGGCATCCGACAGGTTGTTGAACGCATCGGCGGTGATGGCGATGGAATGACTGAAAAAGCCCGCCAGAGCTTTGGCAGTGAACAGAATCAGATTGAAAAAGATCCCGACAATACCACAGAGCATTCCATAGCCTTGCCGTACTCCGGAATCTGTGACATTTTCATGATCCTTAATAAATAATTTTGCTAATAATGTAACCATAAGATATTCCCTTTTCCAAATGAAAGTTTAAGGGATATTTTAGCGCATCTTCTTTGAAAATACAAGCGAGAATCTTAAATACAACCTTTTCTATTGCACCGCACGCTTTTTCAGTGTATAATCTCGGTGGACGTAGTGTGGTTCTGATAAAGCATATATTCGGGAGATTTCATAAGATAAATAGATCAAACGAGTATGACAAAGCAGGTAACCACATGACGTACCTGTATAGTTAATGCCAATAGGTAATGATTGCAATCAGCATAAAGAAAAATGGAGGAACGATCGATGAGAAAGAAACCGGTTGTATTAATGATCCTGGATGGTTACGGATTGAACGATAAGATAGAGGGCAATGCGGTAGCACAGGCCAACACCCCTGTCATGGATTCCCTGATGAAGGAGTATCCTTTTGTACGCGGTAATGCCAGCGGTATGGCAGTAGGACTTCCCGAGGGACAGATGGGTAACTCTGAGGTAGGACATCTGAACATGGGTGCCGGACGTATCGTATATCAGGAACTGACCCGTATTACCAAGGAGATTCAGGATGGCGACTTCTTTAAAAATGAAGCTCTGTTAAAGGCAATTGACAACTGTAAGAAGAACAACAGCGCCCTGCATCTGATGGGACTGTTATCTGACGGCGGTGTGCACAGCCACATCACCCATCTGTACGGACTGCTGGAACTGGCAAAACAGCAGGGACTGGAAAAGGTATATGTTCACTGCTTCCTGGATGGACGTGATACCCCTCCTGCAAGCGGCAAGGGTTATGCAGAACAGCTGAACGAAGAAATGAAGAAGCTTGGCGTAGGCAAGATCGCTTCCGTTATGGGACGTTACTACGCTATGGATCGTGATAACAACTACGATCGTGTGAAGCTGGCTTATGATGCCATGACCGAGGGCAAGGGACTGACCGCTGCCTGTGGTATCTGCGGTATTCAGGCTTCTTACGACAGAGAAGAGACCGATGAGTTCGTAAAGCCCACCGTAGTGGTAGAAGACGGCAAGGCAATCGGACTGGTACAGGACAAGGATTCCGTGATCTTCTTCAACTTCCGTCCCGACCGTGCAAGAGAGATTACCAGAGCATTCTGTGATGATGATTTCAAGGGATTTGACCGTGTAAGAAAGGATGTTACCTTCGTATGCTTCTCCGATTACGATCCGACCATTCCTAACAAAGAAGTAGCATTCCACAAGATCGCTGTAACCAATACCTTCGGTGAGTGGCTGGCAGCCAACGGCATGAAGCAGGCCCGTATCGCTGAGACCGAGAAATACGCGCATGTTACTTTCTTCTTCAATGGCGGTGTAGAGCAGCCCAATGAGGGAGAGGATCGTATTCTGGTAAATTCCCCCAAGGATGTCGCAACCTACGATCTGAAGCCGGAGATGAGTGCGCCTGCAGTCTGCGAGAAGCTGACTGACGCGATCCGTTCCGAAAAATATGATGTTATCATCATCAACTTCGCGAACCCTGACATGGTAGGTCATACCGGTGTGATCTCCGCAGCTATCAAGGCAATCGAGACCGTAGACGAGTGCGTAGGCAAGGCAGTACAGGCCATCAAAGATGTAGACGGAGTTCTGTTCATCTGTGCAGACCACGGTAATGCAGAGCAGATGATCGATTACACTACCGGTCAGCCTCATACCGCACATACCACCAATCAGGTTCCTTTCATTCTGGTGAACTATGATCCTGCCTATACCCTGAAGGACAACGGCTGCCTGGCAGATATCGTTCCGACCCTGATTGAGGTCATGGGTATGGAGAAGCCTGCCGAGATGACAGGAAAGTCTCTGTTAATTAAGAAATAATTTTGACGATTTCTAAAAGGGTAAAGATTGGTTAACTTTGGCAGATACAGATGCTCACAAGATTGGGTTATGATATTTATAGGATAAATAATCTTACGGGTAAAAGGAACTTATAAGAAAAGACAATTACCTATTTTAAAAATCAGATTCCTCAGGCACTTTGCACGGTGCCTGGGGATTTTGTAACTAAATTTCCTTATCAGCAGGAGGAAGTACCTTATGGAACAAAAGAAAAGAAATCTGGTGACCCTGGGCAGTACCGGAATCACTGTAGAGAAGAACTCTTTCGGCGCACTGCCGATTCAGCGGATCTCCAAAGAAGCGGCAATCGGACTGTTACGGAAAGCCTATGAGGCAGGCGTCACTTTTTACGATACCGCAAGATACTACACGGACAGTGAAGAAAAAGTAGGTGCGGCTTTTGAAGGCATGCGCGACAAAATCTATATTGCCACCAAGACCGGAGCTACGACGGCGGAAGGCTTTTGGAAGGATCTGCATACTTCGCTGGAAAAATTGCGCACCGACTATATCGACATTTATCAATTTCATAATCCGGCATTCTGCCCGAAGCCCGGAGACGGCACCGGGTTGTATGAGGCAATGCTGGAAGCGAAAGAAAAAGGAATGATTCGTCATATCGGCATTACCAACCATCGCCTGAATGTAGCGCATGAAGCCATCGAAAGCGGATTGTACGAGACACTGCAGTTCCCGTTCTGTTACCTGGCAACGGATAAGGATCTGGAGCTGGTGCAGGAATGCAAAAAGGCAGGCATGGGCTTTATTGCTATGAAAGCATTGTCCGGCGGACTGATCAATAACTCCGCGGCAGCCTATGCTTATCTGGCACAGTTTGACAATGTACTTCCTATCTGGGGTGTGCAGCGGGAGAGTGAACTGGATGAATTTTTATCTTATATTGACAATCCACCAGCTTTGACTCCAGAGTTACAGGCCGTGATCGACCATGACAGACAGGAATTGCAGGGAGAGTTCTGCAGAGGCTGCGGATATTGTATGCCTTGTCCTGTCGGAATCGAGATCAATAACTGTGCCCGTATGAGTCTGATGATTCGCAGAGCACCTTCCGCAGCACAGCTGACCGAAGAGATGCAGGCAAAGATGCACAAGATCAAAGATTGCCTGCACTGCGGCAGATGTAAGACGAAATGCCCTTATGGACTGGATACACCGACCTTGCTTGAGAAAAACTATAAGGATTATTGTGAAATTTTAGCAGGAAAAGAGTATTAAGGAAACAACTACAAAATGAAAGAAATGTAGCAGGAGAATTTTCAATACAGGAAATTCTCCTGTTTTTTTTTTTAGAAAAACACTGAAAAAATACATGAGGGAAAGAAAATCCGGAAAAGAAGAGATGATTAAATATACATAATGATGTGAAAAATATGCACTATATGCACAAAATAAAATATCAAATCCAATTTATTGAAAAATATTTTCATAAATATACAGACATATGTACGCGATATGCGTACATTCCATATAAAACAACAAGAAAGAGAAAGCGCGGAAACCGGCAGATACTACATATGTAATTCAGTTGACAGTCTTACAAAAGTGTTGTAATATAACAAAAGTCGTTGTCGGAGATGTAATGTACGTTTTACAAACATGTATACTTGCATACAAATGCGTAAAATGTATTTTATAAATGTCCGTAGGCAAAAGAAAAGCAAGGAGTTGAAGAGATGCTTAAATATATTGCAAAACGTATCGGCCTGGCGCTGATCACGATTTTTACAGTAGCAACACTCACCTTTTTCCTGATGAACATGGTACCCGGTGGACCGTTCCTCTCGGAGAAGGCAGTAAGCCCCGCTGCACAGGCAGCCCTGGAGGCAAAATATGGACTGGACAAGCCATTGTCTCAGCAGTATCTGACGTATATGAAAGATGCTCTGCACGGTGATTTCGGAGAGAGTCTGAAGCAGAGAGGAAGAACCGTTACTTCTATTATAGTATCCAAGTTCCCTGTATCTGCAAGAGTAGGTGGACTTTCCGTTATCGTAGCGCTGTTGGTAGGTATCCCTCTGGGATGTCTGGCAGCTACCCATCGTGGCAAGACGCTGGACAGCGTGATCTCCGTGATCTCCACCTGTGGTATTGCGGTACCAAGCTTCGTTATATGTACTCTGCTTCTGTATTTCCTGGGAAGTAAGGTAAAGATACTGCCCACCTACGGAATCGGCACCTGGAAGCATTATGTGATGCCCGTGATCGCACTGGCATTGTACCCAACTGCTTATATTATGAGACTGATGCGTTCTTCCATGCTGGATGTTTTGGGACAGGATTATATGAGAACCGCTACGGCGAAGGGAGTAAAGCCTTTCTTCCGTCTGTTCAAGCATGCACTGAGAAATGCACTGCTCCCCGTTATCACCTATGTAGGTCCTATGATGGCTTATACTATGACAGGAAGCTTCGTAGTAGAGAAGATTTTCACGATCCCCGGTCTGGGCAATGAATTTGTCAGCTCGATCATTAACCGTGACTACACCATGATCATGGGTACCACCATTTTCCTCGCAACACTGATGGTTGTCATGAATGTGCTGGTGGATATCGTATATAAGATCGTCGACCCCAGGATCAAGTTGAAGTAAGATTAACAGGAAGGAAGATACCGATGAAAGAACCGAATGCTATGAGCTTTCATGTAAAATATAAACCGGAAGATTTTATGCCGGCGAACGAAGAAGAGAAGCAGAGCCAGGTCATCATGCGCGAGAGCGTGGGCTTCTGGCAGGATGGCTTCCGCAGACTTCGTAAGAATAAGGTTGCCATGGTCAGCCTCTTCGTTATTATTGTAGTTATGATCTTTTCCTTTATTGTGCCTGCATTTTATCCCTATGATTACAAGACACAGATCAAAGGAAGCGAGAATCTGCACCCCATGCAGTATTCCGAGAAAGAGATAGAGCGTATGGATGCGGGAGAGAAGGTATTCCCCCATGTGCTCGGTACCGATAAAATGGGCCGTGATTATGCCATCCGTGTTATGATGGGAAGCCGTATCTCCCTGCTGGTTGGTCTGATCGCTACTGCCATTATTTTTGTGATCGGTTCCCTGATCGGTTCCATCTCTGCTTTCTTCGGTGGATGGGTGGATCTGATCATCATGCGTATTGTGGATATTATCTATACGATACCGGATTTCCTGCTGATCGTGCTGCTTTCCTTCGCGTTAAAGGATCCTCTGGCAAAGCTGGCACAGCTTCCCGGATTCGGATGGATGCAGATCGTAGGATCTAACCTGATCAGTATCTTCATCGTATTCGCATTGCTGTACTGGGTAGGAATGGCACGTATGGTACGAAGCCAGATCCTGACCCTGAAGGAAAATGATTATGTCATGGCAGCCAAGGCTCTGGGAGCCAAGGATGGCCGTATCATAAAAAAGCATCTGCTGACCAACTGTATCGGTACGCTGATCGTTACCACCACACTGCAGATCCCTTCCTCTATTTTTACCGAGAGCTATTTAAGCTTCTTAGGTATGGGTGTGGCAGTTCCCCTGCCTTCCCTGGGAAGCCTTGCAAGTGATGCCATTAACGGAATGATCACATTCCCGTACCTGTTGTTTGCACCCTGTCTGCTGATCAGTCTGATCATCTTAAGCTTTAACCTGTTTGGTGACGGACTTCGTGACGCATTTGACCCGAAGCTTAAGAATTAATGGAAGGAGTAGTGAAGATGGATAACAATTATCTGGTAGATATACAGCATGAACGTCTCTCTTTCTTTACTCCTGCCGGAGAAGTAAAGGCACTGAACGATGTCTCCATTCACCTGAAGGAAGGGGAAGTACTGGGCATCGTAGGAGAGAGTGGTTCCGGTAAATCCGTAACCGCATACAGTCTGATGGGACTGACCGCTTATCCCGGTAAGCTGATCGGCGGAGAACTTCACTTCAATGGACACGAAGTGGAGAAAATGACCGAAAAAGATTTTTCCAAAATGCGTGGTAAAGAGGTCTCCATTATTTTCCAGGATCCTCTGACCAGCTTAAATCCCGTATATACCATTGGTAATCAGATCATGGAAGTAATCCGTCTGCATACCGATGCGGACAAGAAAAAGGCATATGCAAGAGCAGTGGAGCTTTTGTCTCTGGTAGGTATCAATGAACCGGAGAAGCGTATGAAGCAGTATCCCCACGAGCTGTCCGGTGGTATGAGACAGCGTGTCATGATCGCAATTGCGCTGGCATGTGAACCGAAGCTTCTGATCGCCGATGAGCCTACTACCGCACTGGACGTTACCATTCAGGCGCAGATCCTGGAGCTGATGATGGAGCTGAAGGACAAGCTGGGCATGGCGATCATCATGATCACCCATGACCTGGGTATCGTGGCGAGCATGTGTGACCGTATTGCAGTCATGTATGCAGGCCGTATCGTGGAGACCGGTACCTGTGACGAGATCTTCTACCATCCGAAGCATGAATATACCAAGGGTCTTCTGGAGAGTATCCCCCGTCTGGACAGCACGAAGCATGAGAAGCTGATCCCCATCGAGGGTAACCCGGTGGATCTTCTGAATCCTCCCGAGGGATGTGCATTCGCCCCCCGCTGTAAGAACTGCATGAAGGTCTGCCTGAGAGAGAATCCTCCTAAGACGGATTTTAGCGAGACGCATTATGCACACTGCTTTATGAACCAGAAAGCTTGTATGGAGGGAGGAAATACCAATGAGTGATAAGTTACTTCAGGTTGAACATTTGAAGCAATACTTCCCCGCAGGCGGCATGGGTAAAAACCGTAAGTTCGTGAAGGCAGTGGATGATGTCAGCTTTTTTGTAAATAAAGGTGAGACTCTCGGACTGGTAGGAGAGAGCGGCTGTGGTAAGACCACCACCGGACGTTCCATCTTACGATTATACGAGCCCACCGGCGGTAAGATCACATTTGACGGCAATGTGATCCTGGACGTTGAAAATAAAGTAAAGGTAGATATGCTGCCTTACCGTCAGAAGATGCAGATGGTATTCCAGGATCCTTATGCAAGTCTGGATCCCAGAATGACCGTAGGAGATATCGTAGGGGAAGCCATCGATATTCATAAGCTGGCTGCCAACAAGAAGGAACGTCATGATATGATCATCTCCATGCTGGAGAGAGTCGGACTGAACTCCGAGCATGCAAACCGTTACCCTCACGAGTTCTCCGGCGGACAGCGTCAGCGTGTCGGCATCGCGAGAGCACTGGCAGTCAATCCGCAGTTCATCGTCTGCGATGAGCCTATTTCCGCACTGGATGTATCCATTCAGGCGCAGGTGGTAAATATGTTCGAGGAGCTGCAGGAGCAGATGGGACTGACTTATCTGTTCATCGCCCATGACCTCTCCGTCGTAAAACATATCTCCGACCGTATCGGCGTTATGTACCTCGGTAAGATGGTAGAGCTGGCAGACAGCTATGAACTGGTAGCAAGAAGCCTGCATCCTTATACCAAGAGCCTGATCTCTGCAATTCCCATTGCAGATCCCGTGAAGGCAAGAGCAAGCAAACGTATTGTTCTGCAGGGAGATGTTCCCAGCCCCTTAAATCCGCCTACCGGATGCCGTTTCCGCACCAGATGTCCTTATGCGGATGAGTGCTGCGCACAGAAGGAACCCGAATGGAGAGAAGTGGAAAAGGGTCACTACGTGGCATGTCACCATGTGGAGAAGATCAATGCCTGAAATTAGGTATTGACAGCGAAGTAATTTAGCTGTTTAATATAAAACTATACAAAGCATAGTGCTTTTGTATGAAAACAAAGAGGAGGATAACTTTATGAAAAAGAAGTTAGCTATGCTGCTCACCGCAGCAATGCTGGTAGGTTCTCTGGCAGCATGTGGCAGCAGCGACAATGGTTCTTCTGCAACCGGCAGTGCCAGTGCAACTGACAGCACCAAGACCGATGCAGCAGCAACTGAAGTTAGTACCGAAGGCAAACAGCTTACCGTTCAGATCGGTCCCGATCCCGAGACCATCGATCCCGCACTGAACAGTGCAGTAGATGGCGGTAATATGCTGCTTCACTCTTTTGAGTGTCTTCTGACCGTAGACCAGGATGGTAAGATTGCTCCCGGACAGGCTGAGACCTGGGAAGTATCTGAAGATGGTCTTACCTGGACCTTCCATCTTCGTGATGGATTAAAGTGGTCTGACGGCAGTGATCTGACCGCAGACGATTTCGTATACAGCTGGAAGCGTGTATGCGATCCCGTAGTAGCAGCTCCTTATGCTGAGACTGTTCTGGGTATGGTTAAGGGCTTTGACGAAGCACAGGCAGGTGATCTAGATGCTCTGGCAGTATCTGCTCCCGATGCCAAGACCTTCGTTGTAGAGCTTTCCAATCCCTGCCCTTATTTCGAGTCTCTGGCAGCATTCGCTACCCTGAGCCCTGTTCAGCAGGCAACTGTAGAGGCTAACGGCGATGCATGGGCAACCGCAGCTGAGACCTATATCTCCAACGGACCTTTCAACATTACCGAGTGGGTACCCGGTTCTCACATCATTATGTCCAAGAACCCGTACTACTGGAACGCTGATGCGATCAAGCTTGGCAGCATCAAGTTCGTACTGATGGAGGATTCCAACGCAGCTTATACTGCATTCCAGTCCGGAGATGTTCTGTTCATCAAGAGTGTACCTACCCAGGAGATCCCCAGCTTACAGGGTAACCCTGAGTTCCATGTGGATCCTATCTTAGGAACTTACTATCTGTCCCTGAACTTGGAAGATCCTGCATTCGAGAACGTTAACGTTCGTAAGGCTCTGAGCCTTGCAATTGATCGTGATTATGTAGCAAATACCCTGATGCAGGGAACCTACTCTCCCGCATACAACATCGTAGGTGAGGGCTGGGTAGATACCGACGGCAGCTCCTTCAATGCAAATGCTAACGGTGGTCAGAGCTATATCTCCGATGATTTCGATGCTAACCTTGAGGAAGCTAAGAAGCTCTTAGCTGATGCCGGCTACCCTAACGGTGAAGGACTTCCTACCATCACCTATACTACCAATGATGCAGGTTACCACAAGGTTGTTGCTGAGTACTTACAGCAGGCTTGGGGCGAGCTTGGTATTAACGTAGAAGTAAATATCGTTGAGTGGTCCAGCTTCACTCCGATGCGTCGTAACGGTGAGTACATGGTAGCACGTAACGGATGGGTAGGAGATTACAGCGATCCTTCCAATATGTTAGATCTGTTCTGCACCGGCAATGGTAACAACGATGGTAAGTTCTCCAACGCTGACTTCGATGCAGCTATGAAGAAGGCAGCTTCCACTATGGATACCGCTGAGCGTTCCGCAGCTCTTCATGAGGCTGAGGATGTTCTGATGGAGCAGGTAGGCTGCATCCCTGTTGCTTACTACAATGACTTCTGGCTGCAGAGCGAGAAGATCACCGGTATCTGGCATTCTGCTTATGGTTACTGGTACTTCATGTATGGTGACATCGCAGAGTAATCTGTGGATCTGATCATTCAGAATAAAAAACAAAGAACCCCTGTGAGATCGTAAAGATTTCCGGGGTTCTTTTTTATGCCGCTTTTTCGGTACTGTATTGTAAAATGTTGTTGCAATTGTGTACAATATATGGTAATATAAAACCTGCTTGACATTAGGAGGTGTGAAATGGAAGCATTAAGAATCGTAATCAACATAATTTTTATATTGGTATGTGTAGCACTGACAGTGTTAGTATTGATGCAGGAAGGTAAATCCGCAGGACTGGGTTCCATCAGCGGCGCTGCTGAGACCTACTGGGGCAGAAATAAAGGACGTTCCATGGAAGGTATGCTGGTGAAGATCACGAAGATCCTTGCAGTATTCTTCATGTTACTTGCAGTCGTACTGAATCTGAATGTATTTTAATCATTACGAAGGATGACACTCTTGTGTGCAGAGCATACAAGGGTGTTTTGTTTTATAGATATTTATTGAGAGAGGTTACATGAGTAATAACGAAATCAGAGAGAAGAGAAAAAAAGTAATCTGTGATCTGGTGAAGGATGATTTTTACGTTCCGATGAAGGAAAAGGAACTGGCAATGTTTCTTCAGGTCGCAAAAGAAGACCGGGAAGAGTTTCGTGAGATATTGCGGGAACTTTTAGCGGAAGGAAAGCTTACCCTGACCGTAAAAGGAAAATATATGAAGTCCAACGGTAAGGTGCTGACAGGAACTTTTATCAGCAACGCCAAAGGCTTTGGATTTGTGGAAGTGGAAGGAAGGGACGAGGATCTGTTCATTCCGGAGGACAAGCAGGGTGGAGCATTCCATAAGGATACCGTGGAAGTGGCACTTCTGCCTGCGAAGACCGGTAAACGGCAGGAAGCGCAGGTCATTCGCATCATTGCCAGAGGAATGACCCAGGTGGTGGGAACCTATGAGCAGTCCAAGAGTAATTTCGGCTTTGTCATCCCGGATAATACGAAGATAGCACAGGATATTTTTGTGCCGAAGGAGTGGTCGAAGGGAGCCATGACCGGACATAAGGTCGTGGTAGAGATCACCGGATACGGCACGGATACAAAGAGCCCAGAGGGCAAAGTCGTAGAGATCCTGGGACATATCAATGATCCCGGTGTAGACATCATGTCTATCGTACGTGGCTTTGAGCTGCCGGTGGAATTCGGCGAGAAGCTCATGAACCAGGTGGAGAGGGTATCCCAGGAGGTATCCGAGGCAGACTGTGCCGGCCGCAGGGATCTGCGGGATGTGACCATGGTGACCATTGACGGAGAGGATGCCAAGGATCTGGATGACGCTGTCAGTGTATCCTTTGACGGGACATATTACCACTTAGGAGTACACATTGCAGACGTGACGAACTACGTGCAGGAGAATTCCGCACTGGACAGAGAAGCATTAAAGCGCGGCACCAGCGTCTATCTGGTAGACCGTGTGATCCCCATGCTGCCCCATGCCTTGAGTAACGGTATCTGTTCCCTGAACGAAGGTGTGGACCGTCTGGCATTAAGCTGCCTGATGAAGGTGGACGAAGAGGGCGAGATCGTGGACTATGAGATTTGCGAATCTGTGATCCGGGTCAATAAGCGAATGTCTTATACCGTGGTGAAGAAGCTGCTGGAGGAGCCGGAGTGTGTAGAGCATAACGCCGGTGCGCCGGATGGAACCGCCGGGGAAGGCACAGGAACCGTAACAGACTATTCCCAGTACAGGGAATTGCTCCCCATGTTCCGACAAATGGCTGAGCTCGCGGACAAACTGCGGAAGAAGAGACAGAAGAGGGGATCCATTGATTTCGATTTCCCGGAGTGCAAGATTTTACTGGACAGAGAAGGACATCCACTGGATATTAAGCCTTACGAGCGGAACGTGGCTACCATGCTGATCGAGGATTTCATGCTCGCAGCAAATGAGACAGTGGCGCAGCATTTTTACTGGCAGGAGCTGCCCTTCGTCTATCGCGTCCATGATGTACCGGATCCGGAGCGGATCCAGAAGCTGTCCACGTTCATCAGCAATTACGGGTATTACATGAAGGCGCTGGGGCGCAGGAACAGCAAGGTCTCCGCGGAGGAGATCCATCCCAAGGAGATTCAGAAGCTGTTACAGAAGATTGAGGGAACTCCCGAAGAGCCTATGATCGCCAGACTGACCCTGCGCAGCATGAAACAGGCAAAATACAGCACGGAGTGTACCGGACATTTTGGACTGGCATGTCAGTATTACTGTCATTTTACTTCGCCGATCCGCCGTTATCCGGATCTGCAGATCCATCGTATTATCAAGGAACAGCTGCGGGGACGCCTGAAGGAGGAGAGAGTGGAGCACTACCGGGATATTCTGCCGGAGGTGGCTAAGCATTCTTCCGAGATGGAGCGCCGTGCCGATGAGGCAGAGCGGGAGACGGACAAGCTGAAGAAGGTGGAATATATGGAACAGCACATCGGAGAGGAATACGAGGGTGTGATCTCCGGTGTCACCGGCTGGGGACTGTATGTGGAACTGCCCAATACCGTGGAAGGGCTGATCCATATTTCCACGATCCCGGGCGACTATTATCACTACAATGAGGCAGCCTGTGAGATGGTGGGAGAAGCCACCGGACGTTGCTTCAAACTGGGAATGCCGGTACGGATCGAAGTGGAAGACTGCGACCGTTTTATGCGCACCATCAATTTCCGGCTGGTGGATCAATAAATCTTCGGATTAAATGAACTGTTAGTTCATTGACAATTACGGAAAATATAGTAAACTGTAACTATTCAGAGCCGAAAAAGAAGCTCCGCAGGGGCGTTTTGTGAATGGGTTTCTGAATAGTTACAAGGTTTTAAGAGGTAGCCATGGCAAAAGGAAAAGAGTCCCAGAAGCTGATCGCAAACAATAAAAAAGCATATCATGATTTTTTCATCGACGAGACCTACGAGTGCGGCATTGCCCTGCACGGTACGGAAGTAAAGTCCATGCGTATGGGAAAATGCAGTATCAAGGAGGCGTTCGTCCGCATTGAAGACGGAGAAGTATTCGTCTACGGAATGCATGTAAGTCCTTATGAGAAGGGGAATATTTTTAACAAAGACCCCCTTCGTGTGAAAAAGCTGTTGCTGCACAAGTACGAGATCAACAAGCTGTTGGGCAAGATCAAGGAAAAAGGGTATACATTAGTCCCTTTACAGGTATACTTTAAAGACGGTAAGGTAAAGGTAGAGATCGGACTGGCACGTGGTAAAAAGCTCTATGACAAGAGAGAAGCCATTGCCAAAAAGGATCAGCGCAGAGAGGCAGAGAAGGAATTCAAGGTCCGCAATCTGTGATCTGCAGGCTCTGATCCTGCAATGCTTTACTGCAAGTGCTTGACAGTGTGTGTGCCATCAAGTATACTTGGTCTGACAATTGAATAAGGGGTAGTAAAGGTTTCGACAGGGGTTTTGCAGCTGGAGAAGCGAGTCGCATGGTAATGCGTTAAATGGCCAAATTAAAATTAAACGCTAACGATAATTTAGCATACGCTGCCTAATGGCAGCAGTCGGCCCTAGGGCACTCACACCTTAGGATCCCGGCTTCAAACATGTGAGAAACGACATATGCAAAGCTTTGCGCATATGGGCGTAACATGAAGCTACTGAAATGCTCAGGGTGTTTATTCCCGGGGCGCGGAGGGAATGTAAAAGAATAAACTAGACTCGTAGAAGGACAGGGAATAGGCTTTTGGACACGGGTTCGACTCCCGTCTACTCCACTAATTGAGCCGTACTCGAACACCTCGAGGCGGCTCCTTCTTTTGTGGCGTTGTAGATGATCAGCGCCTCACCTTCGCGCACTTCGACGCGATCCACAAACGTGTCAATCAGACGACGGCAGAAGCCCTCGTCGCTTATATCTCCATTACGGAAGGAACAGAGCCACGCTCTGACTGCGTCAGCGGTCAAGCGTGGCGTTTTTATTTGCGCTTTGGACAATTCTGCATCTAATGCGTCACGTTCCTCCTCGAGGGCGCTGAGACGTTCCACGAGGGATGCTCCGCCACCATTCTCAATGGCATCCAGCACGTTCTCGATCTTTTTCTTCGTGCCGTCCAGACGAGAGCGCAGAGAGGTGACCACTGCCTGGCCGTCATCACGGTCCTGGATCTCCATGATCTTCGCCACAAGGCGGTCGATGACCTCGTCCGTCAGCATGTCGTCCATGGTATGACGAAGCACAGCTTCTTCCAGCAGTTCACGCTTCACAGGTTTGAGATCACAGGCTCCGCCTCTTTTCCTGTTCCCACACTTATAATATGCATACACGGTACCACTTTTTCCAGTGCCACATTCTCCGGACATCATCGTCCCACATTTTCCACAATAACATTTGCATGATAATAAATAATTCATTTTTGCTCTCCCTGCTGCATTGTTCCGGCTCGTCGGGAACATGGTCTGCACTTTTTCAAATAAATCTGTAGGAACGATAGGTTCCACGCCCTCGTAGGTCACACCCTGGAGCTCAAACTCACCCAGATAGCGTCTGTTCCGCAGCATTCTGTAGATAACGCCGGTGCTGATGGGCTTGCCGCGCTGGCCGGTGATGCCCTGGCTGCGCATGTACTCAATAAGTTCCTTCTCTTTAGCGCCTGCAGCATACATTTCAAAGCAGCGGCGGACTACCGGTGCGACAACCGGATCCGGAACGATATGCTTCTGATCGTCCCGGGTGTAGCCGAGAGGTAGTGGGAACGTCCAGACGCCCTTCTTTGCGTTTTCACGATGGCCACGGCTGACCTTCTGAGCCAGATCGGCGCTGTAGTACTCAGCAAGACCCTCCAGCACACTCTCCAGGATAATGCCCTCAGGACCTTCCGGGATGGCTTCCTTCGAGTAGAGCAGCTTCACACCGGTGCGCTTCAATTTCATTTTATTGTTTGCAATGTCATAACGGTCGCGCCCGAAGCGGTCGATCTTCCAGGTCACGACGCAGTCAAAGAGTCCCTTCTCCGCATCTTTTATCATTTTCTGGAACTCCATGCGCCCCTTCAAACTGCGGCCGGAGACGTGTCGGTCTGCATATACCTTTATAATTTCAATATCATTTCTGTCTGCATACGCCTGGCAGTCAGCCACCTGCCCTTCAATCGACCTCTCCGTCTGATCTGGTCCTGGTGAATATCTGGCATAAATAACGCCCTTCATTTTACTCATGATTGCCCTCCAATCTCGAGAACTGCACTGGCGTGGAGCTGCTTCACCAGTTCAACATTTGCGAGAGTCATCCGATCATAATATGGTGCCATTTTATCCAAAAGGTGATCAAACTGGCTCTGTTTTCCCTTCACCGTTTTCGCCTTATCTGCGCCCAGCTGAGCTTTTTGAAAACTCCGGAGGATGAAGGCACGAGTGGCCGCCTCTTCCTGCTCTTGGGCAATCCGAAGAACCTCAGCGGGCTGGGTGCCCTTAAACTTATAATACTTTGAAGCCTTGGCCAGTTTTGCGGTCGTTTCTTTTAACAGTTCATAGCGTTGAAAGAAGACGTCCGGCTCCACTGTTTTGTTTATCAGGTCACGGCAATCGGCCACGATTTTCAGCCACTGCGGCACCATGACCTTCGCCTCACGTTCTTCTCTGCTCCATCCGAACATATCGCTCCTCCTTATAAATGTAAAATAGCGCGGATTGCTGCCTGCGTCTCAGCACCTGCGTGCCTATAGGCACTTATGAGATTAATCTCTTCTAAGGTCATTGCTAGGTATTTGTTGTAAATCTTGTCGTCCGTTTGATCTCCAGAAGGTCTGCTAATCTTATCAGTAAAGCCGAGCAGGTAGTTCATATCTACATGAAATACATCTGCCAAGGCTTCGATCATTTCAAAACTCGGCTTTCTCTTTCCTGTCTCATATTGTGATATGGTCACCTTTGTTAGACCGACCATATTAGCCAGTTCCTGCTGGGTCATCCCACGTTCTAATCTTAACTGTTTTACTATTTGTGAAAAATCCATATTCTCTGCCTCCAAGCAATGTAAGTAAACTTTTTGTAAACTTCCTATTGACAATTATAAACCATTTGTTTATCATATTCAATGTAAAACAGAGTTAGCTTTAAGCAAACTAAACGCTGTATAAAAATAAACAGGAGGAGACGCATGGAGCTTAAAACATATCAAAACAAGAGAAACAGGAACAAGTTCATTCAGGTCAAGAAGTATACCTGCGGCAACTATTACTTCCGTCAGTTTATGCACTGGGAGACAGACCGGGGACCTGTCACGAGCTACATAGGGACTAAACGTGGACGCTTCGTTCGCAATGGTATGAGAACACTCGGACCAGTGCTCAGCGATGACTATGAGGAGGTGAGGGCATAGATGAAGAATACACTGAGTGACTTGAACAACCACCTGTTTGAACAGTTGGAGCGGCTCAATGATGAAGATCTCACGGATGAACAGCTCGACAAAGAGCTCCGGAGATCGGAAGGTATGACCAAAGTCGCCGAGCAGATCATCCGGAATGGTGAACTGGCATATAAGACAATGGTGCACATGGCTGAGTATGGCTACGCTGACAGCCAAGGAAGCGTTCCGGAGATGCTGGAGGTGAAAAATGGCGGTTAGATATAGGCCGGAAGTGCATGACTTCATACGGACACATCTGGAACAGTTCACCATCCGGGAAATGGCCGAAGAGATCAACCAGCGCTTTGGCACCAACTTCAATTATGACAAAATGAAGGGCTACTATGCCAATCATAAACTGAAATCGCAAAAACGTGAGAAGGTGCAATCCAAGACTTGGCCGGAAGAAGTGGTCAATGTACTTCTGAAAAATTACAAAGGACGCAGCTGGGCAGAGATGCAGGAAATCCTTCTGGAAAAGACCGGAAGAGAGTACACCATCGGTCAGATCAAAGGGTACTATGCAAACCATAAGCTCAACAGTGGATTGAACGGACGCTTCGAGCCCGGGCACGTTCCATGGACAAAGGGAAAGAAGTGGAGCGAGTATATGAGCGAGGAGGCTCAGCAGAGAAGCCGGCAGACATGCTTCGACCATGCTTCCATTCCAGACAATCTCGCCCCGGTCGGAACCATCCGAAAAAGTGGGGGGTATCTAATCAAGAAAGTCCAGGAGCGTGGCAGTCAGTGGGAGCGCTGGAAATTCCTGCACCGCATAGTGTGGGAGGAAAACTTCGGCCCGATACCGGAAGGCATGGCCGTAGGTTTCAAGGATAATGACAAAATGAACTGTGACCCAGGCAATCTTATACTGATGACTTTGGACGAAAATGCGAGAATGAACCAGAAGGGCTACCGGTCGCAGGATCCGGATCTGACACAGGCGGGACTTCTGACTGTGAGACTGGAGAAAGCAATAAGAGAAAAGAAAAAGGAGGATAACAATGGCGTATAATGTGGAACTTTTGAAAGAGAAAGTGATAGGGCATCGCTTACGAGAACTTCGAGGCGATAAGACGCAAAGGGAGATAGCCAATGCGGTAGGCGTGAGTCCGATGGCTATTTGCCAATACGAAGCCGGAACTAGAGTCCCAAGCGATCGGATTAAAATAGCACTGGCAGAGTATTTTAATAGAACAGTAGAAGAGATTTTTTTTACTTTTTAAGTTAGCTTAAAGCTTACAGAAAGGAGTTACATGAAAGCAAAAAGCACACAAGACCTCACGCTGTTGGCAATGGCAGCATACGAAGCAATGAAGAAGGAGGCAGGTAAGAATGAGACAGAAAAGAAGCCGCAGAAGCCCCGGAGCAAGTAGGGGCCTTTTACTCAGCCTCCTGATCGGATGCCTGATCGGCGCTCTGGCCGGCAGCGGGCATATCCACAGCGTAAAGCAGTACCAGGAGGAGAAGTTCGCATACTTGAAGAACGCCCCCGAGGTTGTTTACGAAGAACCAGAAGCACTCAGCGAGAACTCGGTGCAGAGCCCGGAACCCGCTGCCTACATAGACCCAGACATTCCGGAGGAGGTGCAGGTTGCAGCTCAGAAAGTAGGGCAGGCGTATGATCTGAGCCCGGAGCTGCTAGAGGCTGTAGCCTTCCACGAGAGCAGATACCGACCCTATGCGGTGAACGGATCCTGCATCGGATTGATGCAGGTCAATATCGACTGGCACTGGGATCGCATGGAGCGCCTGGAAGTATCGGAGGCAGAGCTCTGGCGGATCTACCCGAACATGATGGTGGCAGGTGACTATTTGAGAGAACTCTTTGACAGATACGAAGACCCGGAGGTCGTCCTTGCCATATACCACGGTGAGTCAGATGCCAGGGATTCGGACTACCTGCCGAGTGAATACGTCACTGGAGTGCTGACAATGTCGGAAGAGCTGACAGAGAAACATGAAGGAGGTGAGGCCATCATGAGCACGGAAAAATGAGGGCGCAGCGATGAACGCCACACCCTCACGTAATGCACCTATTTCAATTATACCACAACAGGAGGACGAACATGAAGATTGTTTGCGAATTTGAAAGTTACAAAGAGTTCCTGGACTTCATCAACGGAGAAGCCGAGGCAGAACTGATCAAGACAGTCACAGGACAGACATCTGCGGCTGCACCTAAGAAAGAAGAGAAGAAACCGGCACCGGAAAAGACCGATAAAGCCAAACCGGAGAAGAAGCCGGAACCGGTAAAAGAAGAACCCACTGCCGGAGACTGGACGCCTGGCGGCGGAAACGCTGACGACAGCATCGTGAACCCCACAACCGGCAGAAAGTACGAGGAAGAAGACGCAGAGCAGCGGGCATCAGAGGAGCCTGCACCAGAGGAAGAAGCTCCAGTGGACGAGTCCTTCCGCGTGAAGGTACGCAAGACACTGGCAGCTCTTAACAAGAAAACCGGTAAAAATACCGCCAGCGAGCTGATCCACGGCTTCGGCGTGGCCAAGCTCACCGAAGTAGAATTAAAAGACCTTCCGGCACTGATGCAGAAGGCAGAGGAGGCGCTCAATGCCTGAGAGACATGCAAGACTGGGGCCGTCAGCGGCTCACAGATGGATCGAGTGCCCGGGATCCATTGCCCTGTCAGAACAGTGCCTGGTACCGGCTCCCAGTGAATACGCTGAGGAGGGCACCATTGCCCACGCTCTCGCAGAGTTAAAGCTCAGAAAATACCTCGGGGAACTGAGAGGGGCAGCCTATACGGCAAAGCTTAAAAAGATCCAGAGCAGTGAGCACTACAACGGTGAGATGGAAGAAGCCACAGACTTCTATGTGGACTCCGTTCTGGAGAGACTGGCAGCGGCCGGCGACGATGCAGAGCTTCTGGTGGAGCAGCAGTTCAGTCTGGATACCTGGGTGCCTGAGAGCTTCGGAACATCTGATGCGGTCGTGATCGGAGGCAACGCCATCGAGGTCATCGACTTAAAGTACGGCAAGGGCGTCAGGGTGGATGCAAAGGGCAACCCGCAGCTGAGACTTTACGGACTGGGAGCAGCAGGACTCTTCGGTGATCTGTACGACTTCGAGACAGTCCGCGAGACGATCATCCAGCCAAGACTTGACAGCGTGAGCACAGAGGAGATTGCACTGGCGGATCTGACGGCCTGGGCGGCTGAGGTCGTGGTGCCGGCAGCACGCCTGGCCATGGACAACACTGACGTCACGAAAGCTGGAGACTGGTGCCGCTTCTGCCCGGCAAAAGCTACCTGCAGAACCAGAGCAAACGCAAACCTTGACCTGGCGAGAATGGACTTCAAAGAGCCGCTGCTTCTTACGGATGAGGAGATCGGAGAGGTGCTCCGCAAAGCTGAGAACCTCGAAAAATGGGCGGAGGACGTCGCTGCCTACGCCCTTGAGCAGGCGCTGGCCGGCAAGCATTACGACGGCTGGAAGCTGGTGGAAGGCAGGAGCGTCCGCAAGTATGCGGATGAATTGAAGGTGGCCGATGCATTGAAGAAGGCGGGCTTCGATGAAGCCATGCTTTACGAGCGCAAGCTCTACGGCATCACTGCCATGGAGAAGATCGTCGGCAAGAAGAAGCTGGCGGAAACTCTGGGCAATCTGCTCATTAAACCGCCCGGAAAGCCGACACTGGCGCCGGCATCTGATAGACGTGAAGAACTGAAAACAGCAGAAGCAGCAGCCGCTGACTTCGCAGAAGAATAGAAAAAGGAGGCCAATATTATGGCAAGCACAAAAGTAGTAACAGGTAAAGTTAGATTTTCTTATGTAAACATTTTCAAGAGCCGCAGCTTCAACGGAGGCGACGAGAAGTTCAGCATCTGCCTTCTCATCGACAAGAAGGACAAGGCAACCCTGAAAAAGATCAATGAAGCAGTCGAGGCAGCGATCCAGGAGGGCATCGGCTCCCAGTGGAATGGCAAGAAACCGGCAAACTTAAAGCTCCCGCTCAGAGACGGTGACATTGACAGAGAGGACGACGAGACCTGCGCAGGCATGTACTTCCTCAATGCAAACAGCAACCAGAAGCCCGGCATTGTCGACAAGGATCTCGTTGAGATCCTCGACCCTGATGAGGTATACAGTGGCTGCTATGGCCGTGCTTCGATCAACTTCTATCCGTTCAATAAGAACGGCAACAGAGGTGTCGGCGTAGGGCTCAACAACATCCAGAAGCTGGCCGACGGTGCAAGACTGGGAAGCTCCAGAGCTTCCGCAGAGGACGACTTCAGCGACGACTTCGAGGATGAGGAGGACTTCTAATGGCACGGATGTCAGTGGATATAGAAACATACTCATCCATTGACCTGTCAAAGGCTGGCGTCTACCGGTACACGGAGGCGCCGGACTTCGACATCCTACTCATCGGCTACAGCATAGACGGCGGACCGGTGGAAGTCATCGACTGCACCGCAAGGCACGACAATTATGAAGAGGAACGGAAGATGGTGATCTTCAAAAAGCATCTCTATGATCCGGACTGCATCAAGCAGGCGTTCAATGCCGCATTCGAGCGCACCTGTCTCGCCAAGTGGACAGGGCGCCCGATGCCTCCGGAAGAATGGCGCGACACCATGATCAAGTGCCTCGTGATGGGACTGCCAGGTAGTCTGGCGATGGCCGGAATGGCGCTGGGACTTCCGGAAGAGAAGCTAAAGGATCCGCAGGGCAAGGCTCTGATCACCTTTTTCTCAAAGCCGTGCAAGCCGACGAGAGCCAATGGACAGAGAACGAGAAACCTGCCGGCACATGACCCGGAGAAGTGGCGGCTGTATATCGAATATAACAGACAGGACGTGGTCACGGAGATGGAGATCGCTCACAAGCTGGAATGCTATGAGATCATTCCGGAGGAGCAGGAGCTCTGGAGCCTTGATCAGCACATGAACGACAACGGCGTGCGCCTGGACATCCCAATGGTTGATAAGATTGTGACCTACGACAACCGGCGGCGGGAAGAGCTCCAGGAGGAAGCGCGTCAGATCACCGGGCTGAGCAATCCAAACAGCCTGGCGCAGCTCAAAGGGTGGCTGGAAGAGCAGGGCGTCCCGATGACGTCCGTCACGAAGGACACGATCACGGCAGCACTGGCAAGAAACGACCTTCCGGACAATGTCCGCAGAATGCTTGAGATCCGCACTGCGCTGGGAAAGACATCCGTGGCCAAGTACAGCACCATGCTGGAAGCGGTCTGCGACGATCACCGACTGAGAGGTATTCTGCAATTCTACGGAGCCAACAGATCCGGACGATGGGCCGGCCGGCTGGTACAGACCCACAACCTTGCAAGAAATACGCTGGAGGACCTTGACCTGGCCAGAGAGCTGGCGGCCGGGGGAGACTTTGACACCATGATGACACTTTTCGGAGAGACGTCCTTCGTCTTCTCCGAGCTGATCCGCACGGCGTTCATCCCATCAGAGGGCTGCCGCTTCGTGGTCAGTGACTTCTCAGCCATAGAGGCGAGGGTCATCAGCTGGATCAGCGGCGAGGAATGGCGGCTCGAGGCTTTCCGGGCGGGTAAGGACATTTACTGCGAGACAGCGTCGCAGATGTACCACGTGCCGGTTGTAAAGCATGGCGTCAACGGAGAACTGAGACAGAAGGGCAAGGTCGCAGAGCTGGCCTGTGGCTACCAGGGCGGCGTCGGAGCGATGAAGCGAATGGACCGGGAGGAAACGATTCCCGAAGAAGAGCTGCAGGCAGTCGTTGACCAGTGGCGCAGTGCGAACCCGAAGGTAGTGAAGCTCTGGAGGACCTGCGAGATGGCAGCACGCACCTGCATCGAGGAGCACCGCACTGTCCGGATAAAGAACGGCATCGCCTTTTCCTACATAAACGGCAACATGTTCATCAAGCTGCCAGGCGGCCGGAAGCTCTGCTACTGGAACACCCGCCTAAAACTTGACCCGAATGACGGCCGGGAGCACATCGTATACATGGGAGTCAACCAGGAAACGAAGCAGTGGGGAGAGACGGAAACCTACGGTGGAAAGCTCGTCGAGAACATTGTGCAAGCAACCGCTCGCGACTGTCTGGCCGTATCGATGACAAAAGTCAGCGCGCTGGGCTACAAGATCGTGATGCATGTACACGATGAGATGATCGTCGACGTGCCGATCGAGGACAAAGATGCCCTGAACGTAATCAACAACATTATGGCAGAGCCGATTGACTGGGCGCCCGGTCTTCCGTTGAAGGGCGACGGCTATGAGGCCGCCTTCTACAAAAAAGATTAAAGGAGAAGAACATCATGAAAGTATTGAGAAGAATGGAAACAGAAACGAACACACTGGAAGTCGGTGACATCATTGAACTGAAAAACGGATATACAGCAACCTGCCAGAAAATCACGGAAGCCGGGGCGCTCATGCTCCTGGATCAGTATGTGGCTGAGAGACCGATGAACGAAGAGCACAGCAACCGCGGAGGCTGGGAGGACTGCGACCTCAGGACGTTCCTGCTGAACAACCTGGACGAGTTCATTCCGGATGACCTGTTCAGGAGCCTGGGCGATTTTGAAAACGGCGACAACGTCCGGATCCCGATGCTCGGGGAAATGGTGGACGAGGTCCCTGACTGGACCGAGTACCAGAATGCTGAGCAGTGGCCGCTGATGAAGGACAGACGCAACCGGATTGCCTTCCACCAGGATGGCAGATGGGACTGGTGCTGGTGTATGGATAAAGACACCGACTCTGCGGCGACCTTCTGCGGTGTCCGCGGCAATGGCGGTGCGCGCACCGGCAGCGCCTCGGGCTCCAGCGGCGTGCGCCCGGCTTTCCTTATTATCCAATAGATCCCGGGGGCCTCGTGCCCCCGCATTAAGTATAAATAAAGCAGGAGGACAAGCGACTATGCCACTGACAAAAATGCAGAAAGACAAGCTGATTAAATTAAAAAATTACGGATCGTGGAGGGCGGACTGCTGTGTCTGCGGCAAGCCGCTGGATTCCGAAGCAGACACAACAGAGTACGCAAAAACGAAGCGTAAAACAGAGGTTTTCTTCCATCGGGAATGCGTCAGGAGGTGGAACAGATGAGAAAAACAAACTTGAAAGTAGTGGAGCCAGAAGCATTGCCGTTAGAATACGATGGCAGTCTTCTGATCTCTACTGGGAAGAACCGCTTCGAGACGGCGTGGAAAAATAGAAAAATGAAATGGTCGGAACTGCTGGCCAAACTCAGCAAGTCACTCCAGACCCGTGAGTCTCATGCAGAATACATGAAGATGAGCAAGGAGGACCAGGACAGGATCAAGGACATCGGCGGCTTCGTAGGTGGACACTTAAAGGACGGACGCCGCAAGACCGGGTACGTCGCAGCGCGTCAGATCCTCACCCTTGACCTGGACTTCCCTCCGGAGAATTTCTGGGACGGACTGATGGACAACTTCGCGCTGACCAGCGCCATGGCAGTTTATTCAACGCATAAGCACACAGCAGCGAAGCCGAGGTATCGCCTGATCATGCCACTCGACAGAGACGTGACTCCGGATGAATACGAAGCCATCGCCAGGAAAGTGGCCGACAAGATCGGTATCGACTACTTCGATGACACCACCTTCCAGCCGACTAGGCTGATGTACTGGCCAAGTCACAGCGCGGACGTGGAGCCGTTTTTCAACTATTACGATGCGCCATTTTTAAGTGCCAACAGCATCCTGGCGGAATATCCGGACTGGACAGACACCAGCTACTGGCCAGAGTCTTCCAGAATGGTGGGGATCCGGAAGAAGCAGGCAGACAGACAGGGCGACCCGACAGCGAAGAAGGGATTAATCGGCGCCTTCTGCCGCACTTATACAATAACCCAAGCAATCGCGACCTTCCTGCCGGACGTCTACACACCGACAAACAAGGACGACCGCTACACCTATGCAGCAGGAAGTACTGCTGCAGGTCTCGTGGTTTACGATGGCGACCTGTTCGCCTTCTCCAATCACTCAACGGATCCGGCAGGCGGTCAGCTATGCAATGCCTTCGACCTGGTGCGCATCCACCTCTTCGGGGACAGAGACGATGAGGCAAGGGGGAAGAGTGGCAAGGATCTCCCGAGCTTCAAGGCCATGGCGAACATGGCAGCGAACGATGCGAATACCAAGCTGACGCTCGCAAACGATCAGAGGGAGCGTGCGGTGCTGGACTTCGGTGAGGAGCCGGAAGAGGCTCCGGAGGCAGTCGACGACAGCTGGATGGTAAAGCTGTCCAGAAGCGACAGCGGTGAGATCAAGAAGCTGCTGACCAATGCCATCCTGATTCTGGAGAACGACCAGCGCATCCAGGGGCTCCGCTTTAATGAGCTGAGCGGAGCAATCGAGGTCGAAGGGAAACTGCCGTGGAAGCGGCCAAACAAATACTGGAGAGACGTGGACAGCGACCAGCTCTATGGCTGGATCGCCGACAACTACGGCGTGCAGTTTCCGGAGACGCACTTCCAGAAAGCGCTCTCCATCGTTACAAGCAAGCGCAGCTTTAACCCATTGAGGGATTATGTCAGGGATCTCCCGGAGTGGGACGGCGTCGAAAGAGTGGACACGCTTCTGATCGACTACCTGGCCGCGGAGGACACTCCATACACCAGGGCGGTCACCAGGAAGACGCTGATCGGAGCCATCCAGAGAGTGCTGCGACCTGGCTGCAAGTTTGACACAGTGCTGGTGCTTGACGGTGCGCCCGGCATCGGCAAGAGCACAATGCTCCGCAAGCTGGGCGGTGAATGGTTCAGCGACAGCCTGAGCCTGGCAGATACCAGGGATAAAACAGCGGCCGAGAAGCTCCAAGGTGTATGGATCATGGAGATCGGAGAGATGCAGGGCACCAGGAAGGCCGACGTGGACGTGATGAAGGGCTTCATCAGCAGACAGGTGGATGAGTACCGCGCAGCCTATGGCCGAACGGTCGAACGCCGGCCGCGCACCTGCATTATCTGCGGAACAACCAACAGCACCACAGGCTTCCTGCGGGATACTACAGGAAACCGCCGGTTCTGGCCGGTGCCGGTGAAACGTGGCAGCCGTCTCAGTGTATGGGATCTTACTCCGGACGACATCGCCCAGATATGGGCGGAGACAATGGCCTACGTGGCTGAGGGAGAGGACAGCTTCCTGGATGCAGAAATGGAAAAGGAGGCAGAGAAGGCTCAGCAGAATGCTCTGATATATGACGAGCGTGAAGGTCAGGTCACCGACTACCTGGAGACGCTGCTGCCGGAAGATTGGAGCGCGTGGGATTTCGACAAGCGGGTGGACTATTTCAGACAGCGCGATGTTCTGGCACCAAAAGAACAGGAAGGCACTACGCAGAGAATGAGGGTCAGCGTGACAGAGATCTTCTGCGAATGCTTCGGACGTCCTAGGAGCTACATGACAAGGAAGGACAGTGATGAGATCATCAGCATCATGGCGAGGATCCCGGGATGGGAGCGGCCAGCAGGTGCCACCATGCGCAGCAAGGTATACGGAAAACAGAAGGTTTTTGTTAGAACTAAGCAGGGGTAACCAGAGGCAACGGATAAAGTGGTAACTGGTAACGAGGTAAAAAAGAGAAAACGAGAGAGCAAAGTTCATGTAAGGGTAACGAGGTAAGACCGTTACCGTGTAAGTCACCGCACTCGTTACCGTCAAAAAGCTAATAAAATCAACGGCTTCAAGTGTAATGGTAACGAGGTAACGAGCTTTTTATATAGATTTTATAAATACAGCAATACATACACGAAAACGACGCCCGCGTACACACGTATAAGAACTATAAGGGAAAAACAGGGCGCTGGTTACCATATAAAGAAAGGAGGCATAACAGTGACATTACTGGAAAAGCAAATAGAAGCGAGACTTCGCAGGCGCGTCAATGAGATAGGCGGTCTGTTCTACAAGTTCGTAAGCCCCGGAAATGATGGAGTGCCTGACCGCATCGCTGTACTGCCCGGCGGTCAGGTGTGGTTCATAGAGTTAAAAGCCGACAGCGGCAGAGCTTCCGGTCTCCAGAAGTGGCAGATCGAACAGCTGAGGAATAGAGGCGCGAACGCCATCATCATCAGGGGAAAAGAAGAGGCGGATGCCTGGTGCGGAAAAATGGGAGGGGGGTGACTAGCATGGAGTTCATACCACATGATTACCAGAAGAGAGCGATCAGCATGGTAGTACAAAAAAGCCATGTCGGTCTCTTCCTGGACATGGGACTCGGAAAAACTGTCATCACACTGACAGCAATCCAGGAGCTCATGTATGACCGCTTCGAGGTCGTGCGGGTCCTGGTGATCGCTCCGAAGCGTGTGGCGGAGGACACCTGGACGAGAGAGCATAAAAAGTGGGATCATCTCAAAAATCTGAGAGTGGCCAGAGTCCTGGGGACAGTACAGCAGAGAAGGCATGCACTGGAGCAGGATGCCGATGTTTATGTAATCGGCCGGGACAATGTGGTCTGGCTGGTGGAGCATTATTTGAATACCACAAGACGGTGGCCGTTTGACATGATCGTGATCGACGAGCTTTCCAGTTTTAAGAACCCGCAGGCCAAGCGTTTCAAGGCGCTGCGGAAAGTAGCACCGAGAGCTTCGAGGATCGTCGGCCTGACCGGCACGCCAAGTCCCAACGGTCTGATGGATCTCTGGGCGCAGATGTATCTCCTGGACATGGGCGAGCGCCTGGGCAGAACGCTGGGAGCCTATCGCGAGAGGTACTTCAAAGCAGGAGCCCGCAATGGTTATGTCGTTTATAAATGGACACCGGTGAGAGGAGCCAAGGAAGAGATTGAGAACCGGATCAGCGACATCTGTGTGAGCATGTCAGCAGCTGACTATCTCACACTTCCGAAACGGATCGACAACATCATCCCGGTGCAGCTGACTCCGGCAGAGTTTGAAAAGTATCAGAAGCTCGAGCAGGATCAGATCCTGGAACTGGGGGGAGAGGACATTGTAGCACCGAACGCGGCGGCTGTCATGACAAAGCTCCTGCAACTTGCAAATGGCAACGTATACAGCGCCGAGGGCGTAGTTGTTCCGTTTCACCGGAAGAAAGTCGAGGCGTTGGTGGAGATTGCAGACACCAGTGACAGTCCACTGCTGGTCTTTTACTCTTTTCGGCATGACTTGGAAGCAATTCAGGAAGCTATTCCAGAAGCGAGGATCCTGAGCAGTGAGAAAGACATTACTGACTGGAACAACGGCGGCGTGAAGGTGCTTCTGGCGCATCCGGCAAGTGTGGGCTACGGTCTTAACCTCCAGGATGGTGGGCACACGATCGTCTGGTATGGCCCGACGTGGAGCCTGGAGCTTTATCAGCAGGCGAACGCCAGACTGTATCGGCAGGGGCAGCAGAAGCCGGTGATCATCCACCACCTCATCGCAGAGGGAACGGTGGATGAGCAGGTCATGAGAGCCCTGGAGAGTAAGGACACAAGCCAGGCGGCGCTCCTGGCAGCATTAAAGGAAAGGCGTGACTATGAACAGTGAGGGATACAAGGACCCGACGGCAGAGCTGGCAATCGCAAGGGTCACAAGGGAGAGGAGGCGAAAGCATGAGACTGTATATAAGCGGACCAATAACAAGAGACCCGAACTACAGGAGAAAGTTCAAGGGGGCGGCGGACGCCCTGGAAGCAAAAGGGTACGACGTGGTAAACCCGGCGGAGCTTATAAAAGTAATCGGGACGAGCTTCACATACAGGGAGATCATGGCCATCGATCTGGACCTCCTCGCAAAATGCGAAGCACTGATCCAACTGCCAGGGTGGGAGGAGTCAAGAGGGGCAAACATTGAGTACGGCTTTGCCCTAGCATCTGACAAGCTGGTCGTCAGTCTGGAGGACATGCTGGAGGGAGGTGAGACCCATGGAATGTGAAGAACTGGACGAAGTATATGATTTTCTGATGGGGCCATATCACAAACGGCTAGAGATCCAGAGAAAAGAGAGCCTCATCGCGGAGCTCCGGAGCTGCCTGCTGCCGGGAGCTATCAGATATGACGCGGACAAGGTCCAGAGTTCTCCCAGTGATCAGCTGAGCGAGGTGATGGCCAAGATCGATGAGATGGAGAGACAGGTGGAGACCCTAAAGGTGGAGCGGTCGGCATTGATCGTCGAGGTGAACAACATGATCGAGAAGTTGGAGAACGGCATCGAGCGGTCAGTGCTGACAGAATGGTACATAAACCGGACAAAGCCTTCGAGGATAGCCAGCAAGATCGGCTACAGTGAGCGGAGAATGTACCACTACAAGAAAGAGGGAGTGCTGCATCTGGCTCAGGTTTTGAAAGATTTCAGTGAATTGCAGTAAGCCTCTGTGCTATATTGTAAGCAGCGAAGAGCGGGGAGAGATCCCTGCTCTTCTCCTTTATGCAAAACAAATAACCGGAGGTGGAACAAGTGCCAAAAGCAAGGAACGCTAAGGCCGACGAGGCTCTGGCGTTGTACAGGCAAGGGCACAAGTTGGTCGACATCGCAAAGCAACTCGATCTTCCGGAAGGAACTGTCCGGAGGTGGAAGTGCACATACAAGTGGGACGCTGACAAGGCGAACGTTCGCAAAGATAAAGAGCCGAGCGCTCGCAACAAAGGAGGCGCCCCGAAAGGAAACAAGAACGCAGCCGGACATGGAGCGCCGAAGGGAAACCAGAACGCCAGGCGCTGGGGGCTGCTCAGCAAATACATCCCACAGGAGACCATGGACCTCCTGGGCATAACTGCCGAGACTTCTCCGTTGGATCTGCTATGGGATCAGATACAGATCGCTTACGTGGCCATCATCAGAGCCCAGCAGATCAACTTCGTCACCGACAAGGACGACAGCACCACGACGAAGATCAAAGAGGGCTACAGCGACACAGGCAGCACTGAGGAGTGGGAAGTTCAGCAGGCCTGGGACAAGCAGGCCAACTTCATGAAAGCACAGGCCAGAGCGCAGTCAGAACTCCGGTCGATGATCAAGCAGTACGACGAGATGCTGCACAAAGACTGGGAGGCAGCCACGGAGGAGCAGAAGGCTCGCTTGCAGCTGCTACAGTCTAAGATAGAAGGAGGCGGCGCGGATGAGGCGCCGGTCGTTATCATCAATGACACAAAGCGAGACGCGGATCAGTGACCTGATCATCCCAGCCTTCTGGGACGCGTTCAACGATACAACTCACACGCACAAGATCCTGACGTCTGGGCGTGCTGGTACCAAGACGAGCGAGGCAGCCATCGAGGCCGTCTATAAACTGGTGAGCCTGCCAGAGTGCTCGGAAGTAGTCATCCGAAAGAGGCACAACAAGCTGAGGAAGACGGTATACAAGGAGATCAAGAGGGCGATCAATCGCCTGGGCATACCGGAGAGCAAGTTCAAGATCACGGTTAGCCCCATGGAGATCACCTACAAGCCCAACGGCAACACGATCTACTTCACCGGATCCGATAGTATAGACGACACCAAGGGCATCATCGACGAGAGCAAGCCGATCAAACTGGTGCTCCTGGATGAGGTCAGTGAGTTCTTCACCGATGGGGAGGGTGAGGACGAGCTCCAGAACATCGAGGCGACCTTCATCAGAGGCAACGCCGAAGGGTTCCAGATGCTCTACCTCTTTAACCCACCGAAGAACCCGAACGCGCCGGTCATGAAGTGGCTGGCCAAAATGAAAAAGCGCCCCGATGTGCTGCATGTGCACGTAGACTACCGGGACGTCCCAGTCGAGTGGCTGGGTGCCAAGCTGGTGGAAGCTGCGGAGCTCCTGAGGAGCATCGATGAAAGGCAGTGGCGCTGGCTCTGGCTGGGACTCTGCATCGGCGTCGACGAGGTGATCTATTACATGTTCGGGGGCAAGAATGTCCGCCGGACAGATGAGGAAGCCTTCCCGATCATTGGCATCGGCGTCGACTATGGGCAACAGAATGCCACGACCTACCAGGCGGCTGGTCTCAATATGAGCAGGCACCGGCTGGATGGTCTGCAGGAGTATTACCACAGCGGAAGAGACACCGGATCGCAGAAGAGCCCAAGCGAATACGCGAGGGACTTCGTGGAGTTCACTGATGAGCTGCATGAGAAGTACAGCTGCAGCACCTTTTATGTTTATATCGATCCCAGTGCCAAGGGCCTGGCGGAAGAGATAAAGAGGGCAACGCGGTCGTGCGGCTACACTGTACTGCTCCGAGATGCTGACAACGACGTCGCGCTTGGCATCAGCCGGGTGCAGAAGCTCCTGACTTTCGGAATGCTTTCTGTGGATCCGTGTCAGGAGAATGCCATCGAGGAGTTCGGTCTGTACGAATATGACAAGAAAAGCATCGAGAAGGGGCGGGAGGTTCCGGTCAAGACGAACGACCACTGCATGGACGCCATACGCTACCTCGTGATGGGTCTCTGGAACAAGGTCAAAAGATACCTGCCTGTGCAGGATGAGGAAGAGGAGGACGGTGAGTAATGAACATTTTCACCTACTTGAAAAAGAAGGGCATCGACACCGTCGACAGCACCTTCTACACAAAAATCAAATTGTGGGACAGCTGGTACCGCGGTAATGTGGCCCGCTTCCACAGTTATCGCATATACCATGGAGTTGGGCATAGCACCAACTGCCAGCGCAAGAGCCTGGGAATGGCCAAGAAGGTCTGCGAAGATATTGCTGACCTGCTGCTCAACGAAAAAGTGAAAATTACCATCGGAGACGAGACGACCAGCGCATTCGTCAACAAGGTGCTCGAAGATGCCAACTTCAACGTCCAGGGCAATGAATACCAGGAGCGCAAAGCTGCATGTGGTACCGTGGCCTATGTGCCATACCTCACCGACATGGAAGTGGACGAGGACGGCAACGTCATCAGCGCAAAGGTCAAGCTTGATTATGTAGTGGCGCGGAACATATATCCGACTGCCTGGGAAAATGGCAGAATTACGGAGTGCCTGTTCGTGTTCGAGAAGACATACAAGCGCAAGAAATATGCGCACATGCAGCTCCACAAGACGGAAGCTCTCGATGATGGTGGCTTCCAGTATGTAATTGAGAACAGCGTGGTGCTGGCCAGTGACGGAGCTGGCAAGGACCTCACAGAGGAGGAGTGGAACAGGATTCCCTTCTTCCAGGGACTGGCACCGAGAGTCGAGACTGGATCTGACAAGCCGCAGTTCGTTATTGACAAGCTCAACATCGCGAACAATGTGGACGAGGATGACTCAAACCCGATGGGTGTGAGCATCTACGCCAATGCCTGCGACACGCTGGCCAAGATCGACCTGGAGTATGACAGCTATGCGAGTGAGTTCAGTCTCGGCCGAAAGCGCATCTTTGTCGCTCCTGAGATGCTGACAGACGCCAACGGCTCGCAGGTGTTTGACCCGAACGACACCGTGTTCTATCAGCTTCCGGAGGACTTCTTCAAGGACACCAAGGAAGCGATGCACGAAGTCGACATGAAGCTGAGAGTGACAGAGCACGAGGACGCCATCAACAATGACCTCAACCTTTTATCCTTCAAGTGTGGCTTTGGTACGCAGTTCTACCGCTTCGAGCGCGGAAACGTTGCGACGGCCACGCAGGTCATTAGTGAGAACAGTGACCTGTACCGATCAGTGTGCAAGCATGAGATTATTCTGGAGGACGTTCTCAAGGATCTGATCCGCGTGATCATCCGCCTGGGCAACGCATCGAAGGCTGGCGCTTTCAAAGAAGACACAGACATCACGATAGACTTCGACGACTCAATCATTGAAGACAGCAGCGCAGAGCGCGCAGAGGATCGTCAGGATGTCAGCATCGGGGCCATGAGGCTAGAAGAATACCGCGCAAAATGGTACGGCGAGACCGAAGAGCAAGCGGCAAAGAAGCTCCCGGAGCAGACTTCTGGGGTGATCTTCTAACATGGACGAGAGCTACCACAACCTGCTCGCCGCAGGAGTGGAGAAACGGATGCGAAACCTAGAGATCTCTGTCATGGAGGACATCATTCGCAGGATCCAGAAGGCCGGAAAGATCACAGAGACGGCTGACTGGCAGATCCAGCGCCTCATCATTCTGGGCAACAGCACCGAAGACATCCGGAAGCTGGTCAGCAAGGCCGTGGACGGTAATGAGGAAATGGTTCGCCAACTTTATGAGGAGGTCATTGCCAAGGAATACACCGGCATGAAAGAAATATATGAGGCTACTGGCAAGCAGTTCATATCATACGAACAGAACGCCGAGCTCCAGCAGCTTGTTGATGCCATGGTCCAGCAAAGCACGGAAGAGCTTTTCAACATCACCAAGAGCACCGGCTTCATGGTAGACATGGGAAACGGCTCCAAGGTATTCACGCCGCTGTCAGACATATACAACGGCTACCTCGACGATGCTATTACCGGCATGGTCAATGGAGCCTATGACTACAGCACGCTCACGCGCAAGATGGTCAGCCAGATGACAGCCTCGGGGCTCCGGACAGACCACCAGTTCAAAGATGGCGGAAGTGACTATGGCGTCGACTACGCCTCCGGGCATCACAACCGGATTGATGTGGCTGCACGTAGGGCTCTCCTGACCGGCTTCGGACAGGTAGCTGGTCACGTCACGGATTTGAATGCTCAGAGGCTGAACACAAACTACTTCGAGGTTTCCTGGCACGGAGGGGCACGACCTTCCCACGCACTGTGGCAGGGGCGCGTGTTCAGCAGGGAAGAGCTGAGAACTGTCTGTGGACTGGGTCAAGGCGGCGGCCTCAATGGCTGGAACTGCCGCCACACATACTACCCCTTCATCCCTGGAGTGAGCCAGCGCCAGTACTCAGATGAGTGGCTGGAGCAGAAAGCAGCCGAGGAGGCTAAGACAGTCAAGTGGAGGGGGAAGGAGTACAACGCCTACCAGGCCACACAGCGCCAGCGTCAGCTGGAGACAGCGATGAGAGCACGCCGTGAACAGGTGCAGCTCCTCAGACAGTCCGGCGCTGATCCGGAGACGATCACCGAGTACCAGTGCAAGTACCAGGCGACGCTCCAGGAGTACAGAGCCTTCTCCGAGAAGATGCACCTCGAGACGCAGATGGAGAGAGTCTACACCGGAAGAACGCCAGGCAGGATCTCGCCAAGCCCTCAGAAGTACGCAGCATGGCAGGCGGAGCAGATCAACCGCGCGAAGGAACGCCAGGAGGAGCGACGCCGCAAGGATATGGAGGAGGCCCAGAAGGCTGCCGACCATGTGCAGTGGATCAAGGACATCGGCGCGACAGGCACCAAGCTCGACACGCTTGACAAGTATCGCGAGGCACGACATAATAACACTGAGGAGTATCAACTTCTCAAGGGCTACGGCAGGGCAGTCGAGAAGGGCGACATCAGCCCGCTGATAGGCTTCGAGCAGTACCAGAAGACAGCCGCAGACGTGAAGGCCAGAGTCGTCGGACAGACGACAGCAGACGGCGTGCGCGTCGATTCATACGCGACCCATTTCATCGACAGAGTGGTCGGTGAGGTCGCTGATCCGCATCCTGGAAAGAGGGAAGCGGTCAGCATCAAGGCCGTCAATGAAGCTATGGCAAGCCCTATGGAAATCACAGAGAGAACGATGGCAGACGGAGACGTGCGTAGAACGTACAGAGGCGAGACGGCGAACGTGACCGTCAGCGTGAGAGATCACCGCCTGATCCAAGCAAACCCGAGAGGAGGCCGGAAAAAATGAAAATTGAAGAAAAAGACAAAGCCTTCTTGATTGAGAACATCGAGAACGCGGCGGCACTAATTGAAGCGGATGATGTGGAGGGCCTGCTTGACGAGATCGACGGCTTCATGACAGAGAAGGGCTACGCTCCGCCAGACTACCAGGAGCTCAATGACAAAGGTCGAGAGGCTGAGAGGATCCTCGACCGCATTTATTACAACAATTAAGAAGACCACCAAGCTGGAGACAGCGAGGTGGTTTTTTCATGCTCAAAATTAGAAGGAAGGATCAGAAACATGTACCAGATATTCAACGGAGACTGCCTAGCAGAGCTCCGCAACATCCCGGACGGCAGCATTGACATGGTGCTGACAGATCCACCATACAGTTCCGGTGGACTATTTGCAGGAAATCGAAAGCGAGACACTCGCACAAAATATTGCTCGACAAAAGATAACGGAGCCGCACGCTTCCAGAACTTTTCCGGCGATAACATGGATCAGCGAAGTTTTACGGCATTTTGCCGTGAAGTCTTCTCCCAGATACATCCCAAAGTAAAAGAGGGGGGGGGAATCCTGGGCGCGTTCATAGACTGGCGCAATCTTCCGGCTATGACAGATGCCCTGCAGATGGCCGGCTTCATCTGGCTGGGCATTGTTGTCTGGGATAAGCGGACGAGCAGACCAACACCCGAACGCTTCCGGAACGACTGTGAGTACCTGGTCTGGGGATCCAATGGCCCACGCCCTGCGCCGATGGTTAAAGGTTGCAAAGTGGCACCCGGGTGCTACAGTGTGCCGGGGGTACAGTCAAAGGACAAGCACCACCAGACGGAAAAGCCGGTGGCTCTGCTGGAGCAGCTTCTCCAGTTAGTGCCAGAAGGAGGCACCGTACTGGATCCCTTTATGGGAAGCGGCAGTACCGGAGTCGCCTGCATGAACCTGGGACTGGACTTTTATGGCATTGAGCTCGACCCTGGCTACTTCCAGACGTCCAGAGAACGCATCGAGGAAGCTGAGTTTTAGGAGGATCACATGATAACTGTAACAATTACAGAAAACAGCTTGACCGTAAACGGCCACGCAGCGAGACCCGATGGAGTGCCACCGGGACAGAACATCGTCTGCGCGGCCGTTTCTGCTCTGACGCTCACCCTGATCGAGGGGCTGAGCGTTGTGGCAGGCATGGAAATAGACGCCCACTGGAGTGAAGGCCATGCCTGCATCAGATGGGCGCAGGCTAATGAGAAGGGGCGCACGCTTCTGGACACATGGCTGATCGGAATGAAGAACATCCGGGACAGCTATGGAGAAATCACGATATTATAGCAGCCCGGCTGCTTTTAGTATGCCCGGACGGCTCTGGCTTAATGAGCTGGAAAATGTTCACGCACATTATAAAAACGGAGGAAACAACCATGAAGAAATTCAATTTACAGATTTTTGACGACGGCGGTCAGTCTGGCGCTGGAGCTCAGGGAGCTCAGGGCGGAGCAGCCGGGACTGGAACTGGTGGCCAGGGATCCACCGGAGGAAACGGCGGAGGCTACAGCTTCCAGCAGGCCGAAGAAATTGCGAATGCAAGAGCCGAGAGAGCGGAGAAAGCAGCACTCAGCTCCTACTTCAAACAGCAGGGCATGAGTGAGGACGAGATCACTCAGGCAATCAAAGACTTCAAGGCCAACAAGGAGAAAAGCAAGCCAAACGTCGACGCCATCACACAGGAGAGAGACAAAGCTGTGGCAGAGCTCGCTGCAATGAGGCAGACTCAAGCACTCCAGGCCAAGGGTGTGAAATCTGAGGACATGGACTATGTACAGTTCAAAATTAGCAAGCTCATGGAAACAGACGACAAGCTTGACTTCGACAAAGCGATGGCCAAGTTCTTGAAAGAGAACCCTCGTTATGCTCAGAGTGGCAGCTATCGCGTAAAGACTGGAACAGACTCCAGTCAGGGAAGTGGCTCCTCTCATGGCGACAATACAAGCATCAACGAAGCGATCCGCAAAGCGGCTCGCAGATAATTCAAGGAGGACAACAACATGAAAAAATTCAATTTACAGATTTTTGACATTGCCACCGGTATCGACAGAACCGGCGCCGAGGCGCTCATCCCCGAAGACCGTGCGCAGGAGATCATCCAGGGTACAATCGAGAGTTCCGTGGTCCTCTCCATGGGACGCAAGCTCGCAAACATGACAGCACAGCAGTCCAAGCTTCCGGTGCTTGACTCTCTTCCGGTGGCCTATTTCGTGGACGGAGATGCCGGTCAGAAGAAGACCACGAAGATGGCATGGGACAAGAAGGTCATCTACGCCGAGGAAGTTGCGGTTATCGTGCCTATTCCGGAAGCAGTTCTTGACGACTCTGACTACGACATCTGGGGAGAGGTAAAACCTCGTGTGCAGGAGGCTTTCGGTAAGACTATTGACGAGGCTATTCTTTTCGGAACCGGTAAGCCTGCCAACTGGAGAGAGGGACTTGTTCCTTCTATCCCTGCATCTGCAAAAGTGTCCCTTGCTACAACTCCGGACCTTTACAATGCAACACTCGCAGAGGGTGGCTCTATTGCAGCGGTGGAGGCTTCTGGCTACTTCGTAACCGGCCATGTTGCTGACGTCTCCATGAGAGCGAAGCTCCGCGGCTTGAAAGATCAGAACGACAGACCGCTCTTCCTCAGCTCTATGCAGAACGCCGGCAACTACAGCCTCGATGGCTCTGCTATCAAGTTTCCTCGCAACGGTGCCTTCGATAAGACCCAGGCTCTCATGGTCTCCGGCGATTTCTCTCAGCTGGTTTACAGCATCCGCCAGGACATCACCTTCAAGCTCTTCACTGAGGGCATTGTGCAGAACCCTGACGGCTCTATCGCTTACAACCTCATGCAGAACGACATGGTTGCGCTCCGTGCAGTCATGAGACTCGGTTGGGAGATCCCGAACCCTGTCAACAGTCTGGAGAAGGACAAGAGCAAGCGCTTCCCGTTCGCAGCAGTTACCGCTTAAGACTGAAGGAGGTGGAGCTCATGTATGTAAGTTATGACTTTTACAAGGACACCTTCGGCGGCAGCATACCGGCTGAGGCGTTTCCGCATGCAGAGATGCAGGCCGAGACTCACATCAGAGCCTTCACCTACATCAGGGGCAACATTTTCGAGGCAGAGGATGATGCTGTAAAAATGGCAGTGTGCGTTGCCTCTGACGTGCTCTACCAGTATGTGCAGAAGGGCAACACTGCCGGGATAAAGTCCGAAAGCAATGACGGCTACTCTGTCAGCTATGTGGCAGAGGCGCAGGATGGCCAAACCGCGGAGGAGGTCCTTCGCAAGAAGGTCTACGAAGCGGTTAGGGTGTACCTGCTCCCGACTGGATGGCTGAGCCGTAGGGTAAAACTGGGAGGAGGCGAGTGCAATGACTTCTGTGATTGCGATTACTGTCTATAACGGCAGAATTAACAAAACAGAACGGCGCGAAGTCTTTACTCCGACAAAGATCTCCGGAGCTTCCTTCCTGGAGACCCGGGGATCAAGTAGTTCCAAAGGATCGGAGACCGAGAAAATCACCTTCAAGTTGAGGATCCCGCTGGACGCAGAAGTGCAGGACGGGCGCACCTATGTCAATGAGGCAGTTTATAAGACCCTAAGCGATGAGGAGACGGCAAAGCACTGGACACTGCGAAAAGGGGACTATATTCTGGCCGCACAGAGTGAAAAGGCAGAGAGGCCGATGACACAGCCGGAGCTGGATGTACTCGGCCGAGAGCTATGCGTGGATCTGATCCGCGTGATTGAATACGCAGACAATACCATCAGGGGCTCGGCAGTAGTGAAACACTGGCGGATCGGAGGTGCATGATGGCATTCAAACCGATAGAAACACCGAGGGGATCCATCATCCTGGGCCCGAACGGTAAAGCAGAGATTAAGTGGAACCCAAACTTCCCACAGCGCATGAACGAGGTACTCAGTAAGAAGCAGGAGATCATTGACAGCGAGGTGTTGCGTTTATGTTCTCCCCTGGTGCCTTTGCAAACCGGAGCACTGGAGAGATCCGGAACACTTGGCACTGTCATCGGCAGCGGTGAGGTTAAGTACATTGCACCGTATGCGCGGCGGCAGTACTACGGAACCGCAACTAGTCGAAAATATAATGCAAACCGGGGCGGTCTGTGGTTCGAGAGGATGAAAACCAAGAACAAAGAAGCAATAAAGCGGCTACTGGAGGGATAAAATGGCATCTAATTCAATCATTGAAGGAGTGTATGAGTTCTTCCAGAACTGTCCGCTCCTGGGCAACGGAGTGTTCCGTGTGGACGCGCTGGGCGACGAGCCGCTGGAGTACGTCATCGAGACTGGAGTCTTCACTCCGGTGATAGAGACCTACATCGACGGCAGCTCCGACAGGCGCTATCAGTTTAACTTTGGAAGTCGGGAGTATTACAGCATGGACCGCTTCCAGACCATTGCCAACAGCACATTTTATGAGAAATTTGCGAGCTGGGTGGAAGCTCAGGATGCTGCTGGCCATTATCCGGACATGCCGGAGGGCATGCATCCGGAGAAGCTGCGGCTCCTCTCGCCGGGCTATATGTTCGACGAAAGCATGAGGAACGCACGCTACCAGATACAGTTAGAACTCATTTATCACAAGGAGGCAGAAAGATGATCAATTTACAGTTATTTGATGAGAGCCGTGCTGCTCTGCTTCGTAATGCAATCGCCGACTATATGGACGTCGACGGCACGATGGAGCTCATGGGCACAGGCTTCACATCGTTGAACGAGAGCCCAAACGCTCAGACAGACAGTGAGACATACATCAATGAGACCACAGCGTCCACTGATGTCACAGGCTACGAGACGGAGTTCTCCTACGAGAGCCGCCTCATCCCTTCCCAGAAGGCCATCTACAGACTCTACAAGCAGGGCCGTGATCATGCCACTGGAGAAGCGGCGAAGAACACTTACGTGCGTGTCGATCTTTTCAACCCGATCGGCACACCGACAGAAGAGAAAGCAGAGTACACTGCCCGCCAGTTCGTAACGGCCAACGAGGTCAGCGACATCGAAGGCGATGGCGGCGAGAAGATCAGCGTCAGCGGAACACTGCACTGCGTTGGTGATCCTGTCCTCGGTAAGTTTGACACCGTGACTAAGACATTCATGGCTGGAGACTTCAAAGGCAAGTACGACAACTAAAAAGCAACTGCTGGATTCGGTGCGCCTGACAATATAGCAGGAACCGGACAGACGGCAGTATCTCAACAGCGCGGGATGCTGCCGTATTTTTAAGCGCTGACCAAAGGAGAGAACACATGGAAATTAAAATAAACGGCGTATCACTTGAGGGCGATTTCATGGACGCGGACTTCGCCGGTCCTTATGAAGATGCAACTAGAAAAATGCAGGCCAAGGCACAGGCCAACCAGGGCAAGAAGTACGACCGCTTCGCGGATGGCATCCTCGAGCAGTGCGCAACGATCGACGAGTATTTCAACGACGTCTTCGGCGATGGCACGGCCGCCAAGGTCTTCGCAGGTGCTGAGCACCATCTCATGATCCACCTCAAAGCGGTGGAGGATCTGACGAACTGGGCGCAGGGTGAGAAGAAGAAGCTCAACGACTTCACTAACAAGTACACCCAGCGGCAGAACGCCGCCGTAAGGCGCCAGCAGATCCAGGCTCAGCAGCAGTTCATGGCCGCACAGAACGGCGGCGGAAAGCGTAAGCATTGAACCTACTGATTGACGGACTGCCGGAGACGGTCGAGGTGGCTGGTCAGGAGATCAGCATCACCACCGACTTTCGCACTGGGATCTTGTTCGAGGAGCTGATGATGGACGACACCGTGGACGACATGGAGAAGCTCCGCACAGCTCTCGACCTCTTCTTCCCCGGGTACGTCTTCTCGCCTGACGTCATCCCTGACGCCATCGCGGCGCTGCTCTGGTTTTATCGGTGCGGCACTGAGGCAAAGGAGGACAACAAGGAAGCAGGAGCTCCCGCAGAGGATCCGCCCTATAGTTACGAGTACGACGCCGACTATATTTACGCCGCGTTCCTGGGATCTTACGAGATCGACTTGGCGCGCACTTCACTCCATTGGTGGCAGTTTCGGGCACTGTTCAGAGCGCTACCTGAGGACACGCAGTTCATGAAGATCGTGGGCTACCGCTCCATCGACTCCAAGGCATTGTCGAAGATGTCGAAAGAGCAGCGGCAACACTACACGAAGATGAAGAAACTGTACGAAATCCCTCAGTCAGCTGACAGACAGCAGCTCGAGAGTGACCTGACTCAATTACTCATGAACGGAGGTAACCCTTCCGCGCTAATGTAAGGAGGTCAAGTCCATGGCATCAGATGGCACCCTAGTATTTGACACCTCGCTCGACACTGATGGCCTACAAAAGGGCACAAGCGGGCTAGGTGACATCGCCAAGAACGCGCTGGGCGTGTTCGCTGGCAATCTTATGACGAAGGCCACAGAGGCAGTCGTCAACCTGGGCAAGGAAGCCCTCAGCTCCGGCATGAGCTTCGAGACTTCCATGGCCAAAGTAAAGACACTTTTCACCGGTACGGACGAACAGTTCTCAAGTCTCAACAATGAGATCCTGAGGATCTCGAGCTCCACCGGACTCGCAGCTGACGGTCTGGCCGAGGCTGCATACTCAGCGGAGTCGGCAGGCGTGTCGACGGAGAACCTTAGCACGATGCTGGAGCAATCCGCACACCTGGCCGCTGCTGGTTTTACAGACATTGACACAGCACTGAGCGCGACCGCGAAGACGATGAACGCCTACGGCATGACCGGCGAGGAGTCTATCAGCAAGGTCCAGAAGGTACTCATGCAGACTCAGAACCTCGGTATCACTACCGTGGACGAGCTGGGTGCATCCCTTGCGCAGGTAACGCCTACAGCCGCAGCCTTCGGCGTATCGTTTGAACAGGTCGGAGCTTCCCTGGCAGTCATGACTGCAGCAGGTACTCCAACAGCTCAGGCAACCACACAGCTCAACAGCTTGATCGCTGAGCTGGGCAAAAACGGCACAGTCGCCGCCAAGAACTTGGAAAAAGCTGCCGAGGGTACGCAGTACACCGGCATGAGTTTCAACGAGATGATGGCCTCCGGTGCAGACCTGGGTGATGTTCTCGGCATGTTAAGCGCTCAGGCCGACAAGGACGGCGTGAGCATGGTTGACATGTTCTCCAGTATTGAAGCAGGCAAGGCTGCGCTATCAATCTTCTCAGGTGAGGGTGAGACCTTCCGAAAAGACCTGGAGGGAATGGCAACCGAAGCAGATGTCGTTGGTGACGCTTATACCACAATGAGCGAAACGCTCGAACACAAGACGGAACGCATCAAGACATCCTTCCAGAACATGGCGATCGGCATCTTCCAGACAGCTGCAGGACCTCTTGCAGATGGGGCCGAGGCAGCTGCCAACGCTCTGGGTCGTATGACGGACGCCTTCAACGATGGCGGCTTTCAAGGCCTGGGCGACGTGATCGTCGACATGATGGACGAAGCAGCAGACACGCTGGCCAACTTCGACTGGGAGGGTGCTGCTGATGCAGTAGTACAGAAGATCACCGACTTCATCGATGGAGACGGTGCGGGCAAGTTCCTGGAGAGCGCGACCAATATCGTGGTCAACCTGGCTGACGGTCTCGGCCGAGCACTGCCGAAGCTGATCCCAGCTGTCGTGAAACTGATCGCGCACATCGTGACGAACCTGATCAAGCAGGCACCGAAACTCATCAACGCAGCCTACCAGCTCATCGCCAACCTGGTCGTGGGACTTGTGCAGGCGCTTCCGGACATCGCCACAGCTATATGGCAGGTACTCGGTGCAATTGTAGACGCCGTCGCCCAGCTTCCTGGCATCATCGCCGCATACTACGACACGCTGCTCACCGGTATCGGTGACTGGCTCACAGACATGGGCACGCAGGCAGGCGAGGGCATGGCCAGCATGGTCAACACCATCGTCTCGTGGATCAGTCAGCTGCCGGATAAGTTCTGGACATGGCTGACCAACACCATCACGAAGCTCCTAGTGTGGGGCCAGAATATGGTCACAAACGCGGGCACGGCCATGAGCAACATGCTCAGCACGATCGTGAACTGGGTGAAGCAATTACCTGGCAAGCTGTGGGAGTTCTTTCTGCAGGCATGCTACAAGACAACCTACTGGGGCGTCACCATGGTGCTCCGAGCAGGCGAGGCCATGAGCAACATGCTCAGCAAGGTCATCGAATGGGTCAGCCAACTCCCGGACAAGGTCTGGACGTGGCTGGTCAACACCGTCACCAAGGTCGTGACCTGGGGTGGCAACATGGTCAGCAATGCAAGCACGGCCATGAGTAACATGATCAACGCGATCATCAACTGGGTGAAGCAGTTGCCAGACAAGGTCTGGACGTGGCTGACGAACACAGCCCAGAAGGTCGTACAGTTCGGCAACGACTTGAAGACCAAGGGCGCAGCAGCGGCCAAGGGTCTCTTCGACGCAGTTGTCGATGGCGTGAAGTCACTGCCCGAGAAAATGAAGGAGATCGGCTCGAATATCGTCTCCGGTATCTGGGAAGGCATCAGCGGCGGCTGGGACTGGTTGAAGGGCAAGGTCAGCGAAGTGGCCAGCTCACTGCTCGAAGGCGCGAAGGACGCGCTGGGCATCCACTCACCGTCGAGAGAGTTCGCGAACGAAGTCGGCCGTTTTATCCCGCCAGGAATGGCCAAAGGTGTGGACAAGGCTATGCCGTCCGCGTTGAAGGACATGAAGGCGCAAGCTGCTGAGATGGTGGAAGGCATGAGGGCAGCAGTCACAGCAAACGCTGGTAGCTTCTCAGTGAGAGCTGAGGGAAGCGCTGGAAGGCTTGCACTCGCAGGAGGCGGCACGACCGTCTACAACGACTACCACACGGAGCAGGAGAACACCTACAACGTACCGGTGGCAACACCGAGCGAGGTGGCAAAGACACAGCGCGAAGCGTTGAGGAAAATGGTCGGAGGTGTGAAATGACAAAGAACAACCTAACAATCGAGCTAGACTGCAACGGCAGGAAGCTGACCATGGGGCCGGGTCAGGACATGGACATCACAGCCGTGTCCGGCCTGGAGTCTTCTGACATTGAGATCAGCACCTCGGACAACGCGCTGATCGACGGCGCGAATGTGGACGGCAAGAAGATCAAGCCGAGAAGCATCCACATCGAGGCCAGCTTCCGCAGCAGTTGCAACAACCCGGAGAACCGGGCTAACATCATCAAATTTTTCAACCCGAAATACACAGGCAAGGCGCTCATCACTTGCATGGGCGTCAGCCGTAACATCGAGTATGAGCTGGAGGGCTGGACATTCAAGAAACAGGCCAACCTGGACGCCAAGCTGGCGATCCTGGTCGATCTGATCTGCCCGGATCCGTACATGCTCAACGTTGACAACTTCGGCAAGAATATGGCGAACATCACGAAGATGTTCGCCTTCCCTTGGTGCGTGACACGCGCCAGGGTAAAGAACAAGCTGGACTACCCGGCACAGGCCAGGGGCATGCTCCTGGGCTCTATGACGATGGGCTACAGAACGCTGCACAAGGAAGTAGTGCTCGCCAATGATGGCGACGTACCGACAGGCGTGCAGATCCAATTCGTCGCTACCAGAGGCCCAGTCACTAACCCGAAGATCACGGACGTCGTGACTGGCCAGTTCATGAGGGTCAACGTGGCCATGAAAAAGGACGACGTGCTACTCATTGATACAAACGACCGCCACCAGGTCATCACCCTCAACGGTGTGAACTACTACCAGCACATCGACCGCCAGAGCGAGCCGTTCAAGCTAGAAGTGGGTGACAACTATCTGGAATATGACGCGGACGAGAACTACACCAACCTGGACGTCAATCTCTTCTACACGCCGAAGTATCTGGGGGTGTAGCCTATGAAACTAATCGTACTAGACAAAAATTTTGACACGCTGGGCGCTATCAGCATGTTCAACACGCTGATCTGGACGCCTCGCTACTATGCGACCGGAGTCTTCGAGCTGCATGTTCCTGCTGATCTGTTCGAGCTCTTGAACACTGGGAAGTACCTCTACAGAAATGACAGCAAGCTGCTGGGCGTGATCCGTGAGGTCAACTTCTCCAAGGATAACAAGGGCGCCAGAACGGCATACTGCAAGGGCTACTTCGCGGAGGATCTGCTTAACTCGAGAGTCATCGACACGCAGCAGAGTCTGACTGGCAAGCCTGGAGCGATAGGCAAGATCCTGGTGAGTCGCTACTTCATCAGCCCCAGCGATGGCAACCGCAAGATCGGGAACATCAAGCTGGGAGAAGCTGACGACCAGGGCGAGAGCGTGACGGTCACAGTGACCGGCGACAACGTAGGCGACAAGCTCTTCGAGATCGAGAAGACTCAAGAGATGAGCCACCGCCTCGTCTATGACTACCTGACCAACGACCTCACCTTCGAGACGTGGAGGGGCAAGGACAGAACCGACGCCCAGACGGAGAACTCCTGGGCAATCTTCTCCGATAGCTTCTACAACGTAAAGAACGCCCAGTACAACAGGGACGACTCCTCATTCAAGAACTTCGCCTACGTGGCCGGAGAGGGAGAAGGAAGCGCCAGGACGATCGTCACGGTGGACCTAAGGGGCAGCAGCTCAGAAGAGCGCCGCGAGCTATACGTGGACGCCAGAGACCTGCAAAGTACCTACACTGATGACGCCGGAACGGAGCACACCTACAGCGCGAGCCAGTACAAGCAGATGCTACGGCAAAGAGGCTTGGAGAAGCTCGCAGAGTATGAGGTGCTGGAAGTGGTCAACAGTGACGTGGATCCAAACGCCAACCTAGTGTATGGCGTGGACTTCGATCTCGGCGACCTCTGCACCTACCGCTACACGGACGTCAACATCGAGTGCACCAAACGCATCACGGAGATCCAGGAGGTCTTTGAGGGAAGCAAGCATACGCTCAGCGTGGTCTTCGGTGCTGAGGGCGCGACGTCCATCACCAAGCTGATCAAAAGGGAGGTAACGTAAAAATGAGATACGCTTATTTTGATTCAGAGATCACAGGCGTCGACGAGGAGGGCATGCCCATCTTCGACCGCGCTGAGAACTCTGAGATGTTTGCCCTGATCTTCGCCAAACTGATCACCAACGGCGTGCTGGCTCAACCAGCTGACTGTTTCCAAGTGCTCGCAGCATCTGGATCCGGGCTGACCGTAGAGGTGCAGCCTGGCTTCGGCATGATCAACGGCCGCTTCGCCTATGAGGTGGGCAAGACCATGCTGACGCTGGAAGCTGCACCGACACAGTACAGCCGCATCGACCGCGTCGTGCTCCGCTGCAATTACCTGGAGCGCCTCATCGAGATCATCGTGAAGACAGGCACACCGGCGTCATCGCCTCAGGCTCCTGCACTCTTGCAGCCTGCCAGCGGTGACTACTACGAGCTGGGACTGGCCACCATCCAAGTGGCTGCCAACCAGACAGTGCTCACGCAGAGCGCCATCACAGACACCAGAGCAGACAGCTCCGTCTGCGGCTACGTGACGCAGCTCATCGATCACCTCGACACGAAGGTCTTCTTCGCGCAGTTCAACCAGTTCTATGCTGAGTTCGTGGAGAAGAGCAACCAGAGCTACGACAAGTTCAACGAGATGGCCGAGACAGCCTTCAACAACTACACGAATGCCATCGATGACTACATCGCCGGGCTGGAGCAGAAGGGCAACGCTGACCTGACGGCCATCGTTGAGAGCATGAAGGAGTTCCAACGTCAGCAGCAAAACGCCTTCAACGAGTGGTTCGCCGCCGTGAAGGGCCAGCTCAGCGATGACGCAGCGGGTAAGCTACAGAACGAAGCCGACGACCACGAGGCAAGGCTCTCAGCTCTGGAGCACATGGTCATCAAGAACCAGTTCAACGCTCCGATCGCGCTCGATAGTGACGACGTCGTCCTTGTGGATGATGACGACAACGCGATCCAAGCCGACTGGAAATATAAAGAACTATAAGGGAGGAACACTATGGCACAATCAATCAATGGGACGAGACGCATCGACGAGCTCGCCAACACCATCGCCGGATCCGGGGACAATGACCTCTTGATCATCCGCCTCGCAGACGGTACCGGCACCAAGAACATCAAGATGGCAGATCTCAGGAAGCTCCTGGTCGGGGACTATGACAGCCTCGAGACAGAAGACAAGACTGGGATGATTGCAGCGATCAACGAAGTCCTGGGTGATGTCAACACACAGGCCGAAGACATCAAGAAGCTCGACGACCGCACTGAGGTCTTAAACTACACCGGCGCAGGCCTCAAGAATTGCCTCTGGCGTGGCAAGTACCTGGGCGACAAGCTCACGGATGCACAGTCCGCGGCGATCCGCGACGGATCCTTCAAGGATCTCTGGCTCGGTGACTACTGGACGATCGGCGGCGTGAACTACCGTATCATGGACTTCGACTACTGGTACCAGTCCGGCGACACAGCCTGCACGACCCACCATGTGGTAGTAGTTCCCGACACGGTACTCTACAACGCACAGATGAACACGACCAACGTGACGACCGGAGGCTACAACGGCAGCGCGATGAGAACCAGTAATCTCAACAGTGCGAAGACGACCATCAAGAACGCCTTCGGCGCTTCTCACATCCTCAGCCACCGCGAACTGCTCACGAACGCGGTCAGCAACGGTAGCAGCTCTGGCTGGGCGTGGTTCGACGCAGACATTGAGCTCATGAGTGAGCACATGGTCTACGGCGCAAGAGCATGGGGAGGTGGCGCTCATGTCGGCTATGATGTCGGCAATGCAAAGAGTCAGCTCTCTGGCTTCAAGGCACGCGGCGACATGGAGCACACACGCTCGGGCTGGTATTGGCTTCGCGACGTTTCTTCTGCGACGGGCTTCTGCCGTGTCGACGACTATGGCAATGCGGGCAACAACGGCGCCTCGGTCTCCGGCGGCGTGCGCCCGGCTTTCCCGATCTACTAATCATTATTCAATCCGCGGGGCCTTGTGCCCCGCTCAATAAGAAGATTAAGGAGATAGGAAAAGCATGTCAGACATACCAAAGAATGAACGCTCCGAGTCAAGGCTCAGAGCACAGCACAAGGCGTACCAGATCAGGAGGATGATCACCGCGGAGCTTATGGCGTCGTTCGCCTACAGCCAAGCAAAGCAGGAGAAACACATCAAGGCCATGACGGCCCACATCACAGACCAAGCAACACGAGAAGAAACCGCCCAGAAGATCAGGGAACTGGAGGAAGACTTCGACACCTGGTTCATCAAGCGGGAACGCGATCAGGTGGCTGACTTATGCGAGGGTATCGCCCGGCACCTAAGAAGAGCCAACACCATCTGGCCGGACTACATGGTCGAGTTCACGGAGCGCCGTCTGGAGATGGACAGAGCGATGGAGTGTTGCAACGCACTCCAGGACGAGCTGCAATACATCGCCGAGACGTTGCCGGCAGACAAGAACAAGTACATGGCCATCGTGCTGGAGGTCGAGACAGAGTTCAACTGGATCAAGAGCCTGCGGCAGTCTGACAACCGTTTTCTGAAACACTTAAAAGACAAGAAGACACAGGGGTGACTTCTACAAATTGCACGTTTATTCTGCGACGAACTTCTGCAATGTCAACAACAATGGCAATGCGAACAACAACAGCGCCTCGAACTCCAACGGCGTGCGCCCGGATTTCACAACCGCATGAAAGGGCTGGCTCCCACCGTGCGGATTTATGGGAAAGGAGAGGCTCATCCCTTCGGCTCCGGTCGATAAATGACAATCATAACGCTCCCGCATACGTGCGAAGGAGCTGGAGCGTGGTTTTTATGAATTTATTTTATGATGCAAACAACATATACGAGGCAGGCACCAAGGCCATCGCAGGGAGCAACTTCAAGCAAGCGACTCAACTCTTCGAGATGAACCAACTGCTGGAGACGGCTCGCCTCCAGAGAGATCTCAGGGAGGGAAGGTACGAGCCAGAGCCTGGCCGGAAGTCCATCATAAGCGAGCGCGGCAAGACCCGCTTCATCACCAGCAATGTGATGAGGGACAAGACGGTCAACCACGTGCTCTGTGATGAGGTACTGTCTCCAAGCATAGCGCCCTTCGTTATTTACGACAACGACGCCAGTCAGAAGGGCAAAGGCGTCAAACACCACCGCGACAGGATAGAAGTGCAGCTGCACGACTACTACCAGCGCCATGGCAACAACCAGGGCTGGATCCTGCTGGTGGACTTCTCGGGCTACTATCCAAACATCCCACACGACAAGTGCCTGGAGGTGATGGACGGCTTCCTGGATCGTAGCGGGCTCCAGCCCGACGAGATCACAGTGGCCAAGTGGCTCATGAGGAAGATCCTGAGGACCTTCGAGCTGGACGTCTCCCGCTTCTCGGATGAGGAGATCGAGGAGATGATGCACGCAAAGATCGACCCGATGATGAACGTCGGCGTGGATCCGAAGCTGCTGACCGGGAAGAAGATGCTGAGGAAGGGCTGCGACATCGGCTCCCAACCTTCGCAGAACATCGGGATTATTTACCCATACCGGCTCGACAACTATGCCAAGATTGTCAAAGGCGTGAAGGGCTACGGCAGATACACCGATGACTTCCACGCGATCCACGAGAGCAGGGAGTTCCTGGAGGAGCTTCTGGCAGTCTTCCGCGTGATCGCCAAAGAGTTCGACCTGATCATTAACGAAAAGAAGACCAGGATCAGCCCAATCGACCAGCCGTTCCGGATCCTCAAGGTCCAGTACTGGCTAACGGACACCGGCAAAGTCGTCCGAAAAATCAACCCGAAGAGTAGCACCAGGGAGCGCAGGAAGCTCAAGGCCTACAAGCGGTTGCTAGATGTTGGCCGGGTTGACTATGAGACCGTGGAGAACAGCTTCAAGAGCTGGATCGGCGGCAACTGGAAGCTGATGTCAATGCAACAGATCAGCAACATGAGTTTGCTCTATTATGAGCTATTTCAAAGGAGGATCACATGGAAAAAAGGACATGGACGATTGAACTGGCTGATGGGGCAACCCTGGAGGGGTTGACTCTCAACGGCAACAACTACGTCAGCAATAAGGAGATCACAGCTGACGACTTCAACGGCAATCTCTCACACGTGAAGATCACGAACGGAGAGACTACTCAGGAGTTGGAGAACGCGGAGCTCGTGCAGTGCCAGCAGTATGGCAGCGAGTACTGGTTCATCCTGAGGGAGAGATCTGCCGCAGAGATGGCAGCGGAGAAGACACAGGCCAACATCGAGTACATTGCTATGATGGCCGACATTGATCTCGAGGAGGTGTAAGAGATGGCAAAGAAAGCAACCCACAGCAAAAACTTCGCGAAGGTGAAAAAGTTCTACGACAACGACCTCTGGAACGAGGCCCGCGTCCGCAATGCAGTCACGCATCCGGCAAGCAATCCCTGGATCACTGCTGCCGAGTATGAGGAGATCACTGGCCAGCCATACGAGGCACCAGCTGAGGCGGGGGCCAAGGAGTAAGGTGGCCGACAACATCGTGACCATCGTGGTGGCCATTCTTGGCTCGGGCGTCTTCTCGACGCTCGTGAGTGCTATCGTCAATGATCGCGCAAAGAAAAGAGAAAGTGCAAGCGGAGAGCAAGCTGCTCTCCGCTTACTTATGAAGGACAGACTTCGCTTCCTGTGCGTCCACTATATCCACCAGGGATGGATCTACGAGGACGAGCTGGAGGATCTCATTGAGATGCACGGAGTCTATCACAACCAGTTAAAAGGCAACGGCTACCTCGACACCCTCATGGGCAAAGTCAAGGCTCTGGAGATCAGAGGAGTCGGAGTATAAAAGGAGGACAAAGCTATGAAATTAAGCAACAAGACTTACGACGTTTTGAAGTGGATCGCGCAGTATTTACTGCCAGCAGCTGGCACGCTCTACTTCGCACTCGCCGGGATCTGGGGCTTGCCTTATGGTGAGCAGATCGTCGGCACCATCACCGCGGTGGACACTTTCCTGGGCGTGATCCTGGGTATTAGCGCAGCAAGCTACAAGAAGGAGGGCTAGTAATATGATTTCAAATTGTGGGCATGATGAACGAGGGAAATATTCCGGAGGAAAAGCGGGAGATCAGACGGGAACAGAGTGGCAGGTCATAAACTGGTACAGTAGACCGTGGAAATGCGTCCTCCGTCATCCGGATGCAGGGGTGAGAAAACTCATTGCACAGATGGCAAAGGCAGCAGCAGTCAACAACATGGTCGGATATTGTCAGTCACACAGGGGAACATTTTGGACGAACCTTGCAGATTCAAATTTCGATCCTGCTCAAATCACAGTTCCATGTGAGGCTGACTGTTCGTCCGGTGTTGCTGCAATCGTAAAGGGTGCAGGTTACAGACTGGGAATCGAAAAACTGAAAAGTGTGAGCACTGCATGTTATACCGGAAACATGCGGGCAGCACTCAAGGCAGCGGGATTCGAGGTGCTGACAGATAAAAAATATCTGACATCAGATGCGTATTTGCTTGAGGGAGACATTCTGCTGAATGACGGTGCTCATGTGGCGACGAACCTCACCAATGGAGAAAAAGCATCCGGAGGAGGTACATCGCAGACAGTCTCAATCAAGAGCAATGCAAAACTTGACACTGCCAAAGGGTTCGACAGACGTCTCGCTGGCACTTACAAGGTCGTCGCATCAGCTCTGAACTTGAGATCCGGAGCAGGAACAGGAAAAGCAATCATCGCACAGATGCAGAACGGTGAGAGCATCCAGTGTTACGGTTATTATAACGACAATAACGGAGTGAAATGGTTGTATGTAGTTTACAAGAATGTTGTCGGTTACGCATCGAGCAAATATTTGAGAAAGTAAAGAGGCACCTCATGCAACATGTTTTAGTTCTGACTTGCAGCGTGCTGGTCATCGCGGGCACCCTTCTCTTGGTGGGTGCTTGCATGGCCATCATCGAGGCAGGTCGACATCCTATTGATTAAAGATATAAAGCCCCAGGAGCACGAAGCTCCTGGGGCTTTTTTTGTTGACATCAGACAGCAATGCGCAGTAGTATGTAGTGAGAAATAACAACCGGACGATGGAATGGTAAAGTGTTCGAGTACAATCTCGAATAGTCCATAGAAAAAGTGCCGTTTTTGCGGCACTTTTTCTTTTTCGTGTAGCATCAACAAAACTCAGTATAAGTGGTATAATTTCCAAAGAGTTTTACAAGGGAGTAATTGACAAGCTATGAAAATGAAACATAACAGACCTCAGAAACGTTTGATAACACAATTGTCATTATGGCTGGCACTGCTATTGACATTCACCGGCTGTGCGGAAAGCACCGTCACGCCGCAGGACAATACCTATGCGATTGAGCAACTGGCGACGATCCCCTCCGAATTGCTGGAAGCATCGGAGACTGCAGTATCGGAATCCGAATCCGGACAGCCACAGGAAAACGCTTCGGATACACAAGAATCGCAGCAGGTCACATCTGCAACAGATGTTCCGGCAGGAGAAGGCACATCGGCATTTTCCCTCCGGGAGATTCCGGCATACTCCGGCACACCTTATACAGAAGTCAATGGCAACCAGCCTTATTTCACAGAGGAGGAGCTGACCACACAGTCCTTCGAAACCTACAGCGAGCTGGACAGCCTGGGGCGCTGTGGCGTGGCATATGCCAACGTGGGACAGGATCTGATGCCGACAGAACCGAGAGGGGAGATCGGAGCCGTGAAGCCTAGCGGCTGGCATCTGGTGAAGTACGATAACGTGGACGGAAAATACCTGTACAATCGTTGCCACCTGATCGCCTATATGCTGGCAGCGGAAAATGCCAATCCACAGAACCTGATCACCGGAACCAGATATCTCAACGTGCAGGGAATGCTCCCTTTTGAGACGAAAGTCTGCGATTATGTCAAAAATACAGGGAACCATGTCCTGTACCGTGTCACTCCCATATTTGACGGTGATAACCTGCTGGCAGACGGTGCCCTCATGGAAGCCTATTCTGTGGAAGATGCCGGGGAGGGTATCTGTTTCTGTGTATTTGCCTACAATGTGCAGCCGGGGATCGGTATTGACTATGCCACCGGTGATAATTGGTCGGAGGGCAGTGAAACCTACCAAAGCACAGTAGCGCCTGTTGCGGTAGAGACACCGGCACCACAGCCTGAGACCGATACTGCGGTGCAGATCACACCGGAATCATCGGCACCACAGGAATCCCAGGGAATTACTTATGTGCTGAATACCAACACCAAGAAATTCCACTATCCCACATGCTCCAGCGTGGACGATATGAAAGAGAAAAATAAACAGATCTACACCGGCAGCAGAGAAGAAGTAATTAATATGGGATATGTCCCATGCAAAAGATGTAACCCGTAGGTATACGTAATACAAAGAGAGATATGCGCAATAAATTGCGCATATCTCTTTTTACACTTGAAATCATAAAGTAATGAAAAAATAGCAACAAATGGTGCAAAATATACAAAATATAAATTGAAATATTAGAATTTTTGTCAATTTAAAATACAAAGTGCACATGATATAATCCAGACATAGCCGAGCAAACGGTTGCGCAAATAAGTTGCGCAACCAAGGGAGGATGCTAAGTGAACATAGAGGATCCGACCGGAGCCTTACGCTCCGGCCGGAAGGCGGAAAGGGAAGGTTACGATGAAAAAAAGAGACTGGAAAAGAGGTCTGGCATTTGCGTGTGTGGCGGCTCTGATTGCAGGGAATCTGAGTGAGTCCGGACCGTTGAGCTGTGTAAATGCGGAGGAAACCAATCTGTTTACAGGTGGCGATATGGGGGACGACGGCAGTGAATTCTGGACAGTTGGAAATTGGAAGTTTGAAGGATCCACCTGGGAGGCAGCCGATACTATAAAATACGATCAATGGGCTGCTTATGACGGTACTTCAAGTGGACTGGGAATCAATTTTGGAAATGGGGATGGTACGGTAAGTATTTACCAGACAATTGCCTCTTTAACTGCAGGAGACTATACAGTCACAGGGTGGATTAAAGACACCAACAGTATGACGGGAAACATTACAGTGTATCGTGGTGAGGATATCCTTGATACAGATTCTTTAAGTATTACCTCTGACTTTCAACAGTTTACCTCGCATTTTACGTTAGCGGAAGCAGAAACAAATTATAAAATCGGTTTTCATATTACCAGTGAACAGGGAGCCTGGGTGTGCCTGGATAGTTTGTTACTGACGAAGGATGCGACAGGTGAGACGGAAAGTACTCAGGAACCCACAGCTACACCGACTCCCACAGCTACACCGACTCCGGATAGTAATATGCTGTATTCCAAAACATTTGAAGAAGGAACCAATCCTACGGATATGTCTGACTGGTCCCAGACCTGGAGCATAGACAGCAGTGCTACCTCCAAGGCGGATACCGGTGCCGGAAATGATACTACAAACGTTTGGAATTATTATTCGGCAATGGCACAGAATCTGACGGCTACTACTACGGTGACAGCGTCTGAAGCAGGTAATTATAAAGCCTCTTTCCGGACAGCAGGGGAGAACGTAACCGGAACCATCAGTCTTAGTGATGGAAATAACAAAGTATCTGCGGCTCTGTCGGCAGAGGGGTGGAATGTCTATACACTGGCAGAGACGGATGCATTAACCGTGGAGGCAGGTACGAAGCTCACCATTACCATTTCTCTGGATATTGCAGCAGGCGGCTATCTGAAGATAGATGACATCCTGGTGACGAAAGCAAGTGACACTGAAATTCAGGCTGCAAAGAAAGTAAAAGCAGAAGAATTGCAGAATCTGATCACGGAATATAAAGCATTAAACGAGTCAGATTATACTGCTGACAGTTGGAAAGCTCTGCAGGAATCCATGACAGCAAGCGAGAACTTCCTGCAGGCACTGAATGGCGATTATACTTCTACAACCGTCACAGAGATCGAAGAGAAAATCACGAATCTGAAAAAAGCGAAAGATGAATTAAAAAGCTCTGCTGTGGTAATAGCCGGAATCAATGTGGAAAGGGTAAACGGACTGAAGAGTGATTTCATCGGCGGTGTGGATATCTCATCCTACAGAGCTCTGAAAGACAGTGGTGTAAAATATTATGATTTTGCAGGAAATGAATTGGATGATGCCGGATTTTTTAAGCTGCTGAAAGATAGCGGTATTAACTACGTGCGTATCCGTGTATGGAATAACCCTTACGATGCATCCGGTAACGGCTACGGCGGTGGCAATAATGACCTGCAGAAAGCGGTGGACATGGGTAAGCTGGCTACAGATGCAGGTATGCGTGTCCTGATCGATTTTCACTATTCCGATTTCTGGGCTGATCCTGCCAAGCAGAAGGCACCGAAAGCCTGGGCAGACATGACGATTGCGGAAAAGACAGCAGCAGTAAAAGATTATACGATGAATAGCCTGAACACTTTACTGGATGCAGGCGTCGATGTCGGAATGGTACAGGTCGGTAATGAGACAAACAACGGAATTGCCGGAGAGAGTGGTCTGGAGAATGTCAACACCACAGCAATTTTCCGCGCCGGATGTGAAGCAATCCAACAGGTGGAGCAGGATCGGAACAAAGAAATCAAGGCAGTAGTGCATTTCGCAAATCCTGAGAAACAAAATTATATGACTTACGCTAAAGCATTGGCCGATGCCGGTGTGGAGTATGATGTATTCGCCTCTTCCTATTATCCTTACTGGCATGGAACCCTGGATAACCTTAAGAACCAGTTAAATGCGATTACGGAAAAATATGGAAAAGAAGTCATGGTAGCGGAGACCTCCTGGGCGACCGGCTTAGAGGACAGTGACGGTCATGCAAACACCGTCCGCGAAGGCAATAACGATGCAGGCATGGATTATGATTTCAGCATCTACGGACAGGCGAAGGAACTGCGTGAGGTGATCAATGCCGTCGCAGAAATGAACAAAGGTATCGGAGTGTTTTATTGGGAGCCTGCATGGATCCCTGTAAATGTGTATGACCCGGAAGCAGAAGATGCCAAGCAGACCCTTGCAACGAATAAGGCAGCCTGGGAAAAATATGGTTCCGGCTGGGCAGCTTCCTATGCGAAAGAATATGATGCCGAGGATGCCGGAAAATGGTACGGCGGATCCGCAATAGACAATCAGGCATTGTTTGATGCCTCTGGTCATCCCCTGGAAACCTTAAAGATATTTAGTTATGTAAAAACAGGTGCGGAGACGGCTAAAAAAATCAGCACTGTTAAAAATGCAGATGCAATCGAGATAGAATTAGGAAGTACCTTTACTTTACCGGAGAAGGTAAAAGTTACCTATTCAGATTACACTTCTGGAGCAGAAAACGTAACCTGGAACGCACAGGATGTTGCCGCAGTTAACACCAAGGCAGCAGGAAAATATACTGTGAACGGAACAGTATCTCTGGAAGGAGAGACCTATCAGACAAAATGCGTGATCACCGTGAATCCGCAGAACCTTCTGACCAATCCCCGGTTTGAGGATGGAGAGAACGCATGGACAGTAAGCGGAACCGGTATTAAAGTCCTGATGGATGGCAAGGACTCCAAAGATGGAAACGGATATCTGCATTTCTTCTACAATGACAGTGATTTTACCTATGATGTAACACAGACAATTACGCTGGATGTAGGAATTTATCGGTTTGGAGGACATCTTCAGGGTGGCGGAAACGGAGAAACAGACAGCTACGAGGTCTATGTCTCCGTAGATGGTAAGACACAGACAGAAAAAGGTGAATTAAAAGGCTGGAAGAACTGGAGCAATCCCGAGGTACAGAATATCGAGATCACTAAGGACGGAACAAAAGTAACGGTAGGAATCCGGGCAAACGCATCTGCGAAAGCCTGGGGATCCTGGGACGATATGTACCTGTATAAGACCGGAGAAGTGGAGCCGGAGCCCACGGAGACACCTGTCCCCAGTGCAACACCGGAGCCAGCAGAAACTCCTGCACCCACGACAACCCCGGCATCTGCAACAGCACCGGAGGCAGAGAGCAGCTCTGCGGACAAGGAGACGTCCGCTCCGGTACAGACAGTAGACTGGAACACCGTGACTTCCAACGTACAGGCAAAGATCGCGGAAGTGACACAGAATCCGAATATTAACAGTGTGAACATGAATATCGTATGCTCCGGAGAGACCAGACTCCCTGCCGCAGTGCTGGGAAGCATCAAAGGCTCAGACATGACCCTGGCACTTCATAGCGGCAACGGTGTGGCAGTCAGCATCAGCGGACAGGATCTGAAAGGCACAGCCCTGAATGCATTACAGAACATTGATCTCACCGTGGACAGCAAAGCCCGGAATATCCCGGCAGCCATGGTGGCATCCAAGAAGGCAGAAGCTACAAAACAGCTGTCTGTAAAAGACACCGGAGCATTCCCGGTAGCTGTGAACATTCATGTGAATGTCGGAGCAGAAAACAGCGGAAAATACGCAAATCTTTATCGCTATAATGCCGAGAAGAAGCAACTGGAATACTGTGGCTCCTTCCCCGTGACCAGGAATGGACAGTCCATGTTCGCTCTTAAGCAGGGCGGTGACTACATGGTAACGGTAACAGCGTCACAACCGAAGGAGACCGTATATTTTAACAGTGGTGATTATGCGGTGAAAGCAGGAGACACCCTGTCTGCCATTGCCAGACGCAACCATATGACATTGGCGGAACTGAAAGCCAAAAACCCACAGATCAAGGATTTATATAAAATCCGCGTGGGACAGAAACTGAATCTGAATTAAAATTAGAATGGAACTCCGAAGCTGATTCGGGGTTCCATTTTTGGAATTAATAGCAGTATTGTGAAAGCAAAAAGGTAACACATGTATAAGTGTGTTACCTTTTTGCTTTCACAATGTATATCGGTTCTAGTATCAGAAACTTAACCCCAAAATCGAAAATATTTGATAAATGTTTTAAAGTTTATAAATAAACGTTTTGACAAATTATTGTTTTTTCTGTAATTGCTTTATTAGTAGTTCTCTTTCTTCACCTTGAATTCCTGCTGCATCCAGTGACTGCTCCAATGTAAAGTTCATATTCTTCATAAAGTTTTCAACGATAATCATTGTTCGTTCGGTAGAATATTCTTTTGCGTATTCCTTTGCATATTCCTCTGCATATTTTTGTACTGCTTCACACATATTTTCCTGTCCTCCTGTACCTTTCAGATGGCTCACACCTCGAGCTAATTCCGAATAATGCATTTTACCGGGATCTACCTGATGAAAATCTCTCATAAGCCGACCGATTTCATCATCACCCTTATAATTACCATTTACATATATAATATGAGATCCATCGGCAAACGGCTCTTGCAATTCGTTTATATAACGATCCACATGATAAATTGGTAATCCCCTTTCAAATTTATCATGTTTATAGATGAAGATTACATAAGAATCCTTGATCTCTTGAAAATCCTGTCCGGCTTTCAACATTCGAGAATCTACCATACTGCTGTGGTATCGGGCACGTTTCACATGTGCACCTTTCGAATTCGTCTGTACCTCGACATCCATTTCTTCACCATTTTCGTCCAAAGCATGAACATCAAGGATAATATCTCGGCCACTCACTTTCGGATTCTTTAATTCATCCTGTCCGGTTACGCTGGTCACTTTGATATTACGTTCTAAAACGATTCGCAGTAATAACTCTGTAGCTTCGATATTCTGATCAAAAACCCTGCTCATCAGGTCATCGTCGAATAAAGTAAGATTGCACACAATCTTTTCGATGACCGCCTTATCCTGTGTTACACAATTATTATTTTCTTTTGTTGTCATTGAACCCCCGTTTTCTAAAATAATATTATCACGTTACTAAATTAGGTACAATCTTATATTTGTAAATTGATGCTTATCATTGTAATAAGCAAGTATCAGACCTCACTCCCTTTTGCAGTGTTTGTTCAGGCAGCTTATCCTGTTAGCAAAATAAAAGCTTACTAAATAAGCCTCAAGCGTATCATTTCCCATGCAAAAAACATCCGTTAACCGTTTCTTTCAGTGAAATCAGTGGTGAAGCACCCGAACAAATCATATTTGAACTAACTAAGAATTGATTTTGATATCAGAAAATTTTCTGTGAACCTACAATAGCATATTTTGCGTCTGAACGCAAGTAAAATAAAATTCCATCGAGCGTATGGTAACCTGTGGAGAATGGTACTATAAGTAAATACAACATTTGAACCATAGTTACAGGTAAAAAATCAGGAGGGAACAACTATGAACACAGCGCAACCAATTCGGAACCATGAAGATCTGGAAAATTTGAAACGTTATTATCGGGAAGTTCGTCCCAATGCAAGGAACCAGCTGTTGGTTATTTTAGGATTAAATACAGCGCTACGTATCTCTGATATGCTTGGCTTACGCTGGTGCGATGTCTATTTGTTTGAATGGGATAAATACAGTGAGCATATCTGCCTTGTGGAGCAAAAGACCGGAAAACATTCCAATATCTATATCAATCATAACATCATAGAAACACTTCAGGAATATCGCGGGCAATTAATCGCACAATGTCGCCAACCGCTTCCGGAGGATTATCTATTTTCACATTCAAATAAAAAAGAGCCGATTACCAGAGTACAGGCATTCCGGATCATAAAAGCTGCAGCGAATTATTATCAAATCCCCGGGGTAATCTGCTGTCACTCTCTGCGAAAGACTTTTGGCTATCAGGCATGGCGGCAGGGAGTCTCTCCGGCACTGCTTGTAAGTATCTATAATCACTCGTCCTATGAAGTAACAAAACGCTATCTGGGAATCGAACAGGAAGACAGGGACAAAATCTTTCAAGAAATTCAAATCTGATGATCTCAAAAAGGTAACACACTTATACATATGTTACTAATCACGATAACTATTTCCAAAACAGCAACGTATAAGGAAATAATGGATTCAAGGAGGGATAGCCATGCTGAGATTATCGGTAAGAGATGAAGAGTTCCTGATGATCGGGGACGATGTAAAAATCGTATTTTTGGGAAGCAGCGGAGGACAGACACGTATCATGATCGACGCCCCCAAAGATGTGAACATCGTACGAAGCAAGGCGATTGAAAAACGGATTCAGGATCCGGAGCTTCTGGCGACGATTCCGAAGTACTATAAGAATCCGGAAGGTGCAGTCAGGAAGAAAAAATCCAATGTCGTTATTGTGCAGAACAAGTAACAGGGAATAGGTGGAACCAAAGATGCTAACTATGCGGAATCCTAGGGCCGCAGGTAACTCATTAACCACGCAACGCAGATAAACGGATGTATCTGCAACACTTTTTACACATGGAGGTAAATTATTATGGTAGTACAACACAACTTAACAGCAATGAACTCTAACAGAATGTTAGGATTAACCACCGCTTCTCAGGCAAAGTCCACCGAGAAACTGTCTTCCGGTTACAAGATCAACCGTGCAGCTGATGATGCAGCAGGCCTGTCCATCAGTGAGAAGATGAGAAAGCAGATCAGAGGTCTGACACAGGCTTCTTCCAATGCACAGGACGGCATCAGTGCAGTACAGACCGCTGAAGGTGCTCTGAACGAAGTTCAGGATATGTTACAGAGAATGAATGAACTGGCTGTAAAGTCTGCAAACGGTACTCAGTCTGAAGATGACAGAAGCTATATCCAGAACGAAATTGATCAGCTGACTACTGAAATCGACCGTGTTGCTGAGACCACCAAGTTCAATGAGACCTATCTGTTGAAGGGTGATACCGAAGGAACTAAAGCAACAGATTTTCAGTATAAAGAAGCAGAGGTAACCAAGCGCGACCTTTATTATGTAAAAGATGGAGAAGTACAGACCTTGAAAAAAGGTACATTAAAGGGTGCTGTGCCAACCGGTGTTGACTTTTATGATAAGAAAGATGGCGTGAGTGTTGGAAGTAAAATAGCAGATCGGACTAATTTTGCTGAAACTGACAAAGTTAAAGTGATTACAGATGATGTATACACCAAGGATGCAACAACAGGTGAATATATTTCTGCAAAGGGTACAGAATTAAAGGCAGGTGGAGATTATTATACTCTTACCCTGGATACTGCAAGTGGTCTTTATAAAGCAGAAAAGACAGCGGCTGATCCTAATGGAACAGAGCATGATAAACTTACCAAAACAGTTTATGACAAAAATGGCAATGCTTTTACTAAAGGTACTTTAGTGGATGATGTTACTGATTATTATTCAGATATTACCAGTGGTAAGTTAGCTGGAACAAAAGTTACAATCAATGACGAGTATGAAGATGGTTCAGTACAGTTTAGCGATAAGGACGGAAATGAAATTGCGGCTAATGGTTTAAGCAATTATATCAATGATGATGGTACACTGAAACCAAATTCTGGTCTTTATGTAAATGGCAAGCTTGCAACTCAGTCCGATGTTGGCACACTGGTAGATCATAGCAAAAAGTTTGATACAGGTGCTTTAACCCTGAAGTTACATGTAGGCGCTGATGCAACTGATAACAACCAGATTTCTGTTGATATTGATGCTATGAGCGCTAAGAAACTTGGTGTTCAGGGATTAAAGGTTGATGGCGCAGATGACACCAATGCTAAGAATGCTATCGAGACTATCAAGGAAGCAATCCAGAAAGTATCCACCCAGCGTTCCGCACTTGGTGCTGTTCAGAACCGTCTGGAGCACACCATCAGCAACCTTGACAACGTTGTAGAGAACACCACCAGTGCAGAGAGCCAGATCCGTGATACCGATATGGCTACTGAGATGGTTAAGTACTCCAACAACAACATTCTGGCTCAGGCAGGTCAGGCTATGCTTGCTCAGGCTAACCAGTCCAACCAGGGTGTACTGTCTCTGTTACAGTAATCTTAACCACAGATTTATTTTAACAAAAATTAGTTGTGCAAATGCTAACATAAAAAGGTTCCGCCGGATTTCCGGTGGAACCTTTTTTTGCCAAAACGACAGGAAAGTTCTGGAATTTTACTATTGGTAAAAGTGCACAATTGATGCTTTTGTGAAAATAACCAATTTTACTATAGTGATTTTTGGATGCGTATTTTGCAGAAAAATATAGGAAATTAGTCATGAATCCCTTATAATAAGCATGGGTGTTACCAAAACGGTAAGCGGTTCGCCTTTCGCCAAAATGAGTACATTTTGAGAACTTCCAGTATTATCGGAGGTGATACGGATGGGAAATTTAACGAAAGGTACATAAGATGATAGAAACAGTGATTGGCGCTGTTGGTATTATTGTTACAATTATAAGTATCATCGTAACAGTAATCAGCATCATACAGACCAGTCGGAAACGAAAACACTAAAAAAGCAACCGCCCCCTGCCAAGGAATAGGTTGCTTTCATAGAAACTATTAACTGAGGCGAACCGTTGCTGTACGGTAGCACCTTTTTATATAGTCATACTAGCACGGTAATCAATCTTCGTCAACCGTTTTCACATACTTGCAATCGTTCTGAAATAATCAACTATTTTTTATCAAGCTGAGCCTGCAATTCAGCAATTTTGCGTTTCAGAGCTTCGTTGTCTTTAGTTAGAGCTTCGTTGTTTTTATTCAGAGCTTCGTTGTCTTTAGTTAAATGCTCCTTCTCTTTACTCAGTGCTTCCTTTTCCTTGCTTAAAGCTTCTTTCTGCTCATTTAAAGCATCGACTTCTGCGCTTAGTGTATCTAACATATATTTTGCAGTATTATCATCCATTACTTTTAATTCCTGTGAAAAGAATCCCATAATTTTCTCCATATCCAGACATATTCGGTACAATGTCTCATACATTGGCTTAAATTCAGGGTAGGCAGTTATGAGCTGAACAATAGTAGACGGATCATCACTGCTGAAGAACGTAAGCCAGGCTTCCAAATGAGTCTCTATATTTTTATTCTGCATACAGGAATGGAAAATGTCAAGAGGAATCAGGATATATTCCTGTAGCATATCAAGCTTTAAGCCGGAATTGAATATCGTTTCAGAACGATGAAAATAGGTATTCGGAAACGCCTTGAATTCCCTCGGACTTTTTTCGTAAAGGACAATCAGATAGACTTTTTTTAATTGGTTATAGGAAAAAGCATTTCCATAAGTATTCCGGGCACGCTTATACTGACGCAACAGCATGTCTGCACTGTAGCAGGCACAGCGTTCACCGGGGAAGAAGTAACCGATTTTTTGAACTTCTACATTGGCCAGGGATCCGTCATCCAATTCGACTATGATATCTGTAACCAGAAGAGAATTTTCATCGGTAATACGAGTGGAATCGTTGGGCAGCACCTTTACAATTTTTACTTTGCAATTCAACATAACAGTTAAAAAGGACTCAAGACGAACAGGATCGTATTCCGGATTGAGGACTTCCTTGCAGAAGCCGTCATACATGATTTTCAGACCACGATTGCCACAACAGAAATTGAGAAATTCCTCTTGCTGATAAGATTTCCACTTTGAAAATACAGTTAACAAATCCGGCTTAGAATGAATTTCCGCAAGAATCTCTTCTTTGGTGCGAATGAGAGGAAAATAAGATTGAAGAACATTTGGCATAAAAAACCTCCTTTTGTCAATCCCCGTATACTTGCAATCGTTCTGCAAATGCTATAGACTAAGATTAGTTTCCGTTTTTATTCGAATCAGCAAAGGAGAGCCTACGATGTGCACAGCAGCAACTTATCAATCTCAGGATTTTTATTTTGGAAGAACATTTGATTATGAATTTAATTATGGTGAGGAAGTAGCGGTGACGCCGCGTCATTATGTATTCAGCCTGCGGCATCTAAATCCCCTGCAGGAGCATTACGCGATGATTGGCATCGCACATATGGCGGGAGACTATCCGCTATATTATGATGCGGTGAATGAGAAGGGGCTTGGCATGGCCGGTCTGAATTTCGTTGGAAATGCCGTATACAATAAAGTACAGGAAGGCAAGGACAATATTGCCCAGTTTGAATTCATTCCCTGGATTCTGGGACAGTGTGCTACGGTGCAGGAAGCCCGGACGCTGTTAGCCCACATCAATCTGGTGGATACGCGGTTCAGCGAGCAGTTTCCGGTTTCCCAGCTGCACTGGATCCTGGCGGACAAGGACGAGGCAATCACCATCGAAGCCGTAGCGGAAGGGCTGAAGATCTATGAGAACCCGGTAGGGGTACTGACGAACAATCCGCCTTTTGACAAGCAGATGTTTCGCCTGAACGATTACAGTTACCTGTCCGCAGAACAGCCGGTAAACCGTTTCGCAAAAGGTCTGGAATTAAAGCCTTACAGCAGAGGTATGGGCGCATTCGGACTGCCGGGAGATCTGTCTTCTGCATCCCGTTTCGTACGTGTGGCTTTTACCCGTATGAATGCAGTGTCCGGTCCTTCGGAATCCGAGAGTGTCAGTGAATTTTTCCATATCTTAGGCAGCGTGGATCAGACACGAGGGTGCTGTATGCTGGAAAACGGAAAATACGAGATCACGATATATACTTCCTGCTGTAATGCGGACAGAGGAATTTATTACTATACCACTTATGAAAATCATCAGATCACCGCAGTGGATATGTATAGAGAAAATCTGGACAGCGACCATCCCGTGCATTATCCGTTGGTACAGGGAGAGCACATCTTATTACAGAATGCCGCTGCCGGCATCACAGAGGAGAGACTGTAATGGAGGAACAGAAAATACTGACAGAGCCACAAACACAAAAGAAACCGGAAGCATCCGGCAGGGTAGTATCAGGCTTTGTATTTTATTCGGAAAAAGATGCCATCCTGGCGGAACAGGAACGGCAGAAAATCGCATACCTGGACAAAAGAATCGACCGCAGCGACTATCCCTCCATGCTTGCCATTTATAAAAAGGCTCTGGAGGAGCGCGTATTCCGCACTCCGGTGGGCGTAGAATACCTCAGGGAGTTACAGGGCGAATTGAAGGCAGTAGAAGAGGAACTGGAGGAAGAAGTGCCGCCGATTCCTCTGTGGACGAATTTTACGGATGTAAGAGGGAAAACGAGACCTGCGAGAAGAAGAGTACAACCGCCCACGGAAGACGGAACGAAGCAGGCAGCCTTTCGTTTGTCTCTGGTCATGAATGTTGTGATGATCATTGCAATTATTGCCATGTTTATCATTGCGTTGAATTCTGACCAGCCGAATATTCTGAACTATGAGAAAAATATTCAGAACCAATATGCGACCTGGGAGCAGGAACTGACCGAACGGGAACAGGCGGTACGGGAAAAAGAGCGGGAACTACATATAGACAATAACGATACGGAAGTTTCACAAAATTGACATATTTTTGCGTTATATTAAATGCATTATGAAAGACGAGGTGAAAGCGTGTGGACAGACTGAAGGTACTCGTAGTAGATGATGAAAGCAGAATGCGTAAGCTTGTCCGGGATTTCCTGGTGAAAAGTAATTTCGATGTATTGGAAGCCGGAGACGGAGAGGAAGCCCTGGATCTATTTTATAAGGAAAAGGATATCGCCCTGATCATTCTGGATGTCATGATGCCGAAGATGGACGGCTGGCAGGTGTGCCGCGAGATTCGAGTGAACTCTAAAGTGCCAATCATCATGCTGACTGCCCGCAGCGACGAGCGGGATGAACTGCAGGGATTTGGGCTCGGTGTGGACGAGTATATTTCCAAGCCCTTCAGCCCCAAAATTCTGGTGGCGAGGGTGGAAGCTATTTTACGCAGAACAAACCAGCTGGGACAGGACGAAACACTTACCTGCGGCGGCATTACCGTGGATAAGGCGGCGCACCGTGTGCTGATTGACGGCAAAGATGTTGATTTAAGCTATAAGGAATTTGAACTTTTGACGTATTTTATGGAGAATAAAGGAATTGCCCTGTCCAGAGAGAAAATCCTGAACAATGTATGGAACTATGATTATTTCGGTGATGCCCGTACGATCGATACCCATGTGAAAAAACTGCGCAGCAAGCTGGGCGAGGAAGGTAATCTCATAAAAACCATATGGGGAATGGGGTACAAGATGGATGAAACAGCGGAAGAAGCAAAATAATGACCAAAATAAAAAAGTACATTCGATCAGAGGGCAGTTTGCCTGGATCTTTATCGGTCTGATGATCGGTACGATCCTTTTGTGTCTGCTGATTAACTATATGTTCCTCGGACGTGTCTATATGCAGAGCAAAATGAATGTCATTCATGACGCTTACTGGACAATCAAACAGGCGGCTGAGAGCGACAGCTACGGTTCGGAAGAGTTTGCCAGAGAGCTGGATGATGTCTGCCGGAATTATAACATGACGGTGTGTGTCATGGATGTGAATTCCAATATGAAATACGTATCGGTGAACGGTGGGGAAAAACTGGAGAACCGCCTGATCGGCTATATCTTCGGTGTGCCCCTCGATAAGGTACGTGCCATAGAGAATGGTGATGATTACGTGATTCAGATGACCGGACAGGAAGGCAAGGAATACCTCGAAATCTACGGCAGACTGAACACGGGTATCTCTTTTATTATGAGGACACCAATCTCGAGTATTGAAGAGAGCGCAAGGATTGCCAACCGTTTCTATGCCATGGTAGGATGCCTGGGATCACTGGCAGGCGGTAGCATCTTCTGGCTCGTATCCAGACGTGTGACGAAGCCGATCCTGGAACTGAATGCGATTTCCGAGCGGATGGTGCAGCTGGATTTTGAGGCAAAATATCAGGGCAGGGCACATAACGAGATCGACCTGTTGGGAGAAAATATCAATAAATTGTCCGACTCTCTGGAAAGAACGATTTCCGAACTGAAGACTGCCAATAATGAGCTGCAGCGAGATGTGGAGAAAAAAGAAGCCATTGATGAGATGCGCAAGGAATTTCTGGCAAATGTATCTCATGAGTTAAAGACGCCGATCGCACTGATCCAGGGCTATGCGGAAGGGCTGCAGGAAGAGATCAATGATGATCCTGAGAGCAGACAGTTCTACTGTGATGTGATCGTCGACGAAGCGGCGAAGATGAACAATATGGTGAAAAAGCTTCTGACACTGAACCAACTGGAGTTCGGTAATGAAGTGGTGACCATGGAGCGTTTTGATATTGCGGCTTTGGTGAAAAACTATATGCAGTCGGCGGCGATTTTGACCAAACAAAATGAGATCACAGTCCGTATGGAAGATTATCCGCCTATCTTTGTCTGGGGCGATGAATTTAAAATCGAAGAAGTCTTCATGAATTTCTTTTCCAATGCTGTGAACCACTGCGAAGGCGAGAAAATCATTGATGTGAAAATAGAACAAAAAGACGGAAAAGTACGGGTATCGGTATTTAATACCGGCAAACCGATTCCGGAGGATTCCATCGATCACATCTGGGAGAAGTTCTATAAGGTGGATAAGGCGAGAACCAGAGAGTACGGCGGCAGCGGTGTCGGGCTGTCTATCGTAAAGGCGATTATGGAATCCATGAACCAGAAATACGGCGTGATTAACTACAATAACGGCGTGGAATTCTGGTTTGAGCTGGAGACGAAATAAGCAAAATACATGCAGGAAGATGCGGTTTTGCAAGAAATACTTCGAAGCGTTACGATAAAACTAAGAAGGATAAGAAAAGTTGAGAAAATAGGGAGCATATAAATAATTTATGAGGGATGAACAGATACAGGACGCGCAGATACAAAATGCACCGGTAAAGGTATTATTGGTCGGTGTAGATATCGGAGAGGACGCAGACTTTGCGCATTCCATGGAAGAACTGGCAAGTCTGGCGGAGGCGGCCGATAAGGAAGTGACCGGGCAGATCATACAGAAGCTGGATCATATCAATAAGGCATTATATATCGGGACCGGCAAGGTGACGGAAGTGCGCAGGATGGCAACGGAATGCGGAGCACAGGAGATCGTGTTTGATAATTCGCTGACTCCGTCTCAAGTGAGAAATCTGGGAGATGAACTGGGATTGCCGATCCTGGACCGGACGAATCTGATTCTGGATATTTTTGCCATACGTGCGCAGACCAGAGAGGCGAAGCTTCAGGTTGAGACGGCGAGGCTGCAATATATGCTGCCCAGACTGGTAGGCATGAACGACGCACTGAGCAGACAGGGCGGTGCCAGCGGCAGTATGAGTAATAAAGGTACCGGTGAGAAAAAACTGGAACTGGACAGACGTAAGATCGAGCACCGCATTACCGAACTGAAAAAAGAACTGGAAGACGTCAGCAGAACCAGAGAGGTACAGCGGAAGAAGAGACAACAGTCGAGAATTCCGCAGGTGGCTCTGGTGGGGTATACCAATGCCGGAAAGTCCACCATTCTGAACCGGATGGTGGAACAATTTGGGCAGACAGCAGACAAGACAGTCATGGAGAAGGACATGCTGTTTGCAACGCTGGAGACAAGCGTGCGTAGTGTGGATACCGGGCATAACAAACCTTTTTTCCTCACGGATACGGTCGGATTCATCAATAAATTGCCACACGGACTGGTAAAAGCATTCCGCTCCACGCTGGAAGAGGTGAAATATGCGGATCTGCTGGTACAGGTCGTGGATTTCAGCGATGAAAACTACAGACAGCAGATGCAGGTAACGGAAGAGACACTGAAAGAACTCGGAGCAGGTGACATTCCGCAAATCATAGTGTATAATAAAGCAGACAAATGCAATAGGACGCCGCTGCCGCAAAACAAACGGGACAGTTGGTATCTGGCTGCCGGTCAGAATATCGGTATCCGTGAACTGGCTGATGCCATTGAACAGAAAGTTTACGCGGATAATGAGGAGTGCATTTTTCTGATTCCGTACAGCGCAGGAAATGTGGCATCGTATCTTTGCGAACAGGCACAAGTGTTTTCCAGAGAGTATCTGGAAGACGGTGTCAGGATCCACGCGGACTGTCACAGACAGGATATTGAAAAATACAGAGAATATGTAATAAATAATTGACGGTAAAGAGATATAAATAACAACTCTTTGATGCATTTGTACAGATAGAAACACAAGAAGAAAGGCAACAGAGCTTCTCGTGAAAGAAGTGTCTCAGATAGTGCTTTTTTGCGAGGGGAGAACTTAAGAGGGAAGGATAAAAATGGAAGCAAATACACAACAGGAACGTGCAAAACAGCTGGAACAGCAGGCGAGAGAATATCTGATGCAATCTAACGATCCGATATTTACACAGTATTTACAGCAATTGCTGCCGAGAATACAGAAGCAGCCGCAGTATGTAGAGCAGTTACAGGCGGAATTGAATAAAAGTGTAGAATTCTGGCACAGAAGACAACAGATCAATGCCGTTCGGGAAGACAGAAGTGTTCCGGAAGTATCTTTTAGTGTGCCGCCTGTGCAGAGTGAATCCGCAGCAGCAACGCCGCCTGTGCAGAATGAAACGGTAACGCCACCGATACAGAACAAAACTACAACGGCGGCAATCCCTGTACAAAATGGGAATACACCACCGGCACCTGCCCGGAAAAAACCGAGTACAGAATATGTGCTTGCCACGGTGGCACTTTCTGTGGTGGGCGGTATATTTATTTTGACGGCACTGGTGTTGCTTGGCATGTATTTTATGAACGGCTGGGTCAAGGGGATTGCATTATATGTGGTATCCCTTGCGGTAGTAGCAGTCGCAGAATTGCTGATACGCAGAAAACAGCCGAAACTGGCGCAGATTTTCTCGGCGATCGGCGTGGCGGCATTGTATCTGGTCACAATGATCAATACGTTGTCATTACATATTTTCGGAATCCTTCCGGCGGCGATCATCATTATGCTGATTACCGCCGGCACAATTGCACTGAGTAGAAAAAGGGATTCGCTGATCCACAGATTGTTGGGAATTGCGGCCTGCTGGCTGTGTGCGTACCCATTGACTATGTCATCGGGGTTTGGGGACGCGGAAATCCTGTTTATTTTGGCACTGATTCTTGTGATGAATCTATTATGCTTGTGTGTTCCTGTACACAGAGGCCGTACGGCGGCGCATATTACACAGCTTGTCAGCGTGACGATCATGCTTCCGGTTGTGAGTTACTGGCTGCTTCATACACAAAAAGTGTTAAGTCTGCCGATGCTTGTCGCATATGGTGTATTTTTCCTGATTGGGGATCTGGTTTTGATGCTACAGACAAATTATGTACAGAAGGAGAGTGAAAGTGGTCGCACAGTGAATCACAGCGGACTGTCACTTTTGTATATTTTGTTTGCCTTTGTAGCCGGACTGACGGTAGAGAACGGTCTCAATACGCTGTGGGACTATGGACAGAATGCGATCAATATTGATATCTACGTTGTAACGGGAATCGTACTGGTAGTGACGGTAGCAGTAATCCTTGGTATGCGGAACGCAAAGGGAAAATGGATGCCCTGCTGGCTTTTCGGACTTGTTACATTCTGCGCGGTTTCATTAGAGGAAAACGAATTACTTTCTCTGACCATTGTGACAGCATTATTGATTCTTGTAAAAGTACTGAATCGTTTTGCAAAGAAAGAACTGAATGGACTGGATATTGCACTGACAAGTGCCTATTGTATTTTGTTATTGGCAAATGAAGGCGAAATCCCTTCTGCGTATGTATTGCTTGCCGGTACAGTGATCAGTATGTTCCTTGTATACGGATGGACGACTATGCAGGAAATCCTGCTTACTTTTTCCCTGGCGGCTTATGCTGCATGGAATCTGATGCCGATGTTGAAACTGCCGGCATTTTCCGGAATCCTGTTTGTTAGCATTTTGTTGTTCAATAATGTAAAATGGATGCGTGGAGAAAGTATCCGGCTGTTTAATGTATTTGTGATGGTCGGACAGATTGGAACGCTGATCTGCCTTGCAAACCCGGTATACCGCAATTCTTATATTACTTATTTGTGTGTATTTGTATTCGTACTTGCTTATCTGGTATTGACCTTACAGGAGAGATACTATAAGGAATTCAAACACAAGAATTTGATCATTGTCCTGTTTTTGACCTATATGGCTTTGATTTTCAAGACGAACATCCCGGTGATCAACAGCATCCTGATTATGCTGATCGCACTGGTGAGTGTTACTCTGGGATTTGTGAAAAAAGATAAGCCGGCAAGGATTTATGGACTAGTGATTTCTTTAGTCACTTGTGGTAAAATTGCATTATACGATTACTGGGGAGCACCTGTGTTACAGAAGACGATCCTGTTCTTCGTTGTGGGTGTGATTGCACTGGCAATCGCCGGAGTCTATATCGTGTTAGAAAAAAAGTGTAATGAGCAGAACTGATTGTATAGGAAGGAATCATTATGGCAGTAAATAAAAAAGTGATAGGGAGTGCATTCCTTTGTGCGCTCGCACTTACTATGACGGCCTGTGGAAATCAGATCCCTGATCTGACGGAGGAAGCGTCACAGCGCATCGGTGAGTATGCTGCGGTAACACTATTAAAGTATGATGCAAGCAATCGAAGCAGGCTGGTGGATCCGGATGTTGTGATTGCAAAATTGGAGAAAGAAGCAGCAAAGGCTGCGCAGAAGGAAGAACAGCAACAGACACAAAAACCAGACGGTACAGACGGTTCCGGTGCCGCCGAGGTTGAAACTCCGGCTGCACAGGAAGATATTACAGCCAGCATGGAAGAATTTTTCGGATTACCGGAAGGCGTGACCTTGTCTTATGAAGAATACCAGGTGGCGGATTCTTACCCGGAGGACGGTTCGACGGCAGATTATTTTGCACTGGATGCATCCGACGGAAAAAAACTGGTTGTATTGAAGTTCCGTATGACAAACGGTTCTGCACAGGATGAGAACATTGACCTGTTAGACAGCGGTTCAAGATACGTTATTACAGTGAACAATAGTGTCAGAGGAAATGCATTGCCTACTATGTTACCGAATGATATGTCTACATATGTAGATACCTTAATGGCAGGGGCGGAGCAGGAATTGGTTCTGCTATTAGAAGTGGACGAAGAGACGGCGGCAGATATACAGACGATTTCTTTGCGACTTAGAAATGCATCAAATGAATATACAATTCAGCTTTTATAAGAGAATATACAGTAAACAATTCGAAAAGAATTTGAACAAGAGGAAATCATAACGACAAAAAAAGCCCATGAATATGGGCTTTTTTGTCGCAAACATAAAATTGTTTGAAAAAAATGAAAAATAGTGTTGACAAGGAATAGACAGAATGCTATACTCAGATTCGTTGTTGAGTCAATACCGAGACAACAAAACAGCTTACAAGAAACTGGAAAAGATTTCTAAAAAAGTTGTTGACAAATACCGACAAGGTATGATATAGTAGTGAATGTTGCGAAAAGCGAAAGCCTTTCAAAACAAAAAAGTTTTCAAAAAAAGTTGTTGACAAACGAAAGCGGTCGTGATAAGATATCAGAGTTGCCGCTG